>Ga0207752_1000861_pt1 | contig 14253 bp, 10 predicted proteins | sample Pon2CUnioCityCA_6_FD_187272 | JGI IMG/M metagenome (GOLD analysis project Ga0207752, IMG submission 187272) | Marine sediment microbial community from Union City, CA, USA - Pond 2C Sediment 2 (SPAdes) | ecosystem: Environmental > Aquatic > Marine > Intertidal zone > Salt pond sediment ...
GGGGGCCAGCTATAGGCGAGGGTGGAGGGGGCGAGGGCGGCGGCGGTGGTGGCGGCTTCGTGGGGATGGGTGAGGGCCCAGCGGAGCCGCTGGACGAGCCCGCCCTGGTTCTGGTAGAGACATTTGAGGTGATAGGGTTCGGGGATCAGCTCGGGATAGCTGAGGCGGTGGGGGAGGATGGGGAAGGTGTGGCAGTGGATGGCTTCGAGGATGCTGATGCCGAAGAATTCGTGGATGGCGGTGGAGATGGTGATGCCGGCCTCCCAGAGAAGGGCGCGGTATTTCTCGGGCGCGGCGTAGCCGACGTGGACGATGCGGTCGCCCAGCCGGGCCTGGGCTTCGTCGAATTCGGCCGGGCGCTGCCGGAAGCGCTGGCCGCAGAGGGCGACGCGGAAGTCCAGACCCTCGCCGGCGACGGTATAGAGGGCGTCGAAGAAGGCGGCGGGGTTTTTGTCGTATTCCCAGCGCTGGTTCCAGAGGATCAGGGGGGATTGGTTACTGATTCGCGATCCCGGCCCCGCTTTCTCCAGCGCTGCGAAGTCGACGCCGACGGGGAGGACGTGGCTCTTTTCGCGTAGCGAAGCGAGGGTGGCGAGCTCGTTGTACTCGGGAAAGTGCTTGAGGAAGTTGGGCAGGGCGGCGAAGAGGCTATCGCGGTGGTAGTGGGAGTTGAAGAGGACGGCATTGGCGGCGAGCATGGAGGCGTAGTTGACGAAGACGTAATGGAGGTCGCGCTCGCCGCGCTGGCGGCGCATGGCGCCTTTGCCGGGGTCGCCGGGGAGGGGGTAGGTGAGCTGGTTTTCGTGGAGGTAGAGGACGGCGGGGGTACGGGCGGTTTGCGGCCGGGTGAGGGCGAGGAAGGTGGTGAGGTCGAGCATGTCGGTGGCGAGGATGAGGTCGGGCCGGTGGCCTTCCTCGCGGAAGCGGCGAGCGAGGGTGACGGCGCCGCCGTGCATGCGCCACTTCCAGAAGCGGGCGGGCAGAGTGAGGAGGGACACGTCGTGGGCGCTGTGGGCGCGGTACCCTCCGGCCCAGGCCCGGTGGCTGCCGCCGTGGTAGGGTGATACGAGCGTGATCCTCATGGTTGCTCTCCTTCCCAGTGATAGAGCACGGCCGTGGCGGCGAGCAGGGGTACGTTTTTGCTCACCGGCCCGAAGGGGTGCAGCCATTGCCCCGGCAGGAAGACGGTGATAATCAGGGTGAAGGCCAGCACCAGCCCGAGCTGGACCACGGCCCAGAGGCGCACGCGCCAGCCGACCAGGGTTGCCAGGCCAAGGAAGAGCTCGAAGAGGGCCGTGCCGCGAACCAGCCAGGCGCCGAACCCGGCGGGATCGAAGGCGCCAGGGAGGAGGGCCAGGCTCTCCTCAATGGGGGCCAGGACGAGGACGGTGATGGCGGTCCAGAGCCAGATGAAGGCGATGGCGGTGCGGAGGAGCAGATAGTATTTTCGGTGTTGCAAAATGAAATCCGGGTGTGGGCGGTTGCTGCCGCCTGGTTGGCGCTCGTCTACGGTGATTCTAGCCGGGGGGCGGACAAAAACAAATCAGTCTTCGACGACGAGCACGGAGATGGAGCGTTCAACCTCGCCAAAATCGTTGCGGGCGATGATGCTGTAGGTTTTAGTGGTCTGGGGCGTGACGGTTTCAGTGGCCTGGCCGGCGCGGCCCATTTCTTCATCGCCCTCTGCAAAGTAGACGGCGCGGGCGTTGACGACAGACCAGCGGAAGGTCACCTGCTGGCCTGCCGTAATCACGGAGCCGGGGGAAATCTCAAAGAATTTAATCCGGGGGAGGGTTGCCATCTCGACCACGTCCCCGGCATAGGGCGTGGCAAAGGAGGTCGCTTCGACGGTGCCGGCTTCCAGCCAGCGAGGAGCATAGGATTCACAGGGCGGTTCCCGGTCAAAGACGGCCATGGCGGACCGAAAGTGGGCGGGCAGCAAGCGCCCGCAGGCGAGGGTGAGGGCCCTGTCTGCAGTAAGGGCCTGGCGCCAGATGGAACCGTCTATGTCCGTGAGGTAGAAATAGTCGCCGGCCGGATCGACGAGCAGATGGGAAATGCGGGCGCCTTCGCGGGCAATCTCAATTGGATATTGGCGGCGCAGGTCCCAGTTAATGAGGGTGCCATCGTCGTAGCCGGCAAGGAGGCGGCCGCCGGGCGTAAAGGCCAGCGCGGTGGCATTGGCCGGGCCGGGCAGGGTGGCGGCGGGCTCCAATTCCCCGTTTCGCAGCCGCCAGACCCGGATATTCGAGTGCTCGTCGGCCGCGGCCAGCACCCGGTCATTGGCGGAAACAGCAAGAGCGCGCAGCGGGCCGTTTCCGGTTTCAAAGCGGGCGACGGAAGCCAAGGTGTCCAGATCCCAGATATGGAGCACTCCATCACCGTCGACGCCGGCCAACCTGGGCGACTGGGAGAAAAAGGCGACGTCGAAGACGTCATTGTGGTGGCCGGCCAGGGATTGGATTTCCGGTTGCCCGGCGACAGTGAGGAGAAGGAGCTCACCGTATTGGGCGCCGACGGCCACGTGCTCGCCGGTGCCGTCGAGGGCAACGGCATAGGGGTTGCCGCGCAGGGGCAAAGGAACGTCTGCCAGGTTATCCTGGTCGCGCCCGGCCCATAATTCAATCGTCCCGTCGCGGGTGAGGAGGGCCAGCCTGTCTGATTCCAGAGAATAGGCGGTTGCCGCAATCGGGGCGGAGGCGCTGAAAAGGGAAGCGAGCCCGCCTGTGGCCGGATCCCAGCGGAAGATGGAAGCGCCGGAGGCCAGGTAAAGGACGCCGGCGGCGTCGGCCGGGCCGACGGTGCTGAAAGGCTCGGTGCCGGCGCCGACGGCCAGGTGGCTGTCGACCACACCATCCCAGAGGTTAAACTCACCGTCCTGGGAGATGGAGAGCAGATAACGGCCATCGCCCACATAGGCCAGGCTGCGGACGCTGGTCTCGTGGCCGGCCAGTGCCAGGCGCTGGCGGCCGGTGGTGGCACTCCAGATGGAGACGTTACCATCTTCACCGCCGGTGGCGAGATAGCGGCCGGTGGGGTCAAATTGGGCGACGTAGATTTCATTCTCATGGGGCAACAGGTTGAGCCGGGTGGGGAGTTCCCCTTCGCTTTCGAGGGACGGGGGCAGATGCCAGAGGGCGACGACGCCGCCGGAACAGGGCACGGCAATTTTGCGGTCATCCCGGGAGAGCGCCAGGTTCCAGGTGAGGTTGGGACAGGGCGCTTCGGCGGCCAGGACGCGGCCGTCCTGGGGGCTCCAGAGGGTGATGCGCTCGTCGTCGCCATAGGTGGCGATGAAGTCGCCGCTATAGGCGAAGGTGATAGCGCGCATGGGATCAGGCCCGTCTCCGAGGCGCACCGGTTCTGCTCCCGGCCGGTCGACGTACCAGAGACGGCCGACGCCATCGTTGTAGGCCGCGGCAATGCGGGTGCCGTCCGGAGAAAAGGCGATGTTGAGGGGAACGCCCCAACTGGGATGTTGGAAGACGGCAGCGGGTTCGCCGGAGGGTCCGGCAGCGGTAAGGTCAAAGAGGTAAATCTTGCCGTCTCTGCTGCCCGCGGCAAGAAAGCGGCCATCGGGTGTCAACTGGACGGTTAGCAGCCCTTCAACATTCCGCTGCCAGAGGAGGTCGCCGGTGGCGGTGTCGCTGACGTGGATATTGCCCTGGACGTCGCCAGTCGCCGCCAGACGGGTGCCCTCAGAGAGGCCGACGGTAATGATGAGATCTTCATGTTCCTGCAGGCGCAGAAATTCCCGCGGCTCGACGACGTTGCGGATGGTCGAGTTGGTCCCGGCAAAGGAGAAGATAAGGTCGTTGTAGGGGTTGCCGCCCCCGCCGGTATAGCCCTCAAACGGGGGTACGGTAGCGTTGGCCAGTTGGCGCTTACCGGCGAAAGCGGCGTAGAGGTTCTGTTCCGCTTCCAGGGTATCGGTGATGGCGTAACCGGCGATGGCCAGGGCGAGGCCGGCAGCCGGGTCGCCGGATTGCATGCGGATCTGGGAGAGGGCGAGGGCCCGGTTGGAGCGGGCGCGGATTTCGGCCCCGGCAGCGTTTTCCCTGGCGCGGTTCCAGAAGACGCCGGCAACGATGGCGGCGAGGGCGGCGAGCAGGGCCAGGGCGGAGGCGATGCGCACCAGGCGGCGCTGGCGGGCCGAGGCGGCCTCCGCCTCAGTGGCGCGGGCGGCTTCTGAGCGGGCGAGGGCCTGCTGCTGCCGGGCCAATTCGCGCTGGCGCTCCAGCTCGCGCTCGCGCCGGGCTTCGCGCGCGGCGGCCTCGGCGGCGGCGGCCCGCTCCTGGGCCTCCTGCGCGGCGGTGACGAATTCGGCTACCAGCGGGCCCAGAGCTGCCCACTCCTTCTCGTTCGCCGCCAGACGTTCGAGCTGCTGCGTGCTCAGTAGCTGGCTCGCGGGACGTCCGGCACGATCCCAGGCCTGGGCGAGCTGGATTAAGGGCTGCTGCTGGCGCCAGGCCCGGTTGGCCAGGGTTATGGGCCCGACAAAGCGGTCGTGGACCAATTCGTACCAGGTGCCGCCGGGGCGCACCACTTCGCCCAGGATAAATTGTCCGCGGACGTGATCGGCGACGGCCGTGGGCAGGCCACCGGTGGTTTCTTCGCCGCGAAAGACCATGTTGCGCGTGCCGGCCTCGGTGATTAACTCGCGCTCGAACCAGGTGCGCAGGTCGAGTTCCGAGACGCCGGTGGCGGCGACCGTTTCGGCAATGGTGTCCTCGTAAAAGTTGCTGAGGGCGGTCTCGACGTCGGCGAAGCGGGTGACGTCGTCTACGGTGATGGCCGGGCCGGGATGGTCGCGCAGTTTCTCCCACATCTGGTAGCAAACGGCCTGCAGTTGCACGGGCTCGATATACTGGTCGAGCCGGCCGTCTTCGCGCTGTCCGGAATCGTGAATGCGGCGCAGATTGTCGACGAGGAGGCGCGCGGCGTCGTCTTCAAAGGGCCGGCCGGCATCACGGGCCGGGCAACGGATGGCATCGAGGGCATCTTCGGGCGCCAGCCGCTCCATGTAGTAGCGGTAGCGCAGGCGGCCGGGGGTGAGGTGAAGATAGGGGTCGAGGCGGCCGATAAAATCTTCGCGCATGACCAGCATCACCCAGAGTTGCTCATCGTAGGCGAGAGCGGCGGCCAGTTGCTCAAAGAAGGGGCCACGGTGCTGCCAGTAAGCGGGATTGGTGGTTACCAGCTCCTCGAACTGGTCGACGATTAACACACGCGGCCGGATTTCGGCGTCGGGGGGATAGGTGTAAGCGGGATCGTAATCGTGGCGGCCGTCCGGCCGGCGGACCAGGTTGTCGAGAAAATGGGTGAGGGTGAGGGATTCGAAAACATCCTGGGGCGCCTCCCCCTCGTGCAGGCTGAGAAGCAGATTGTAGATGTAGAGGTTGTCCGGTTCCACCTCTTCGCCGGCAAAACCGCTGACTCTACCTACCGGCAGTAACTCGAAGCCACCGGCGACCAGGGCCGGCCGGATTTTGGTGTTGAGCAGGGAGCTTTTGCCGGCGCCGGAGGGCGCGTGGAAGAGGGTGAGGCGGTTGGCGACGGCGATGGCCTTCAGCTCGCGGGCTTCGGTATTGCGGCCAAAGAAGCGGGCGGCCTCGTCCGGCCGGAAGGTGCGGGGGCCGACGTAGGGATTGTCGTCCCGCGCCGCGGCGGGCACAGTGCCGGAGGCCTGCGGGCGTTCCGGGGAACCGCCGGTCGAACTGGGTGAGTTTTCTGCCATTACTGTTTACCTTCGTGCCTGGTGATTACAACGAATTGCAGAATTGACCGGATTTTGTCTCGTGGGCGGGGTTCGGGGCGGGTCAACGGCGGCGCTCGTCCCAGGCATCGTAGAGCTTGCCGGCGAAGCCGTGGGCGGTGTCCCATTCGACTTCAAAGACCGGCTTGAAGTAGTTCTGGAGGTATTTCCGGATCTCCTCGCCGGAGACGGCTGCCGGTTCCTGGGCCGGATCGAACTGGATGGCGAGATTGAGCATCTCGATATTGGAGGCGGCGGCGATCAACCCACGGAACATCACGCGAAAATCCCAGTCGCCGGGCCGGTAGCCCAGCAGCACCAGGGAGGAGAGGGTCAGCCGCTCGCGCAGGTAATGGGGTAATACCGGCTCTTTCTGGCCGGCATCGGCGGCCAGCTTCGCCAGAAAATCGAGATAGTCGTCCTCGGTCAGGACGAGGGAACCCGGGTAGGCCTCGTACCCAAAGAGATGGTAAACGATAGGGCTGTCGGCGGAGGGCCGGGCCTGGTGGTCGGTGCGGTGAGTTTCGTCCTCGTAGGTGGAGGGGCTGCCGTTCCAGAAGCAAACCTGGGTGCGGGGTGTGACGCGGTTGGCGATAAGGGCCTGCTCGAGAAAGTCGAAGTAATCGGTGGTAATGTAAATGGGCAGCCTGAGTTTGGCCAGGAGGTCGAGAGAATCGCGCCGGTTATCAACGGGCTGTGGATAGCCGAGGCGGCCGGCAATGTAGGAAAGGGGTTTGTCCAGTTCCTCCTGTAGCTCGGCAATGGTATCGGGATCGACGTCCGGGTCTTCTTCGGCCTGAAAAAGCAGCTCTCCTTTGAGCCAGTTGATGTACTCTTGCTTGGCGGCGAGCTTATCGACCTTATTGACAACGCTGTTGAACAGGGCTACCCGCGCCAGCCGGTGATTTTCGGCCAAGGGGCAGTCGCTCCAATAGGCGTAGGATTGGGCAAGCTGTTCGCGGATGGTGAGATGCGCATTGTCCTGGTCGTAGCCGCGGTTGGCACTGACGCCGAGGATGCCGTCTTCGTCGATGTCAAAAAGCATGTCGATGGCCACGGATTCGCCGATGAAGGGAATCAGCCGGCCTTCATCGATGCGGCTGCAAAGACCGGGCCAGAAGCCGGTCTCGGCCAGTTCGCGCTTGCGCCGGCGCCTGCGTGCTTCGCGAGCATCTTTCAGGCCCATCTCAACCTCCGGCCGGGCGCGCAACCCGGAAGCCGTGCCGGTTATTTCTCGGCCCGCAATCATCAGGGGGATGGCCCCGGCGTGTAGCACAGCGGTGTTTGTCCGGGGTGCTCCCGCGGCCACCGCGAAAGATGCGCCACGTGGTCTGGGGGGCGTTGAGGTCATTGCGGCTGCCGGGTGACCAGGGATAACGGTAACGCGAATCGGGCTCCCGGGGGGAGGTGCCCCAGAGCGTGGCCGTCCATTCGCGGGCATTGCCGACCAGATCGTAACAGTCGTAGGGAGATTGGGCGGGAAATTGGTCGACGGCGGTGAGGGTGCCGGGTTGGACATTGCAGCGAGATGGGTCCCATTGGTCGCCCCAGGGGTGGCGGCGGCCGTCGGTGCCGCGGGCTGCCTTTTCCCATTGGGCCTCGTCGGGCAGGGTGTAGGGCCGGCCGGTCTGTCCGGCCAGCCAGCGGCAGTAGGCGAGGGCATCGTACCAGGTGACGCCGGTGACGGGATGGCGTTCCTGGCCGGCCGGCGGGCGATTTCCGTCCCACAACAGCTCTTTAGGGGCGACAGCGCCGGTATCCCAGAGGAACTGGGCATATTCTTCGTTGGTGACGGGAAAGCGGCCGATGTAGTAAGCGGGGAGCTCGACCTGATGGCGGGGGGCAGCCGGGGGATCCTCGTCATCGCCCATGAGGAAAGGGCCTCCGGGGATGAGGATCGTGTCCGGTTCAAAGGAAAGGGGCGGTTTCTCCTGCTCCCGCTCGCCATAGATGTTGATGATCTGGTCGCGACCGACGTAATCACCCCCACCGGTGTCAATGCGGTCGCCGATCTGGTCGACGTTTACGTCGCCGCCGGCGTTAATCTGGTGCCCTTCAACCGTTTGCCCTTGCTGGTCCGTCTGCGCCATTCGACCTCCATCCGGGTCCATTCACCGGCGGCAGGCCAGATTGGCAATCGGCCGGCGCCGGTGGGACCCTACCTGTCACTGTCTCCCAGCCGGAAGCGATGGGGCGATGTTGCCTGGCCAATGGGCATTCGACCACAGGGAAGGGTGAACGCCACTTGATGTTTGCTGAATTGTGCTGTTATGTTGAGCTTCCTAAGTGTATTCTACTATATGCTCGGAGGCGATTCAAGCCTCCCACGGTTTGGATGGGCAAACATATGTCGCAGAGGAGGCTGACGTGGATATTCAAGGCCTGGAAATGGTGATCATATTTGTTACCGACCTGGAGAACAGCATCCGCTGGTATCAGGAGGTGCTGGGGATGTCGCTTGTCTCTCACTTCGGGGATTTCGCCACCTTGCAGGCGGGGGAAAGCCGGATTGGTTTGCATGGGGGCGCAAATACGGAGCCGGATTTGCGCAATGCGGGGAGCATGCCGGTGTTCAGGGTAGAGGCGTATATGGAGGTGAAAGAGATGCTGGAAGGGAGAGGGTGTGTGTTTGTGTTTGAGGACAGCACGCCGGTTGCCCATTTCGGTACCTTTCTCGATCCAGACGGTAACCCGCTGCAAATTATGGCGGTAGCCTGAGAAGGCAATTTCTCGTCATAGAGAAGGGAAGGGCGGCAATCCGTCCGGATGAGATTGCCTAATCGGCTAATTTTTATTATAATATTGATAAAAATTAACTTTAAGTGGCCGGCGATTGTGAAATCCATCATTTATTCCCTAGACCATAAGCGAACTTTGTTGTATCATACGTCCGGCTTACCGGCCGGAGAATTTTGTTGCGCCTATGGATGACGAAGGACCGAAGTTGTACTGGGATGCGACGTATGCCATCGCCCTGGCGTTGATGGCAGAATACCCGGCCCTGGACCCGGCAGAGGTAGGAGTGGAGAAACTGGCCCGGCTGGTGGAAAGCCTGCCCAATTTTCGGGATGATCCAAGGTTAGCCAATGAACGAATCCTGATGGATATTCAAATTGTATGGTATGAGGAGGCGACGTAATAGATGGCTACAGACTCACTCACGTCTGATGTCCCCGTCCCTGAGCCGGTAAAGAACAACGTCTTTATCACGACCCTGGACCAGGTATATAACTGGGGACGGCGCAATTCAGTGTGGCCCATGGTCTTCGGCCTGGCCTGCTGCGCAATCGAAATGATCTGTACGGCGGCCAGCCGCTACGATCTGGCCCGTTTTGGCATGGAGGTCTTCCGCGCATCCCCTCGCCAGGCGGACCTGATGATCGTGTCGGGCACGGTGACCAAGAAGATGGTGCCCCAAATCGTGCGTCTATATAACCAGATGCCGGAACCGCGCTACGTCCTGAGCATGGGCGCCTGCGCCAGCGGCGGCGGACCGTTCAAGGAGGGGTACAACGTCGTGGACGGTGTCGATAAGTTTATCCCGGTTGACGTCTACGTTCCCGGATGCCCGCCGACTCCCCAGGCGTTGATAAACGGCCTGATGACGCTGCAGGAGAAGATTGACCAGCAGTCGGTGCTGACGGCGCCGTGGTATCGCAAGGATACGCCGGCCGAAATGGTGCCGATACCCATTCTAGGCCCGGATCTGGTGGACCTGCGCCAGCTTGACCTGATTCGCGCCCGGGTGGATGAATCCTCATTGGACGCCGACCCGGTAGCGGCCGCAACGGAATAGAGGAATTAAACGTTATGAGTGAAAGTGAAGTGGACATCCAGGAAGGCGGCGAGGTTGCCGCCCCTGTTAACATCGACCCGGTAGAAGAGGCTACTGCCCGGCTGAAGGAACGATTTCCGGAGATTACGAAGGACGAGCGGCAGAATTTTACAGGTTTGATGGTGCCGCCGGAGAAGATCCGGGAGGTAGCCGCTTACCTGCGGGACGAACTGGATTTTAACTACCTGTCCAGCATTACCGGCCTGGACCTGATTGACGATAACAAGCTGGAGGTGGTTTACCATACCTACAGCATTGACAAAGAGGGTGGGGCCGTGGTGCTCAAGGCGCAGGTAGACCGGGATAACCCCACGTTGCCCTCGCTGGCGCCGATGTGGCCGGGTGCCGACTTCCAGGAGCGGGAAGCGTACGACATGTTTGGCATCCAGTTTGAGGGCCACCCAGACCTGCGCCGCATTTTGATGTGGGATGGGTTTGAGGGGTTCCCGCTGCGGAAGGATTGGCGCGAGCCTTTCTACGAAGAGGAACACAAGCCGTTCGGCAGCCGCTGGCCCGGCGGCGAGGTTTTCAGGGCGGAAGAGAAGCTGGCCTATGGCAAAAACGTGCAGTATCCGGCAGGATGGCGGCCGGAGACGCTGGACTTTGATATTGAGACGGAGCTTTACGCGGGGGTCAGCGTCAGCCGGGAAGCGGTACCGGGCCTGAAGACGGAGAAGGTTACGATAAACATGGGGCCGCAGCACCCCTCTACCCACGGCGTCTTCCGGATGGTGATGACGCTGGACGGCGAGACGATTTTGCGCCTGGAGCCGGTGATGGGCTATCTGCACCGCAACCACGAGCAAATTGGGGAACGGAATACCTTTCTCCAGAATATTCCCTATACGGACCGGCTTGATTACCTGTCGCCGATGGGCAACAACCATGGCTATGTGCTGGCGGTAGAAGAGTTGCTGGGCTCGGAGGTGCCGGAGCGGGCGGAGTGGCTGCGCATCCTGATGGTGGAGCTGAACCGCTTTGCCAATCACGCGTGGGCGCTGGGTTTTTTGCTCAACGACATGGGCGCCTACCAGACACCCGCGCTCTATATGATCACGGAGCGGGAAGCGATTGTGGAGTTTTTCGAAGCGGTTGCCGGCTCGCGCATGATGGTGAACTACATGCGTTTTGGCGGCGTTGCTTACGATCTGCCGGATGCGTTCCGCGGCCAGCCGACGATGGAGTGGCTGGAGGAATTGGTGTATGAGAATATGCCGCGCTTCATCGATTTGCTCCATACCTACCTGACGAACAACGAGATTGTGCGTATGCGCAGCATTGGCGTGGGGGTGCTGACGGCGGAAGAAGCGATCGCCTATAGTACGGCCGGGCCGGTGCTCCGGGCCAGCGGTGTGCCTTACGACGTGCGCCGCGCCGAACCTTATTCCTACTATGATAGCCTGGATTTCGACGTGGCCGTGCGTTACAACGGCGACGTCTACGACCGCTACCTGTTGCGCATCGACGAGATGGCACAGAGCGCGCGGATTCTGGAACAGGTGTTGCCCCACTTGAAGCAGACGGAAGGGGCACCGGTCGTCAGCGGCAAACCACAGTACGCGATTCGCGTGCCGAAGGGTGGCGACGTTTACGGCCGGGTGGAAAATCCGAAGGGCGAACTGGGTTACTACATGACGGCCAAACCGCGCGGCTCCAACCCGGAGCGCTACCACGTGCGCGCGCCCAGCTTCATTAACCTGACGGCGCTGGGCAAGATGTGCGAAGGGCACAAGGTGGCGGACGTGGTCACGATTCTAGGCAGCATTGACATTGTATTAGGCGAAGTGGACCGGTAGGGTGGCACGCGGCTGACACGGTCAGGAGACCGGCCAGAGCGGCGGTGCTGCCGGCCAGAGCGGCGGTGCTGCCGGCCACAGCGGCGGTGCTGCCGGCCAGAGCGGCGGTGCTACTGGCGACTTACGCGTTACAACTGACTACCTACTACAGGAGAGTTTATGTACGGACTTGGCATCATCAAAGGCATGGGCGTTACGCTGAAGCATTTCGTGCAAACCTATGTCAGCGACTTTCAGTGGATGTTCCGCGGTGGCCGTTACTGGAACCAGGAAGCACTGGAGGTCCGGCAGAATCTGCTCAAGAATCAAGGGGCGGTGACGATCAACTACCCCGAAGAGAAGCTGCCCATACCAGAACGTTTCCGGTATGTTCCCTTCCTGGTGACGGACGATCCGCCGCCGGGGCAGCAGTGGGGGCATGACTGGTGCACCTCCTGCGGCATCTGCGCCAAGGTATGCCCGCCCCAGTGTATCTGGATCGTGCGGGGCAAGAAGCCGAACGGCCGGCCGAAGCCGGAGCCGGAGCAGTTTTTCATCGACATCGACATTTGCATGAATTGCGGCTTCTGCGCTGAATTCTGCCCGTTTGACGCGATCAAGATGGACCACGATTTCGAGCTGGCCAGCTATGACCGCACGGCCGCTCACATTCACGACAAGGCACGCCTGAGCAAGCCGATCAGTTACTGGCGTGAAATTGCGCCGAAGAAGGCGGCTGCGGAGGCGGCGGCGAGAGACGTGGCCAAGCAGTCGAAGGGCCGGCGACGGAGCAAGGACGACGAGGATGAAGGCCCGACGCTGGAAGAAGAACACCAGCAGAATTTGTACTATCGCGGCGCGCTTTATTAAAACTAATTTCAGTTGACAGCGAATTGGTGGAATTAAGCGGGTTTTTGGCTTCGATGCGGTTGCTATAGACCTGATTTCGGTTGACAACGGATTGGTGGAATTAAGCGGATTTTTCGCTTCGACATGGCTACTATTAACCAGTTCGTGGAGACTAAAGGAAAGACCTAACCCCTATGTTTGGAAAGAAGAATAACGGGGGCGTCACCGAAGATGCGGTGAAGGACGCCCTCTCTAATGTGATTGAACCGGAGTTGCACCGGGACCTGGTGTCCCTCAACATGGTGCGCGATATCGAGATCGACGGCAACGACGTGGCTTTCACCATCATGTTGACCACACCGGCGTGCCCGCTTAAGGGAAAGATGGAAAGCGATTCGCGGGCGGCGCTGGCCCAGGTGCCCGGCATCGGCGAAGTGACGGTCCGCTGGGATTCCAGCGTGCCGCAGGACCGGCGTATCAGCCAGCAGATCGGCCAGCAGTTCCGCAACACCATTGCCGTCTCCAGCGGCAAGGGCGGGGTAGGTAAATCTACGGTGGCGGTAAACCTGGCGATTTCGCTGGTGCAGAAAGGGGCCAGGGTCGGCCTCCTGGATGCGGACATTCTGGGCCCGAACATCCCGATGATGATGGGTGTGGAGAAGATGCCGCCTCCCCGGGAACGGAAGATGGTGCCGGCCGAGGCGCACGGGGTCAAGTTTATCTCCACCGGATTCCTGGTGAAGCCGGACCAGCCGCTGGTGTGGCGCGGGCCGATGTTGCACAGCGCCATCCAGCAGTTGCTGACGGACGTCCACTGGGGCGAGCTGGATTACCTGGTTATCGACCTGCCGCCGGGCACCGGCGACGCCCAGTTATCGCTGGCCCAGGCGATTCCGCTGACCGGGGCGGTGATTGTCACCCAGCCGATGGAGGTCGCCGCTTCCGATGCCCTGCGCGGGCTGAAGATGTTTGAGAAGCTGGACGTGCCGATCCTGGGTGTGGTCGAGAATATGAGTGGCGAATTCTTCGGCACCGGCGCCGGTGAGAAGCTCTCCCAGAAGTACGAGGTGGATTACCTGGGTAGCGTGCCCCTGGACGCCAACGTGCGCAAGGGAGGCGACACGGGCGAGCCGATTGTGGTCAGCCATCCGGATTCGCCGGCCGCCCAGGCTTTGCATGCGTTCAGCGAGAAGGTGGCGGCGCGGGTGAGTGTGGTTAATTTCGCCAACCAGGACAACGTTATCCCGATTCAGATGGTTGGGTAGTCGTTTAGTCGGGTAGTCGATTGGTCGGGTAGTCGTTTAGTCGAATAGTGGTGATTGTGGGGCAGGTCTTTGACCTGCCCTTTGTATTTGTGACGGAGTGGGTGATGACCTTCAGGCAAAAGGAATTTGACATTCGCTGCGAGTGGGGGGAGGAAGGAGTGGCCCGGCTGGCGCCGATCAGCGACGTGGTGATCGTGGTCGACGTTCTTTCATTTTCGACGAGCGTGGAGATTGCGGTGAGCCGGGGGGCTACGATTTTCCCTTATCGCGGGCCGGCGGATGGCGTCCCCGACTACGCATCTTCTGTGGGGGCGGAGTGGGCGGATCGCAGCCGCAGTGCCGGGCGGCACTCGCTGTCGCCGGCGTCGATGGTGGAGATTGAAGCCGAAACACGGCTGGTGTTACCGTCACCTAACGGCTCGACGCTTTCGCTGGGAGCAGCGCCGACGCCGGTGCTGGCCGGTTGTTTGCGCAACGCGCGGGCGGTGGCGATGGCGGCCGGCACTTTTGGGCAGCGAGTGGCGGTTATCCCGGCCGGGGAGCGGTGGCGGCCGGGGGGCAGCCTGCGCCCGTCGCTGGAGGATTGGCTGGGTGCGGGAGCGATTATCAATTATCTCGCGGGCAGCCACTCTCCGGAAGCGCGAAGCGCGGTGGCTGCCTTTAGAGCGGAGGCGGAGATGGATCGGGCATTGGCCCAGTGTGGGTCGGGGAAGGAGTTGATCGAGCGGGGATTTGCGCGTGATGTACGGCTGGCGGCGGAGTTGAACGTGAGTG
>Ga0207752_1000862_pt1 | contig 14248 bp, 10 predicted proteins | sample Pon2CUnioCityCA_6_FD_187272 | JGI IMG/M metagenome (GOLD analysis project Ga0207752, IMG submission 187272) | Marine sediment microbial community from Union City, CA, USA - Pond 2C Sediment 2 (SPAdes) | ecosystem: Environmental > Aquatic > Marine > Intertidal zone > Salt pond sediment ...
AGGAGCCGAGAAAAACGAAGGAGAATGGCGTTAAAAATCTGAAGGGAGCACAGGCTACACCTGAATTTCAGATCGGCAGCTTTTATGAATAACCAGGATCAGCGGCTGAGGTGATAGATGATGCGGAGGACAGCTTCTTCACTTACAGGGCCGTATTCACCGTTATAAAACATGCCGACATGCACTTCTGAGCGGAAAAGGCCTTTAGGAGAATACCCAGCTCCTTCGAACACTCCGATTTTCCCTTTATATATTTTTTGATATTTAAGAAACACTTTTTTGATTTCGTTATTGATTTGCTCTAATGTGGAATTGAGATCTTCCTGAACCTTTCTTATTTCTTCCTTTGAGGCCCCTTTTTGTTCAAGGTCAGCAATTTGCTGCTTTGTTTTTTTGGCCGCTTCTCTCTTTTTCTTTTCCAAAATTTCTATTTCTTCCTGGCCCCAAGGGGTAGGAATTTCTATCCCCGGAGAGAGCAGGTGCTTCCATTTGATGTGTTCTGGATTGAGAAGGGCTGTTATGTTGGGCTCATGCGGTTCGACTCCGGGAGGATAAAATTCGTTGTACGCCACACTTGACGTGAAGTATTCGTCTGCAAGATCAGCGAATCCATGTCCGAACTCATGCATCAGGGTGTGCTCGCTTCTTTCATCGTCTGATGTGAAGATGGTATAGTCATTATAGATGCCGCCGCCTCCATATCTTGGAGTATTGGCTATGACGATGAGTGTGTCATAGGGCACCTTAGATGCGATATCTCTAAGCGTCTTGGTGTCATCAATAAGAAGATACCTGGGTATGCCCAGAGCATTATAAGAGGAGTTGAGAACAGTGTTTTTAAATATCCCTTTTGTTGGTTCATCCGTCCCTCGTTGCTGCGAGGCCCGGAAAACGCCGGATACGTTGAATTTTCCCTTATGGCTTTGAAAGGGCTCTGCTCTGAAAATGACTTGTGTGAAGCGGTCGACATCTTTCTTGAATTTTTCCCAGTCTTCAGCTTTATATCCTTCAGCGGCAAAGACGATATCCACTTTGTCGTGAGGGCCTCCGCTTTCTATTGATTTATACACCAGGTCATCTGAGCGGGATCCTTCATGGATAATGTTTTCATCCTTGGGGTCAATGTTCATTGTAAACTGAGGATACAGAAGATTGTTTTTATCCCTTCCTTCTATGATGAACAGAAAGGGATATTTTGGATAAGGGATGAGAGCTGTTTGAAGGTATGTTTTTTTGATATTGTTTTTAGCATCATCTGTGGTTCTGTATTCTCCAAATATGGTAGCAAAACCCTTTGAATAAAGAAGACGGTTCGTAGCCTTATCCACTATTTTGATATAGTACATCCCCGAGTTCATGGCATCGATGGTCTTTTCCGGGTTTCCTGCCCATTTAGGATATTTGTAGATCTGGTCAATGGAAACATATGTTTCGTCCGAATCTCCGGTCTGAAAAAAATCAATGCGCATGGTGTGGTCCGTAAAATAGGATTCAAAGGGAATGTCCTCTGATATCAGTAACGCAGAGGCAAAGAAGAAGGTAAGAAGAAATACACTTGCTTTTTTCATTACAGACTCCCTGTTTATTTTGAGATTATTATAGTGTTTTTGAACGCTTTTTTAAAAGCTTTGATATCATTTTTTTAAGTGTATGTTTGCTGCAGTTAAAAAATTAAAGACAAGCAAGATAAAAGGATGATGGATATTGCCAAAAATATTGATATGGATTAAACTTAAGTGACAGAGATGTGTACAGGGAAAAGAGCTCACTTCCAAGAGAGGGAAAAACCGCTGTTTGAAAACAAGACAAATATTGAAATAAAGAGGAGATATCAAAAATGAAAGGAAGCCGGGATGTTTTTGTATTCTTTTCCGTGCTTTTCGTTTTTTATTTTTCACTGCCGTGCGTGGCCGCATCCCAGTGGGAGGAGATGGTACTGTATTCCTTAGACAGCAGGATCTTTTACAAGACCACATCAGAACTCGATAATCCTGAGCCCGATCCCTTTGTTCCGGGGACCTTTTCAGGCGTAAGGATGTTTGACGGGGACAGAGGTACATTCTGGGCAGAGGGTGTTCCGGGGGATGGATCGGGGGAAGCCCTTTTTTTCACCATACCGGAAAACACAGACGTAATAAGCATAATAAACGGGTCTGCGGGAAGTGAAGAAGCCTTTTTCAGGAATAACAGGGTCAGGAAAATGCTTTTAAGCCTGTATGTGGGAGTGAGCCCTGAAGCTCATGTGTCGGAAATGGCTGTTCAGTATTTCGCTTTGAAGCATGACAGGGACTTTGTTATTGAGTTGATAGATACACGGGATGAACAGGATTTGAATCTTCCGTTGGCGCGGAAGGAATTGATTGAATTCAAAAATAGTGTTGTGGAACTTTTTGAAAGTGAAAAGGAAGCGGAGGCAGGAAGGCCAGCGGATGCGGTTCATTTTATTTTAAGGCTTGAGATACAGGACGTGTATAAGGGTTTGGAAACAGAGGATACCTGCCTTGCGGAGATCAGGATTGGAGAAGGCTTTGAGTCGATCCGTTCCATTTATTTGAGTGAAGATGAGAGCTCTGTGCTCATGGATACAGATAAAGGGACAGGGATCATAGTTGACCAGGATAAGGAAGCGGTTTTTCAGATAATCAACCAAACGGAAGACAACCAGTGGGTTATTTGCATTAAGATGCCCAGAGAGCATGAAGGTCGCGTTGAGACGGAGTACATTCTTTACAATACAGTAGCCGCAAAAAAAACAGACAAAGAAATTTTGGGTGGATATGTGTCGGACATGTACGGATTTGTAAAAAAGGACGGAAAAATATTTCTGGAGTATTTTAACTCAAGCACTTCTAGAATCGAATATCTGGATCTGGAAGAGATCAAATTGAAATAAATCCAGGGGCACATCCTTGTCTGTGATTTGCTCTTTTCAGATCAATGAATATGATAGGAGTCGGTTAGGATCAAATGAAGAAAGGAGTTATTTATGAGGAGATTTACAACCATTTTTTCTGTTCTTTTTTTGCTGGTTTTTATCCATTTTTCCTTTGTTACTTGTGCCAAACAGGAAAAAACAGTCCAAAAAAAAGTAATACAGATTGCCGGGGAGGAAATCCAGGAGTGCAGGGAGGCTGTTTACAAGACAAGAGAATTCAGGGGCCGTGAACGCACGTATCTAACGACAGATTTTTCAGAGATCGAGAAACCTTCCTCTCTGGATGTGTTTGCCGCATGTTTTCATAATCCTCCCGTACGCCAGTATTGGACAGGGACCTGCTGGTGTTTTGCCACCACCTCTCTTATGGAATCAGAATTGAAGCGTCTGGGAAAAGGGGAAGTGAAGCTTTCTGAGATGTTTACTGTTTACTGGGAGTATGTGGAGAAAGCTCGATATTATATCCAAAAAAAGGGAGACATGCACTTTGGCCAGGGTTCTGAACATAACGCGGCGATCGCCCGGATGAAGAAGCACGGAGTTGTTCCCGCTGCGTTTTATACAGGCCTGCTGCCCGAAGAAACCGAACACAATCATGGTGAAATGTTCCGGGAGATCAGAAATTACCTGGATTTCTGTAAAGAAAACGAATACTGGGATGAAGAGAAAGCTCTTTGTTATGTGCAGCAAATACTGAATAAATATATGGGAAAGCCTCCGGACTCCATCGAGATAGACGGCCGGAGCATGACTCCCGTGGAATACATGGAAGACGTTCTGCAGCTTCCTCTTGACGATTATGTGACCTTTATGAGCCTGAAATATCTCCCTTTTTACACACAGGGTGAATACAAAGTGCCTGACAACTGGTGGCACAGCGATGTGTACTATAACGTCCCTTTGGATGAGTTCTATGAGCTGATCGTCCAAGCATTTGAAAAAGGCTATACAGTAGCCCTGGGCGGTGACGTATCTGAACCCGGAACAAGCGGAGAGGAAGGATGTGCCATCATACCATCTTTTGATATTCCGTTTGCATTGATCGATCAGGACAGCCGTGAATACCGATTTGACAACAGGACCTCTACGGATGACCATGCCGTTCATGCAGTCGGGCATACAGAATTGAACGGCCGCAACTGGTTTCTGATCAAAGATTCAGGAAGCAGCTCTCAAAGAGGCGCCTTTAAAGGCTATGCTTTTTTCAGGGATGATTATGTGAAGCTCAAGATGCTGACATTTATGGTTCATAAAGATGCGGCTTCAGAAATCTTGGCCAGGTTTGGAATGTCCGAGTGATTCAGAAGTGCAGATACTCAACAGCATCGATTTCCATGTAATAGTCTGCTGAGTGAGGTTTGATGCGTTTTATTGTGTTGGTATCTGTGTAGTCTCTAAACACAAGCCTGATTTTTTGAGTCCTTGAGATTTCTCCGAGTTCAAAGGTCTCGGGGCTTTGAAGGCCGCTTCCTGTACCTATGTGCTGCCACTCTCCATTCTTATCCGCGGCAAAGAGGGCGTAGTTCATGGTAGGGGGAAGAATTCCTGACTGCTGACGCCGGGCATAAACGGCAATATCAGCCCCGTTATGGTTTTCCGCTTCCAGTTCCAGGTCAAGAAAACCGAAATATTCGATTTGTGTAAAGCTGCCATCCGGTTTGTTAAGGGAGGAGGATGGATTTCTTGCCCCATCTGTGGTCTCAAGTACCCTTGTCGCGTATTTTTTGCTTCGGCTGTCAAATCCTCTCTGGTCTATCTGGTCGATATTTTCAGAAGTGATGATTCTCGGGCCGGTACTTCTGGTATTTGAAGGATTTATCCTTTCTTTATCTTCCTGAGAGGATGGGGAGGGATTCAAAGTGAGGGCCAATCCTTTTTTTACTTTTTCAAGGTCTGCATTGGTCAGGATTATGCTGGATCTTTCACTTAACCGGGCTCTTCTTTCTTTTTCTTTTTGAGCAAGTTCAGCCAGGCTCTGTGGAAAGGCAAGAGCTGTGCACACGAAGAAACAGAGGGAGCCCACAATGATTTTTTTCATATCCCTTCCTCTTTATAAGATAAGGCACTCTGCTTTTATGTCAACCTCGGGTTGATTTCCTTCTTATCTTCCTCACCAGTATTATAGCATAAGAAGGATCATTTTGCTTGGCCCACATTTTTTTGTGGATAAGCCCTGTTGAGAAGAGTCCAGGTTGATATTGACTGAGGCCGTTTTTCAGTATACTATCATTCATAAGAATGATAGATTCGTCGTATTTTATTAAAATACAGGAGGGTTAAATGAGAAAACCTTCTTTATTGAGAGGGATTTTCATCCTATTTTTTCTTCTCGTCTCAATCCTTATTGCCAAATCCTTGGTGGTTAAGATAAGAGTTACGCATTTAAGAGCGGAGCCCCAGTTCTATGCTCAGTCCCTTGCTGTTTTGAAAGCCGGAGAGACTGTGGAACAACTCGAGACAAAAGAAGGCTGGATAAAAGTGAAAAGTTCTCAGGGAATAACAGGGTGGGTGCATTCGAGTGCTGTCAAACCAAAGGGATTGGCACTGCTTGCCTCAGCGGATTCTCTTAAAACCGATGCGTCCGCAGACGAAGTGGCGCTGGCAGGAAAAGGATTCAACAAACAGGTGGAAGGAGAGTACAAGGCAAGGAATCCGAACATAAGCTTTGCCATGGTTGATAAGATGCTGCGGTTAGAAATCTCTCCATCCTCTATCAAAACTTTTCTCGCAAAAGGAAAGTTAGGGGAATTCGGGAGGGAAAAATGAACTGCAAAAAGACTCTGGTTCTCTTGGCTTTTTCCCTGTTTTGCGTTTTGTTTTTTCTTCAATGTTCTGTCATGGAGGAAAGCGCCGGTATTTTCGGAAAAGTAAGTAAAATAGTCACGTCTGAAAAAGATACGATCAAAGCTGTGCGATCAGGATTCGGAGATATATCAGAGGAGGAGGAATATTATATCGGACGGGCAGTAGCGGCTATTATTCTATCCATGTATCCTGCTTACCAGAACGATGACCTTACCCGTTATGTCAACAGTGTTGGTATGGCTGTTGTCTATCACTCTGACAGGCCTGAAACTTTTGCAGGATACCATTTTCTTGTGCTGGATACAGAGGAAGTCAATGCTCTTTCCGCACCCTCAGGTTTTATCTTTATAAGCAAGGGTTTGTTGAAAAGATGCAGAGACGAAGAAATGCTGGGGTGCATTCTGGCTCATGAAGTCGCCCATGTTCAGGAAAAACACGGCCTTCAGGCGATAAAGAATGCACGCCTGGTGGATGCGTTTACTCTTATTGGAGAGAAAGCAATAGAAAAATACGGTCCTGAAGAGCTGGCCAAGTTGACAGATGTTTTTGAGGATGCCTTAGGCGATATCGCAGGAAAGCTGATAGAAAGGGGATATGACCGGAAATATGAATATGAAGCTGACCGCCTGTCTATAGAAATAGCAGCGCGGACAGGATATGATCCTAAAGGACTCATTGATTTTCTGGAGACAATGAGACAGGATTCTTCCCAGGGTGAAGAAAAAGGATGGTTTAAGACACATCCCAGCGCCGGTGATAGAATAGAGCGGGCCCAAAAGGAAATATCATCATTGAGTCTTATCCCTGAAAAGGCATCGGCCCGGACTGCAAGGTATGAAAAAGCGGTTCAGAGGCTGCGGTGATCGGCTTTATTTGATCTATGCGGAGAGGGAACCATTAAGACAAGGAAACGGATCCAAGCCCTTCTGAAAGGAAAAATATCCCGGGGTATTCTCATCGGGATCGCATCGTTTTTGGTAATTCTTGTGCTTTATGAACTCAGGCTTTTTCAGCCCTTGGAACGAAAATCGTGGGATTTAAGGCTCAGATTGTTTTCAAAGACTTCTCATGCAGATAAAGATATCGTCCTCTTCCTGATCGATCAGTACAGCCTGGATTTCTATGAAGAACAACAGGGGCTCCCGTGGCCCTGGCCCAGGGAAATGTATTCCTATTTAGCGGATTACCTGGAAGCCGGGGGTGTGAAAGCCGTTTTTTTTGATTTCATATTTTCCGAATCCTCAGTTTATGGAGTGGAAGATGACCTGAGATTCGCTTCATCGATAAAGAAATCTGGAAATGTCTTTCTTCCTGTGTTTCTAAGCAGGGAAGACAAAGGGCCTGAAGAATCAAATACGGAGCTGTTAAAGCCCTTTTCTCTGAGAGGATTAGAGAAACAGGCTGGATCTATTTATCCTATGAAATCAGTCACTCTTCCCAACAGGGAGCTTCTTTCTGTATCAAAGGGAATTGGTAATGTGCAGTTTTCTCCTGATGAGGACAGTATTTTCCGCCGGATTCCTCTTCTCTTTTCGTACAACGAATTGACTCTCCCCGCCCTTCCTTTAGCCATAGCCGGATTTTTCGGAGAAAGCCGGATCGAGGTCAGAAGAAGCGGGGGTATCTGGTTTGACAAAAAAAGAATTCCCCTGGATGACTCAGGCCGGATGGTCATCAAATACCACGGCCCTCAGGGCACCTATTCCACTTATTCCGTAGCTTCGATCATCAATTCATGGGCTCAAATAAACGAAGGAATACAACCGCAGGTCCCTCCGGATGTATTTTCCGGAAAGATTGTTTTAGTAAGCTCGAGCGCGCCCGGGATTTATGACCTTAGACCCACCCCGTTTAGTTCAGTCTGCCCGGGGGTAGAGATCCAGGCAGCGGTTCTGGACAATATCTTGAACCGGGATTTCATCTCTTTTCCCGGGGAAACAGTGGTCTTGTGTCTGATTCTATTGAGTGCTCTTTTTACAGGAGTAGGGGCGTCGGTTTTGCGGCGTTCCTGGGTTATCGGCCTTTTTTTTATCCTGTGCCTGGTTCTTCCCGCAGCATTGTCGTGCCTTTTTTTCTTTTCAGGGTACTGGCTGGAATTTGCCGCACCTGAATTTGCCGTTGTCACGGCTTTTATTAGTGCTGCTCTGTTAAATTACAGCCTGGAGGGGAAGCAGCGCCGTTTTATAAAAAACGTATTCCGTTTTTATCTTTCTCCTTCTTTGATCGATATGATCGTCAAAGACCCGGAGATCTTAAAATTGGGTGGGGATAAAAGAGAGATCACTTCTTTTTTTTCTGATATACAGGGATTTACCTCTGTTTCAGAAAACCTGAGCCCTGAGGAACTGGTTGACCTGCTTAATTTATATCTTTCAGAGATGAGCGGCATCATAATCAACTACAGCGGGACTTTGGATAAATATGAAGGGGATGCCGTCATTGCGTTCTGGAACGCCCCTCTTGAACTCGCGGATCATGCAGTGAATGCCTGCAGAGCTGCATTGGATTGCCAATCTAAGCTCAAAGAGATGGGGAGTCTTTTTAAATCAAAATACGGGCATGAGCTTTTTGCGAGGATTGGCATCAACACAGGCCCTGCAGTGGTAGGGAACATGGGTTCTCACAGACGGTTTGATTACACGGCCATAGGGGATACCGTGAACCTTGCTTCCAGGCTTGAAGGCGCCTGCAAGCAGTACAGGGTCCCCATTCTTATTGGGCAGGATACCTATTCAGAAGTAAAGGAATGGATTTTGACAAGGGAAGTAGATATCATCAGAGTCGTTGGAAAAAGCAGGCCGGTAAAGGTATTTGAAATCATTGCGGAAAAAGAAAAGGCCACAGGAGCCCAACAAAAGCTGGTATCCGATTTCCAGGAAGCTCTTACGGAGTATAAAAATCGTGAATGGGAAAAAGCCGCGGCTTTGTTTCAAGGTATTAAGGATGATGCATTGGCTGAATTATACAAAGCAAGGTGCATTGGGTTTGTAAAGAATCCGCCGCCGGAGGAGTGGGATGGAGTGTTCGGTTTGAAAATAAAGTAAAAGGAAAAAACACAAATGAAACTTACTTTTTGGGGAGTCAGGGGCTCTGTTCCTGTAAGCGGGAAGCATTATGTTAAGTATGGAGGCCACACCCCATGCGCATCTCTCCCTTCATCGGAAAAGGATTTGATTGTCATAGATGCGGGAACAGGAATCATGAGGCTGGGTGAGGCGCTGACGGAAAAAAAGGACAAAAAATACGTTCATATCCATCTTGTTTTCACTCATTTTCATATTGACCATATTATGGGACTCCCCTTTTTCCCCCCTCTTTTTTCCAGGGAAACCAAGGTCTCGTTTTATTCTCCTTTGAAATCCGGAGAGACTCAAAGGTTACTCAGCACGTTGATGGGGGGAAGGTTTTTCCCGATTCCTTTTGATAAGACAGGAGCTGAAAAAAAATTCGTAGAAGTCCCTTTAGGAGATTTCGCTATAGGGAACGTCCGTATTTCTCATATTCCCCTTAATCATCCTCAAGGTTCCTTTGCCTACAGGTTTAGCGAGAAAGGCAGAAACATTGTTTTTGCTACGGATACGGAACATCCAGAAAAAGGCATGGATGAACAGTTGGTTGCCTTTGCGCAAAAGACTGATATTCTTATTTATGATGCCACATTTACTCCGGATGAATATAAAAAGGGCCGAAGGGGATGGGGTCACAGCACATGGAAACAAGGAACCAGGGTTGCTCAAAAAGCCGGTGCCGGAAAATTATATCTTTCTCATTTTAATCCTTCTCATTCAGACAAAAAAATTGATAATATAATAAAGAGTGCAAGGGAAGTATTTCCTGAAACGTATGGAGCCAGGGAAGGGTCCTCCCTGAGTTTAAAAGGCAGCTCATAAAAATGGAAAAAGGAAGAGGTTAAAAGAGAATGTCCTATCAAAATCTTATAAATACAGGGGTTTTAGAATTATTCCTCGTTGTTTTTGTTTTTTGCCTGGGGCTTGTTCTTTCTTTTCTTTTTGGAGTTCTCAACAGGAAGTATCTTCTGTCAAAAGGCAGAAAATCCGGAGTATTTCTTTCAAAGATCATATCTCCTCTGGCTTTTCTCATTGTTGTTTTATGTGTCAGGCAGGCAGGTCTCGTGCAGGGCCTTCAATTAAGCCCCGGTTTTCAGAAATACGTTGATGCGGCTGCTTATTTTTTTCTTTTTTTCTTTTTGGTCCGGTTGCTGGATGCTTTTCTTGTAACAAATTATGAAAGCCGGGGAAAAATATTTCCTCTTCCCCGGATTCTTCATAGGTTTCTACTGCTTGTGATTTATCTTGTTTTTTTATTCGTTGTTTTAAAAGGAGTAGCCGGGGTTGATATAACGCCTCTTCTCGCTACCTCTGCTATCCTGACCATGATTTTGGGCCTGGCACTTCAGGAGCTGTTGGGAAACATCATATCCGGAATATCCATACATATCACAAAGGCGTTCTGCAAGGGAGATTGGATCAAGTGCGGAGACAAAGAAGGCCTTGTCATTGATACAAACTGGAGAGAGACCAGGATAAAGGACCTTTATTCAAATATCGTGGTCATTCCCAATCACTCCATCTCTTCGGATATTCTCATCAACTATTCCTGTCCTGATAAAAGGACGGCTTTAAAAATCCCTGTCAAAGTGAGTTATGAGGCTCCGCCGGAATCTGTAATGGAAGCGCTGAAGGAGGCTGCATTGGATATGCCGGAAGTCTCAAGAATGCCCCCGCCGGAAGCCTATATCCTGAGCTATGAGGATTTTGGCATATCTTATGTTTTAAAATTCTGGATAACGGATTTCAGTAAAAAGTATCATGTGCTGGGAAAAGCAGGAAGGCTTATTTGGTATAAATTCCGGAGAAGAAGGATTGAAATCCCTCTTCCGTTGAGCGATAAGGTCCGGAATGTTTTTGAATATCTATCAAGAACGAAAACCGGAGAACCTCCCGAACAAGAAGAGGAGGCGCTAAAATATCAATCCCTTTTGAGTTCTTCTTTTTTAAGGTTCCAGAAAGGAGAACAAGAAGGGAAGCTGATTGTATCCGATGAGGAAATTAGAAAATTAGCTTCTTCCGCTCAAAGGCAGCTTTATTCTTCAGGAGAAACACTTTTTGAGCAGGGAGATAAAGGAGAGAGCTGCTTTCTCGTCATATCAGGAAAGATCAAGGGTATTGTGACTTATGAGGAAAAAGGAAGGAAATATACGTCGGAATTTACTGTCAATCCGGGAGGGATTTTTGGGGAGATGTCACTTTATACGGGAATGCCGAGGACCGCAAAGGGGATAATTGAAGGAGAGACCCAGCTTCTGGAAATAGGAGCCAGGGATTTTGCTCTTCTTTTATCCCGGAATCCAGCCCTAGCTGAGATAACAGCTGGAATAGTGAGTGAAAGGAATAAAGAAAACATTGGTTTCCTTAAAAAGATCAAGGAACTTTCAGAAAAGGACATAAGGGACAGTTGTGATAAAATATCCCTGTTAGAAAGGATGAAAAAATTTTTGTCATTTCTAACTGTAAAGAAATAAGACCATGAAATCCAAAAGAAGATTGTTGCTTTCTGTTGTGATTTTCTTTTTGGTTTTTGTCATCGGTATTGCCGGGTTCAAATTTTTCGGAGGCGGGGAATGGTCCTTGCTGGACAGCCTTTATATGACCATCATCACTATTTCAACCGTAGGATATGAGGAGGTCATAGATCTCAGCGCGAATCCAGGGGCGAGGATTTTTGTGGTTGCCTTTATTGTTTTGTCCCTGGGAACCATTACTTTCGCCATATCCTCTATCACTGCTTTTATCGTGGAGGGGGAATTAAAAAATATTCTCTGGAGAAGAAAGATGGACAAGAAAATATCAAAGCTAAAAGATCATTATATCGTCTGCGGAGCCGATGAAACCGCTCGTTCGATCATTGATGAATTGATTCTAACAAAGAAAAAATTTGTTCTTATAGACCCCTCCCAGGAAAAAATCGAAAGGCTTTTGTCATCCGGCGATTTTTTGTACCTAACAGGCGATTCAACTGAAGATGAAATGCTTCTTTCCGCTGGAATAAAAAGGGCTAAAGGAATTATTCTTTCCCTCCCCAAGGATGAAGAGAACCTTTTCGTGACTCTGAGCGCCCGCAGCCTTAATCCGGGTATAAGAATAGTGAGCAAGGCCATAGATTTTAAGAGTGATAAAAAGATGAGAAAAGCGGGCGCTGATTCTGTTATATCACCCACTCATATCGGGGGTATGCGCATGGTCTCTGAAATGGTCAGGCCGGCTGTGGTCACTTTTTTGGATATGATGCTGAGAGACAGAGAAAAAGTCCTGAGGTTTGAAGAGGTCTGTGTGGAGGAAGATTCCGGCCTTATCGGAAAGAAACTAGGTGAATGCAAAATAAAGGAAAAAAGCGAGGCGCTTTTAGTCGCTATCAGAGATAAAATAACAGGGAATTATCATTTTAATCCGCCTGAAGACACGGAAATAAAAGCGAACGATATCCTCATTTTTATTGCCAGTCCGGAGATGATTGAACAGCTCGAAAAAAAGATATAAGGCCCTTTGTTCATCATCCAGGTTATATGTGAAAAGCAGAAAGGAGGAAGTCATGTGTTCCAGGAGATTGTATTTGTTTTTAACCGTATCCCTTTTCTTAGCATTGGTGTTTTGCACGGGGAGCCAAACAGAAGTGACAACAGGAACTCTTCTTAAAGAGATGACAGATCTGTGGCGGCTTACTGAGTATCCGGAGCCTGAATTCCGAACAGTTCAGTTCTCTTCCTATGACAGGCGGAGCACAGTGCCCGGAGGACCGGAATGGTTTTCGAATTCAGATGGATTCGGAGGGGAGCCTATCCCGAATTTTGAACAGGTCTTAGAAGAGCCGGATGACAAAGGAATAGGAGAGTATTTGATGGCGGATGTCAAAGGCCCCGGTGCCATAGTCCGTTTGTGGAGTGCGGCCATTTCTGGCGAAATTGAACTTTTTCTGGACGGCGGGTCTGAACCGGTTTATAAAGGAAAGGCAGATGAATTTTTTCATTCCCCCCTTAAATATTTTCCAGAGTCAAAACCAATTCACTCCGGTCTTTTGGCTGAGACCCTTTACCAGAGGGATGCCTCCTATTTTCCTGTTCCTTTTTCAAAAGGGATGCGTTTGGTCTGGACAGGGGACTTGGAGACCCTTCATTTCTATGAAGTTCAGATCAGATTGTATGCAAAAGGAACTAGGGTCAAGACCTTTTCACCCAAGGACCTCTCAGTATACAGTTCAGATATAGAAAGAGCCGTATCCATTCTTTCAGATCCCGATCATCATTTACAATCCCTCTCAAAGGAAGAAAAGATATTCTTTGATATCCTGATAGAACCGGGACAGAAAAAAGAGGTTATATCCCTTAAAGGGCCCAAAGCGCTGGAAAGGTTTGCTGTGAAGCTTCATTCTGATGACTCGGATAAAGCTCTGCGCCAGACAGTGCTCCACATCAAATGCGACCATCATCCCTGGGGTCAGGTCCAGTCTCCTGTTGGGGATTTCTTCGGAGCAGCACCGGGAGTGAATCCTTATGTCTCCCTTCCCTTCAGTGTGTATCCCGGCGGCCAGATGGTATGCCGCTTTCCCATGCCGTTTGAGGAGGAATGTCAAATTATTCTGGAAAACCTGGGACAGCAGGCTGTCAGAGCCGAAGGGAGCGTGCTTCCGGCTGACTACAACTGGAAGGAAGGCCGCTCCCTGCATTTTAGAGCCAGATGGAGAGCTGATCATAACATAACTGGATCAAACAAGGACGTCCAGGACCTTGCTTTCCTTATCGCCTTCGGCAAAGGATTGTACGTAGGCACAACATCCTATATTCTCAATCCCAGTCCCGTGCCCACCTCATATGGAAATTGGTGGGGAGAGGGGGATGAAAAGATTTTTGTGGACAATGAAAGGTTTCCTTCCGTGTTCGGGACCGGTTCTGAGGACTACTATAATTATTCATGGTCATCCCCTGATATCTTTTTTTTCCCGTACTGCGGGCAGCCAAGAAATGACGGACCCGGGAACAGGGGATTTGTGACGAATTTTCGTTGGCATATTATGGACTGCCTGCCTTTTAAAGAGAATATCCGTTTTTTCATGGAGCTCTACAGTCATGAAGTGACTCCGGGTATGTCCTATGCAAGGATCGGATATCATTATGCCTGCCCCGGGATCACGGATGACCACAGCGCCCTCATGACGGATGACGCGAGAGAATTGAAACTGCCTGAAGAATGGGAACCTGCACCTCGAATGGGAGCCCGGAATTCGGTCATCTATTCGCCGGAAGAAAGAATCATTGATTCAAGCCATACGGCTGTTACACAGGGGAGAATGTGGTCGGAAGGCCGCATATTGACCTGGAAACCCCAGGGGAAGGGACATTCAAAGGAATTTGCGTTTGAGGTTGAAGAAAAGGGAACCTACCGGATATATGTTACGGCAGGATTGAATCCGAGTTCAGGGAGAATATCTTTCCAG
>Ga0207752_1000864_pt1 | contig 14223 bp, 14 predicted proteins | sample Pon2CUnioCityCA_6_FD_187272 | JGI IMG/M metagenome (GOLD analysis project Ga0207752, IMG submission 187272) | Marine sediment microbial community from Union City, CA, USA - Pond 2C Sediment 2 (SPAdes) | ecosystem: Environmental > Aquatic > Marine > Intertidal zone > Salt pond sediment ...
GTGCGCGAGCTGGCGAGCGGTATCGGCCGCGGTTTCGATGCGCGCGGACGCGCCGTGCCGCTGCTGCGGGTGCGCAGTCTGGGCGGCTTCGAGTTCGCCATCGACGACGTCAGGCGGCTGTCGCAGGGTGATTTCACCGCGGCGCAGCGCAAGCTGCTGGCGCTGCTGCTGGCCAGCCCCGAGCACGCGCTGCCGCAGTCGCAAATCCAGCGCAGGCTGTGGCCGGACAGCTCGGCGGACGCAGCCCGCAGCGAGCTGCAAAGGCTGCTCTCGCAGCTGCGCGAGCTGTTCGATCAGCGCCTTGCGCCGTCCTGCGGTGCGGCTTGTCTGAGCTTGCGCCGCGGCGTGCTGAGCCTTGAGAACATCGTCTCTGACGTCGCCGAGTTCGAGCGCGCCGGCATCACTGCCGAAGTCTGTCTGGCCGATCGGCCGTGGCAGGCGCAATGGCATCTGCGGCGCGCCCTGGCCATCTGGCGTGGGCATTTCTGCCCGGGGGTGGAAGGGCTGCCGTGCGTCTCGGGGATGCGTGCGCAACTGCTCGACCAGCATGCCCGCTACTGCCGGAATTACACTGAACTGGCAGAGCGCTGTGGATGCTCGCGCCAGGCGGCGGCACTGATCTGGGAGCATTTTCAGAGCTGCGCAGCGGATCGCGAGCTGGCCGACCGCCTGTGGCTGTTGTACGCGCGTCTGCGGCGCTCCGATGCGGGGCCTGAGCAGCGTGCGCCTGAGGCGGCCGAAGCGAGGCTGGTGCAGTCGGCCTGAGTGCCGTTGGCCCGCTGTGATCCGCTTGCTGCGACGGTCGGTGAAGGGGGGAGAAAGGAGGAAAATAAAGGGGGCAAAGCAGGTGGCAGCCACTTGCAGAACTGTCGCGGGAAATAACCACAAGCCGAGATCACAAGCTACAGCCCGGGGGTGGGGCGATGGCTGTCGGCACCTTATGCGCGGTATTCGCTGCGCACTCTTGTTGCGGCGCCGTGTGCGCCGCAGGTCTTTTGCGCTACCGCAAACGCCGCTGGCGGCGCGCCGCTCGCCGCTCAGCTGACCTGGATATGCCAGGGCTCGTGGGCCACGCCCCAGGGGTTGTCGGCGGGGTAGCGCTGCACCGCGTAGTCCAGCCTTGCGATGTGCCGCGCGGCGTCGGTATCGAGAAAGGCGTCGGTGAAATTGGCGCCGCCGAGGCCGGCGACGCCGACGTCGAAATCGCCGCTCGCGTGATAGGAGTGGCCCGGCGGCGCGACCCAGTGCGTGGCTGCGGCGTAGTCGCCATCGGTGGCCAGCAGGCGGTCGCAGAATAGCTGTGCCTGCTTGAGGTGATTGCGCACCCCGGAGGTCAGCAGCAGTTCCTCGCCGATGTCGCATTGCAAGCGGGCGAACAGTCGCTCGGCGGCGCCGCGGTAGAGGTAGTGGCCGCTGCCGCGGATTTTGCTGACTTCGCTGTCGTCGATGCGCTGCGCCAGATCGTCGCTGACGCGCGGTCCGTGAAAGCCCCAGGGGGCGGGATCTGTGTGGAAGAAGTGCTCCAGCAGGGCGAGTTCGTCGGCCTCGAAGGCGCCGACCCGCTGGTATCGCCGGGCCAGTTTGCGCGCCTGATCCAGGTCGACCAGATTGAAGCGTGCGTAGCCGACCAGCTGGCGCAGGCGGTGCAGGCGCGCGGCGAGATTGGCAAGTGTCGGCAGGCGGTCGCGTTCGAGCAGCGACGGCGGTAGTGGGTCGCGCGGCGCGGCGCCCGCGCGGCCGGTGCAGATGGCGCAGGCGCCGATGCCGGTGAGCAGAAAATGGCGTCGATTCACGGCAGCTCGCAGGCTGTGGTCCGCGTTCGAGTGTACGTGGCGGCGGCGGCCGTGCAAGTTTCCGTTTCCACGGCTGTGGCCTGTGGCACGGCGCTGGCGACGGCTTGCCGGCTGCCCGGATGGTGCCGATTGGGTTATAGTCGCCGGCCAGCGAAGCCTGCCCCACGCTGGAGGACTGCAGCATGAATATCCCCGCAGATCTGCGCTACGCGCAGAGCCACGAGTGGTCGCGGCTCAATGGCGACGGTTCGGTAACCGTCGGCATCAGCGATCACGCCCAGGAACAGCTCGGCGATCTGGTATTCGTCGAGATGCCCGACACCGATGGCGAGCTGATCGCCGGTGAGGCCTGTGCGGTGGTCGAGTCGGTGAAGGCCGCCTCGGACATCTACGCGCCGCTCGATGGCAAGGTGCTGGAGATCAACGAGCGCCTCGGCGACCAGCCCGAACTGGTCAACGAAGACCCCTACGGCGAGGGCTGGTTGTTTCGCCTGATGCCCGCGGACGCGACCGGGCTGGATGATCTGCTCGACGCCGATGCCTATGCCAGCGCGGTGGCCGCTGGCGACGGCTGAGTCGGCGCAGCCACGCGCACCGCTTGTGGTCGCTGGCGAGGGATTGCCCGAGCCGCCGCGTCCGGCCCTCGCGCCCGGGCGGGTGAATCGGTGGTCAATGCGGGAGATCGACATGGCTTATAGCGGAAATACCGGCCTGCGTCGGCTGCGTTCGGCCCTTTGCTACTCCGGCCGCGGCATGCTCGCAGCCTGGCGCTGCGAAGAGGCGTTTCGCCAGCAGGTGGTGCTCTGTGCGATTCTGCTGCCACTGGGTTTCTGGCTGGGCGATAGCCCGGTCGAGCGCGCGCTGCTGGCTGGCAGCGCCCTGTTTCCGCCGATTGTCGAATTGCTCAACTCCGCGGTCGAAGCGGCCATCGACCGGATCGGGCCGGAGCGGCACGAACTCAGCGCCCGCGCCAAGGACATGGCCTCCGGCGCAGTCAGTCTCAGCCTGCTGATGGTCGCGGTGATCTGGCTCGCCGTGCTGCTGTGAGGGGCGCCGCGATCACCGCCTTTGGGCGCGAGCTGTTCGCCGGCATCGCCCGCCATCGCCTCACCCAGCAGGCCGCGGCACTGACCTTCACCAGCCTGCTGGCGATCGTGCCGACGATCACTCTGGCGCTGCTGCTGGTGGCCGCGGTGCCCGGCGCACAGGCCTGGTGGCAGCGCGCTGAATTACAACTGTTCGCTCAGCTGGTGCCCACCGCCGGGGACAGCATCCGCGAGTACATGGGGCGTTTCACCGAACAGGCCGGTGGCTTGCGCAGCGTCTCGCTGGCGGCGCTGGCGGTTGCCGTGTTCGCTCTCGCCCGCGGCATCACCGGCGCCTTCCACGACATCTGGGAAGCCGCGGAGCGGCCCAGCCTGCGCAAGGCGCTGGCGGTGCTGGTCGCGTTGATCGTCGCGCCGTTGCTGGTCGCCACCAGCCTGGCGCTGACCTCATTCCTGGTCGCCCTGCCGCTGGTCCGCGAGATGGATGCGGCGCTGCCCGCCGGCTTCGGCTTGCTGGCGCTGCTTCCCTACGCGTTCACGGTGCTCGCCTTCGCCCTGTTGTACCGCCTGTTGCCGCCGCGTGCCGCGCTGCGCGACTGCCGCCACTGCGCGCTGATCGCGGCGCTGGTGGCTGCGGTGCTGTTCGAGCTGGCCAAGCGCGGCTTTGCCCTTTACATCAGCCTGTTCCCTACTTACGAGCTGGTTTACGGCGCCTTTTCGGCGATTCCCGTGCTGCTCGTCTGGGTCTATCTGTCGTGGTTGATCGTGCTGTTCGGCGCGGAGCTGGCGCGCTCTCTGACGGCGCTGTTCGGCGATGCCGGCCGGCGCGCACGCCGGCTCGATGGCGGCGATGCGGCATAGCTCGCGTCGCGGCGCGGCGGGCCCTCAGTCGTTGCCGGGGGCGACCCGCAGGCGCGCCACGCGCGGCGCGTATTCGGCCAATTGGCGGCGCAATTCCTGGCGCCGTGGATGGCTGTCCAGATAGTTGATCAGCTCGCCGAGGGTGTGTTCGGCACCGCCTTTGTCGTGCAGGTAGAGTTGCATGTCGAGGCGCAGCAAAGGCAGGTGGAAGAACAATTGGTCGCGCAGCCGGGAGCGTTCCGGGTGTTCCTCCGGAAGGCTGCTGAGCGCGCGTGAGAGCAGGCCGTGGGCGGATTCGAAGTCACCGGTCATCATCGCCAGTCGAGCGCGTCGTTCCAGCCGATGCGCCGGGCTGAAGGCGGCGCTGGACTGCCCGTCACCGCTGGCGCTCGGTTTCTGCACTGAATCCACCCAGCTCTGCGAGTCGGCGTCGCCGGCGGCGCGCTCTGCGCTGGCACCGGTCTCGGTGCCAGCGCCATTGCCGGGTTCGTCGGCGCCGCGCTCGCCGGCCTGGTGGTCGGACTCGGCGCCGGAGTCCGCCGCTTGCGCCGGCAGTACCGGTCGGCCGTCCAGCCAGAGGCTGCCGGAGGCCAGCAGGCAGCGGCCGCCGAGGCTGGCTTCGACCTCCAGTCGCTCGCCGTGCAGCCGGTAGCTGGCGATCCGCGACCAGGTGCGCCAGCGCGGCCCGCCGATGTCCAGATCGGCGCGCGAGATCAGCTTGCCATCGACGAACCAGTCGTGCAGCACCGTCTCGCCCTGGGCGTCGCGCAGCTCGGTGAACAGGAATACTGTGCGCACGCTGCGCGGCAGGCGATTGAGCCAGTCCACCGGCTCGCGGTCGATGATGTCACTGCTGATGATCAGCCGCTCAATGCGCGGCTGGCCATCGACCAGCGAGCAGGGCGGCAGGCTGCCGGGGCTGCTCTGGTTGCGCGGCGCAGCTTGCGCCAGCGGCGCCGCGAGCACCGCACTCGCGGCGATGGCCGCTGCGGTCGCCAACGCTTTTGCCGGGTGTCTTGCCATCATCGCTACGCCTATCCCAGCAGCATGCGCGCGCCGACCACCAGCAACAGCGCGGCGAAGACGCGTTTCAGCGTCGCGGTGGGCAGACTGTGGGCGAGTTTCGCGCCGAGCGGCGCACACAGTGCGCTGGCGACGGCGATGCCGATAAAGCCCGGCCAGTAGAGATAGCCGGTCGACCAGGCTGGCAGGTCGATCTCGTCGAGCCCGGCGAGGACGAAGCCGAGGCTGCCGGCCAGGGCGATCGGCAGGCCGCAGGCGGCGGAGGTGGCGACGGCATTTTTCATCTGCGTGTTGCACCAGGCGAGAAACGGCACGGTCAGCGAGCCGCCGCCGATGCCGACCAGCGCCGAGAAGCCGCCGATCACCCCGCCGGCGGCCAGCAGGCCGCCGCCGCCGGGCAGTTCGCGATGCGCCTGCGGCGGGCGGCCGAAGAGCATGTGCGCGGCGATCACCAGCAGAAAGACACCGAAGACCAGGCGCAGTTCATCGGAGGAAATGCTGTCGGCCAGCAGTGCGCCGAGCGCCGCGCCGAGCAGGATGCCCGGCGTCATCCGCGCCACCACCGGCCAGAGCACCGCGCCGCGGCGGTGGTGGGCGTGGATCGAGGACAGCGAGGTGGTCACGATGGTTGCCAGCGAGGTGCCCACGGCGAGTTGCATCAGGTGTTCACCGGGCAGTGCCTGCCAGCCGAAAGACAGCGCCAGCGCGGGCACGATGACCACCCCGCCGCCGACCCCGAGCAGGCCGGCGAGCACGCCGGCGAAAGCGCCGACGAGTAGGTACAGGGTGAGCATCGTCAGCACGTTCAGGCGATCTGGCCGAGTGCGTCGTGCGCGGCTGCAATGGTGGCATCGATGTCTTCGTGGCTGTGCGCGGCGGAGACGAAGCCGGCCTCGAAGGCCGCCGGTGCCAGGTACACGCCGGCGTCGAGCATGGCGTGGAAGAAGCGGTTGAAGCGCTCGGTATCGCAGGCCATGACCTGATCGAAACGGCTGACCTGCTGGTCGGTAAAGAACAGGCCGAACATCGCACCGACGCGGTTGGCGGTCATCGCTACGCCGGCGTCTTTGGCGGCGGCGAGCACCCCCTCGACCAAGGCGCTGGTCTTGGCCGCGACGGCCTCGTGGAAGCCGGGTTCACTGATCAGCTCGAGGGTTTTCAGGCCCGCGGCCATCGCCACCGGGCAGCCGGAGAGGGTGCCGGCCTGGTACACCGGGCCGGTCGGGGCGATGTGCTCCATCACCTCGCGGCGACCACCGAAGGCGCCGACCGGCATGCCGCCGCCGACGATCTTGCCCAGCGTGGTCAGATCGGGCTTGATGCCGTAGACGCTCTGTGCGCCGCCGAGGGCGACGCGAAAGCCGGTCATCACTTCGTCGAGGATCAGCAGCGCGCCGCTGGCGTCGCAGACCTCGCGCAGGGTGTCGAGGAAGCCCGGCAGCGGCGGCACGCAGTTCATGTTGCCGGCCACCGGCTCGACGATGATGCAGGCCACTTGGTCGCCGATCCTGGCGAAGGTGTCGCGCACCTGCTGGGCGTCGTTGTAGGTCAGGGTGACGGTGTGCTCGGCGAGGCAGGCCGGCACGCCCGGCGAGCTGGGCACGCCGAGGGTCAGCGCGCCGGAGCCGGCCTTCACCAGCAGCGAATCCGAGTGGCCGTGGTAGCAGCCTTCGAACTTGACGATCTTGTCGCGGCCGGTGAAGCCGCGCGCCAGGCGGATCGCGCTCATCGTCGCCTCGGTGCCGGAGCTGACGAAGCGGACCATCTCGATCGACGGCACCAGCGCGGCGACGCGCTCGGCCATCTGCGTCTCCAGCTCGCAGGGCGCGCCGAAGGACAGGCCGCGCGCGGCGCTCTCCTGCACCGCGGCGATCACTTCGGGGTGGGCGTGGCCGAGAATCATCGGCCCCCAGGAGCCGACGTAGTCGATGTAGCGCTTGCCGTCCGCATCGTAGAGATAGGCGCCGGCGGCGTGCTCGACGAACACCGGCGTGCCGCCGACGGCGCGGAAGGCGCGCACCGGCGAGTTCACGCCGCCGGGAATGACGCGTTGCGCGGCGTGGAACAGGTTGGCGGAGTCGCTCATCGGGAACCTCTTGTGAACTGGGCGGATAAAGCCCCGAATTCTAACCGATTTGTCCGCGATTGAACGCTTGCTTGGTGACCGGTGCTTGACTTTGTGCGCGACGTCGCGTCGCGTGCCGCGATGCGCCGTGTGGCGGCCTGTCGCGCGGCGAGAGCTGCTCGCTCGCCGGCTGCTCAGCGGGTTGGGGCTGCGTCCTGCGGTTCGCTGTCCGCAGCGAGGGGGGCATCGCCGCCGTGGGGCGTGCTCGGGGCGGGCGACGCGGCGGCGTGAAACAGGCGCTCGAAGCGCGCGGCAACGGACTGGATGCCGAGGCACTGCCCGGCGGTGGCGGCGGCGGTTGCCGAGGCTTTGTCGGCGGTGCTGAACAACCCGCCGATCACCGCCAGCATATCCGCGCCGGCAGCGACCAGCTCGGCGGCGTTGTCCAGGGTTATCCCGCCGATGGCGCACACCGGCAGCCCGGTGCGGCGGTGTGCTTCGCGCAGCAGGCGCGGGTAGGCGCGCACCGCCTGCGGCTTGTTGGCGGAGGGGAAGAAAGCGCCGAAGGCGACGTAGTCGGCGCCGTGTCTGGCGGCTGTCTCGGCCAGTGCCACGGCGTTGTAGCAGCTGGCGCCGATGATCGCCCGCGGGCCCAGCTCGCGGCGCACGTAGCCCAGTGCGGTGTCCTCGCGACCGAGGTGTACGCCGTCGGCGCCGATCGCCGCGCACAGCTTGTAGTCGTCGTTGATCAGCAGCGGCACGCGGTGGTCGCGGCACAGTTCGAGCAGCTCGCCGGCTTCGGCGAGGCGGCGCGAGGTATCGCCGGATTTGTCCCGATACTGCACCAGCCGCGCACCGCCGCGCAGCGCGGCGTCGACGCTCGCGGTCAGCTGACTGGGGGGAATCGCCGCGGTATCGGCGATGGCGTAGAGGCCGCGCAGTGGCGTGCGTCGCGAGGCGGATATGTCCATTGGGTGAATGATCCTGGCTAGCGTCTCTTTGTACACTGTCGGCGCGGGTTGTGACAATCGTCACATTTTGAGTCCGCTTGTAGGCATTGGCGTACGAGGCTGTGAGGCTGGCGCCGGTGCAGCGCGGCGACGCCGGATTAGCATGCGCGGTTCGCCACCATTGCCAGAAATACAGGAAAGTGACATGCAGCAAGGCAAAACCCTGAGCCAGTTTCTCAGCGCGGCGCAGCGCGCCGGACAGCCCCTCGACGATGATCTCCTGCGCCTGCTGGAGGGCGTCGCCACCGCCTGCAAGATCATCGGCGACGGCGTCAACAAGGGCGGTCTGGCCGGGGTGCTGGGCAGCGCCGGCTCGGAGAACGTGCAGGGCGAGACGCAGAAGAAGCTCGACATCATCGCCAACGACGTGCTGCTGGAGAGCATGGCGCGCTCCGGCACGGTGGCGGCGATGGGCTCGGAGGAGCTGGATGACATCTCCCCGGTGCCGGCGGCCCAGCGCGGCCGCTACCTGCTGGTCTTCGATCCGCTCGACGGCTCATCGAACATCGACGTCAACGTTTCCATCGGCACCATTTTTTCGGTGTTGCGGGCGTCGGACGGCGAGCCGACGGCGGCCGATTTCCTGCAGCCGGGCAGTGCCCAGGTCGCCGCCGGCTATTGCGTCTACGGCCCGCAGACCACGCTGGTGCTGACCACTGGCGATGGCGTCGATGCCTTCACGCTGGATCGCGACGTCGGCGAGTTCATCCTCAGCGGCGAGCGTTTGCAGATCCCGGCGGACACCCGCGAATTCGCCATCAACGCCTCCTACATGCGCCACTGGGAGGCGCCGGTGCGGCGCTACATCGACGAATGTCTGGCCGGCAGCAGCGGTGCGCGCGGCGAAGACTTCAACATGCGCTGGGTGGCCTCGATGGTCGCCGACGCGCACCGCGTCATGTCGCGTGGCGGGATCTTCATGTACCCGGTCGACCAGCGCATGCACGACAAGGGTGTGGCCGGCAAGCTGCGGCTGCTCTACGAAGCCAATCCGATGGCTCTGGTGGTCGAGCAGGCCGGCGGCGCGGCCAGCACCGGGCGCGGGCGCATCCTCGATATCCGGCCCGACAGCCTGCACCAGCGGGTGCCGGTGATTCTCGGCTCGCGCAACGAGGTCGAGCGGGTGGTCGCCTACCACGCCGAATCGGACTGAGCGCACAGTGAGCGGCGCGACGCCCTTCTGGCACAAGCCGCTGGCCGAGATGAGCGCGGCCGAGTGGGAATCGCTGTGCGACGGCTGCGGGCGCTGCTGTTTGCACAAGCTGGAGGACGAAGACAGCGGTGAGCTGCACTACACGCGCATCGCCTGCTATCTGCTGGATGTGCGCAGCTGTCGCTGTCGCGACTACCCCGAGCGCTTCTCCCGCGTGCCCGACTGCTTGCAGGTGCACGCGCAAATGGGCGAGCAGTGGCAATGGCTGCCGCCCAGCTGCGCCTACCGGCGCCTCGCCGAGGGTCGCGACCTGGCCGACTGGCATCCGCTGCGCTCCGGCGACCCGCACTCGGTGCACCGCGCCGGCATCTCGGTGCGCGGCCGGGCGATTTCCGAGGAGCACGTCCACCCCAGCCTGTATGTCGAGCAGATCGTGCACTTTGACGAGCGCGACTGAGCGCGCGCCGCGCGCCGCGATGTGAGCCAGTTCGGCGCCCGCAGCGGCGTGGTTTGCGCAGCGTCGAATCTGCGCCGATAATCCGTAGCACCACCCGGCCCGCCACCCGGCGGCCACCGGCACGCGGCGCCAGTGACGGCACGGCCCGCGTCCATAGACGGAGAAGCACATGACTACAGTAGAATCGGAAGTCGGCAACAGCGCAGATACGGATCGCCGTCAGCGCCTGCAGCGCACCATCGCCGAGCTGCTCGAAGAGCGCCAGCAGCTGCTCGTCGGCTACTGCAGGCTGGCCGGCATCAGCACCTTCGAGCGCCGCGAAAGCGAAGCCAAAGCGGTGCATCCGGATGCCCTGCAGCGCTTTTTGCAGCTGCTGGTCGACTACACCGCACTGGGCCATTTCGAGATCTACCAACGCATCATCGATGGCAAGGAGCGCCGCGCCCAAGTGCGCCAGGTGGCCGCCGAGGTGTACCCGGCGATCGCTGAATCCACCGATTTTCTGGTCGACTTCAACGATAAATACGAAGATTTTGACGGCGACGATGAACTCGACAGCCTGGCCGAAGACCTCTCCCGCCTCGGCCAGCTGCTGGCGGTGCGCAGCGAGCTTGAGGATCGCATCCTCGAAGCCCTGCAGAGTTCCGCGCGCAGTTGAGGGCCGGGTCGCGCGTGTGCCCCGGTGCCACCAGCCTGCCGGTGGAGGCCGCTCTGGATCGCGCCAGCGGCCTGTGCGCGGCGCGCGGTGCGCGTTTTACAGCGCTGCGCCGGCGCGTTTTCGCGCTGGTCTGTGAGGCCGAGCGCCCGGTCGGCGCCTATGACCTGCTGGAGCGTCTCACCGACGCCGATGGCCGTCGCGCCCAGCCACCGACCGTGTACCGCGCGCTGGATTTCCTGCAGAGCCAGGGGCTGATCCACCGCCTCGCCAGCAACAACACCTACCTCGCCTGCGTGCACCCGGAGGAGGGCCACGCCAGCGTGTTTCTGGTCTGCCGCCGCTGCGGCCGCGCCAGTGAGCTGGAGAGCACCGCGGTGGACGCTGCCATCGGCCAGCTCGCCACGCAATCCGGCTTCTCCGTCGAGCATTCGGTGATGGAGCTGGCCGGGCTGTGCGAGCTGTGCCGCGGCCACCGCCACCGCCCGGCTGCGCTCAAACCCTAGCCGACTGCTGCTCCCGGCGCGCGCCCCGCAGCGCGGCACCGCCCGCCGAGCGCGCCGCGCAATCTGTCGATCGCACCTTTCGTCGCGGCCACCCACTCGGCCCAGCCATTGACGCGCCAAACCGCCCGGCAGTCGCCCGGTGGCCGCTCAATCCAGCCGGCAGCGCTCGGCTTCCAGCAGTGCCGCCAGCTCCGCCGCGTCGTTCACTATCGCTCGATTGGGCCGCGCCGCGCAGGCAGCGCAATGTTGCTGGCGCGGGGGAATTCGGGGGCTGCGGAGAAGCCGCCGTGGTGGGCATCGATTGCGCCAGCAGTTGCGTTTCGATGGCCACCAGTGGGGCGGCGTCGAGGGCTTTATCGGCGCCGCTGGTGCGCCCGATGTCCTCAGTTGCTGGTCGTGCCGGGGCTGCGCGCCTGATCGCAGCGGCCGCCGAGGCAGAGGCCGCCGAAGGTCGCCGCCGGGCGCTCGCGGCCCAGTGCATCCTCGACCCACAGCGGGTCATTGGCCGGTGGCAGCGAGGGGCTGCGGATGCCGTATTCCGGCACCTTGATGCTGCGCCCGACGTTGAAGAGCGAGCGCGTGCGGCGCAGGCCGGGCAGTTGCCGGAGCGGCTGGCTGCTCTCGACCCACAGGCGAGTGTCGCCGTCGCGCTGGCCGCGCGTCAAATCACCGCCTGTGCCCGTGCCGGGTACGAAGCTCAGTACGGCGCTGCGCTCGCTATCTTCCGGCGAGATGCCCATGCCGTCTGTGCCGTTGCTGATGCCGACGCTGCTGATCGCCTGGTAGACCAGTGCGGTGAGGCGCTTGCTGTATCTGGCCAGCGTGCGTGCGTCGAGGCGGCCGATCTCACTGGGCGCCGGGCTGGTTTCGCCATTGGGGACGGCGAAGTCGTGACCGGGCGGATCGCTGAGGGCGATGGCTGGCTCACCGGAGCTGGGCAGATGCAGCCAGTGGCCGGCGGCGAATCGCTGTTCGCCGGCCGGGCTGCGCAGTTGCAGCTCGCCATTGCCGAGCAGCGCATAGACCCCGGCCGGGTAGCGTTTGCCGCGACTGTCTTCGCAGACTGCGCTGCACACCCGCAGCGACAGGTCTCGGGTGTGGCTGCGCAATTCGGCGCTGCGCACCAGCAGTCCGAAGGGGGCCGCCACGTCGCGTTGCAGACGCAGGCCGCCGCGCAACAGCTGCATCTGCCAGGCGGTGTTTTTGCCACCCTCGTCTTCGGTGTTGCTCTGGGAGTCGGCCGGCTGGTCGCCGCCGCCCTCGCTGGCTGTGTCGTCGCCGGCTGCGCTGCCGCTGGGCGCCGCGCCGATCAGCAGCGCGCTGCGCGGGCGCAGACTCAGGCGGGTGCCGTCGATCAGCAGCAGCTGGCTGTGCCCGGGGCCACTGATCAGTGTTTCCCCGGCGATCAGAATGCCGTTTCCGAAGAGCTTGCGCACGCGGCCATCGGCGCCGCTGGCGCGCAGCCCGGCGCCGGCGTCGACGACGGTCGCCACTACCGCGCTGATGCCGCCGGCGGCATCGCCCGAGTTCGTGGTGCTGGCAGATCTGGTCGCGGTGACGCTTTTCGCTTTGCCGGCGATCGCCTGGGGTGGCGGTGCGCCAGCATCGACCACCAGCACGTAGTCCGGCAGCTTGATCAGGCTGCCGTGGCGCAGGTCGCCGGTGTCGTGATCGGCGATGGCCTTCGGGTAGCTGCGGCGCAGATCGCCGATCAGCCGTTGCTGCAGTGCGGGATCATCGGGCAGCAGCAGAGCGGCGATCTCCTCCAGCCGATCTCCGGCACTGGCCTGCCAGACGCCGTTGTGGCGGGCGCTGGCCACGGCGCGATCGATGCGGCTGCCGCTGGTGGAGAGCAGCGCGTTCTGCGCCGCCACCGCACTGCTCGCGAGCAGGCTGCCAGTCAACGCCAAAGCCAGTGCGCCGGCCGCCTGTCCAGCGCGCAGCGCAGACAGCTGCGCGCGAGCGCGGGCGAGTCGGCTCGATGGGGTGCGCGGGGCGCGGCGTTGGTGGTGCGTTTGCGGCATGGCTCTGGTGTGGTCGTTGATGGCGCAGAAAGTTAGCGACAATTTTTGCAGTGCACCGTGAGCGGTGCGCAAAAATGGGCGAGAATGTACCTGTGTAATCTTATTTTTGCAGCATTCGCCGCGCCTGCGGCGCTGCGCTATCGGGAGTCCACGTGCGAGCACTGCGTCTGAAGAAAAACGAAGAGCGCCGGCTGCGCGCGGGCCACTTGTGGGTATTCAGCAACGAGGTGGATGTAGCCGAGACGCCGCTGACCGATTTTGAGCCGGGCGAGGCGGTGGAAATCCAGGCGCGCGGCGGCAAGCCGCTGGGTACCGGTTACGTCAATCCCGCTTCGTTGATTTGTGCCCGGATGTGCAGCCGCGATCGCCGCCACCCCTTCGACGAATCACTGCTGGTGCACCGCATCAAGGTGGCTTTGAGCCTGCGCGAGCGACTCTACGACGAAGACTGCTACCGCCTGCTCAACGGTGAGGGCGACCTGTTGCCGGGTCTGGTGGTCGATCGCTACGGCGACTGGCTGGTGGTGCAGATCACCACCGCCGGCATCGAGCGCCTGCGCGACGCGGTGGTCGCCGCGCTGGTCAAAGTGTTGTCACCGCGCGGTGTGCTGCTGCGCAACGACGCCGCGGTGCGCGAGCTGGAGGGGCTGCCGCGCTATGTGGAGGTGGCCCACGGCGAGGTGCCGGAGTGCGTCGAACTGCACGAGGGCGGGTTGCGTTTCAGCGTCGATCTGCACGCTGGACAGAAGACCGGCTGGTTCTACGACCAGCGCGATAACCGCTTTGGGCTGCGTCGCCTGTGTGCCGGCAAGCGCGTGCTCGATCTGTACAGCTACGTCGGTGGCTGGGGGCTGAATGCCGCCGCTGGCGGTGCCAGCGAGGTGACGCTGGTGGATTCCTCGGTCGCGGCGCTGGGGCTGGCGGCGCAGAACGCCGCCGCCAATGGCTTCGCAGAGCGCGTTCGCGGCCTCTGCGAGGATGCCCCGCAGGCCATGCGCGGGTTGCGCGATGCCGGCGAAAAGTTCGACGTGGTGGTGCTCGATCCGCCGGCATTCATCAAGCGTAAGCGCAATTTCAAAGCCGGTCTGCAGGGTTATCACGCGATCAATCGGCAGGCCATGCAGCTGCTGGCGCGCGACGGCATCCTGGTTTCCTGCAGCTGCTCCCACCACATGCCGCGCGAGCGCCTGCAGCGCGTCTTGCTGGACAGCGCGCGCCACCTCGACCGCTCGCTGCAACTGCTGCAACACGGCCACCAGTCCGCCGATCACCCGATCCACCCGGCGATCGCCGAGAGCGACTATCTGAAGGTTCTGACCACCCGCGTGCTGCCCGCTTGAGCACTGCAAGGCTGCGGCCGGAGCGCTGTTTTCCGGCCAATCCACCGGGCGAATGCTAAACATATGGCAAGGGATGTCGCTAGCAGCGATCACCGGTCAAGGAGAGGTTTGCAGCCATGAGCACTACAGTTTCCATCGATGCACTGCGGGTTGGCGACATCCTCGATAGCGATGTGATCGAGCGCGGCGGGCGTCTGATTCTCGGTCGCGGTCGCGTCCTCAGCGACAAGCACATCGAGACCCTGCGTGCCTGGGGCATCACCGAGGTGCGTATCGGCCGCGATCCCGGC
>Ga0207752_1000865_pt1 | contig 14222 bp, 16 predicted proteins | sample Pon2CUnioCityCA_6_FD_187272 | JGI IMG/M metagenome (GOLD analysis project Ga0207752, IMG submission 187272) | Marine sediment microbial community from Union City, CA, USA - Pond 2C Sediment 2 (SPAdes) | ecosystem: Environmental > Aquatic > Marine > Intertidal zone > Salt pond sediment ...
CCTTCATCTGTGGAGAGAAGATGTGGGTGTGAGAATCGATGATCACTGCTAGATGCGTTCCTGCCTGTATTTCTCCAGCATCTGGAGCCACCATTCATGCATACCCGGGTCGTGGTCCACCCACTTCAACTGTTCCTTGGTGGCCTGGCGCACGATCCTGCCCGGCACCCCGGCAACGAAGGACCCATCCGGCACCTTCAGCCCCTCACCAACCACCGTCCCAGCGGCTATGATGCAACGGTCCCCGATTTCTGAATCGTGCAGCACCGTAGCGTTCATTCCGATCAGCACCTGATTGCCTATCCGATGCGAGTTGATTACCGCTCCGTGCCCCAGGGTCACCCCATTGCCGATAGTCAGTCCCGATGGCGCTCCGTGGATGACCACGTTATCCTCGATCAAGACATCGTTGCCTATCTTGATGCTGCCGAAATCCCCCCTCACGACCGCCCCGGGGAAAGCCGCGCATCTCTCCCCGATCTCCACGTCCCCGATTATGTAGGCGCCTTCGCTGATAAAGGCGGTATCCGCTATCTTGGGAACCTTGTCTCCCAATGCCCTTATCATGTATACACACCTCCGTTTGGGTCGAAGCCAACTGGAATGATAGGCGGTACGTTATTCCGGGTCAACCCAGGCAACATCATGATCAACCGATCCCGTTCCCGCCCATCGGTGTGGCCTCAAAGCTTCCATGTCTAGTCCTCCCACACTGTCCGCAACTCTCGCTTTGCAGCATCCTCAACACCCGGACGCCACCCCCTCCGCCGTATTGCCTGTTTCATTGTGCTCTAACCACGCAGAGACCCGGCCGCAGCATTGTTAACGTGCCAATATCAGCTACGCCAAAACGCCCAATGTTTCGTGATGCTATAATTCCTTTGGCAGGCCAGCGAAAAACTCAACGAAGGACCACATGTTCTATTTATTCTGGCTGCTCCGGCGCTGCCAGGCATATCTAACCGGCGGATTCAGGCGCGAGAAGTACTCAGGGACTCCAGAGATCAGCCGGAGGTGTCCCAAATGCCACTACCCGCTGACACGTAATATGCTTTTGATACAGGCGCCTCAGTTAAGAAGACAGCGATGTCCGGCATGCTGGTCACCCCTGCAACTGAATAGAAGAAGCCTTCCGCAGCGGCGTCCTTCAACCTGGCGATTGGTGCTACTGGCCTTCTTACCGGCTCCCAGATGGGTGAAGCACCGATGAATCTGCAAATGAGTCCGTATCAGGCAGTGGCAAGAGAGACGCCGCTTATCCGGTCGAGATGGCACTAAGCCCAAAACGAGCATAGGAGGTCCAGAAATGAAGAGATTCCTGTTGCTGATACCCATCGCGCTGACGATACCCCTTCTCAGTGCGTGCGTCATGGGCCCTCATCCTGACGATGGGTGGTTCACTTTCCCGTTTTTCTTTTTTCCTTTCTGGCTGCTGGGCTTGGCTCTTTATCTTCTACCCACCATCATCGCCGCCGCGCGCGGCAAGAGGAAGATAGTGGGCATAGTGCTGGTGAACGTACTTCTGGGATGGACATTCATAGGGTGGGTAGCCGCCCTCATCTGGGCATGTCTGGTGGAAGAATAAGCTGTCCAGCCTTGAGTGGAATTGATGACTCCGGGCTTTCGCGGTAATCTTATCTGAATTCACGAAAGGGAGGCGATATAGGTGAAGAAGGATCTGATGGACATTCTGGCATGCCCTGTGTGTAAAGGTGATCTTGAACTCACCATAGCTGAAGAGGATGAGAAAGAGGTAATCACTGGTTCACTATACTGCGCCAAATGCAAAGAAACCTATCCCATTGAAGATGCCATCCCCAACCTGTTACCACCCGATCTGCGCAACTCCTAAAGCGGGAATTCCTCCGGGAAGTAGGTGACGAACGTGTGGGGTGATTCCCACACTTGCACTTTGGATACCTTGACCCTGGTTCCTTTCACCATTGGTTCAAGCTCTTGATAGATGACTGTGGCCAGATTTTCTGAGGACGGATTAATACCATCGAAGGGCGGCACTTCGTTCAGACACGTATGGTCCAGACGGCCCAGGATCCCGGCCAGGTGCTTCTTCAAACGGGTGAAATCGTAGGCCATTCCAACGTCGTCGGTGTGCTGCGCAGTGACGCTGGCAACTACACGAAAACGATGGCCGTGCAGCTTCTCGCACTTACCTTCGTAGCCTCTGAGGAAGTGCGCAGCATCAAATTCCTGTTCCACTGAAACTTCATACACCTTCAGCCTCCTCTTGCCAACGGGTCACACCCTCGATCCTCCCCAAACTCAGGAGCATGTCTCGAACAGTGCGGCCGGTTAGCGGATGGACCAGTTCAGGGGCGATCTCCGCCAGGGGTACAAGTACAAAGGGGCGCTCCGCGATACGGGGATGGGGGACAGTCAGTTCCGGCGACTGCAGTACCAGGTCTCCGTACAGCAAAATGTCTATGTCTATAGGCCGGGGAGCATTGGGAAAGTCCGAAGACCTCCCTAAAGACAGCTCAATCTTCTTGGCCAGAGAAAGGAGGTCCGGGGGAGACAGATAGGTAAACCCACGGCAGACCGCATTAAGAAAACGGGGTTGTAATAGATAGCCCCGGGGCTCAGTTTCATATACTGAGGACAGCTTCTCAATATGCATGTGTTCCGACAGAAGGTGGAGGGCCCTGCGCATGTTGTTCATCCGGTCGCCCAGATTGGCACCGAGACCAAGGTAGATGGTGGTTGGATGATCTACGCGGTCTCCCTTTGACATCTTCCCCGCATTATGGCATCGCTCATCCGGCACACTCGGGCCATTCCAGCCACGTCGTGGATCCGCACCATGTCGGCGCCCCGGGCGATGCTTATGGCCAGGGTAGCAGCGGTACCCTCCAGCCGCTGGTCGGCAGGGAGATCGAGAACCATGCCAATCAAGGACTTCCGAGAAGTACCTATGATTACAGGACGGTCGAGACATTGCAGCTCGTCCAAACGCCGTATGATTTCCAGGTTCTGCTCCAGCGTCTTCCCAAATCCTACCCCCGGGTCCACGATGGTGTTCTCCCAGGAGACACCAAGATCGACAGCGAGAGAGACACTTCTTCTCAGGGAGGCAACGACTTCAGGAATGATGTCCGCGCAAGTGCCATCGCGTTGATTACTCATAAGGACAATGGGGACACCTTTTTCGGCAGCCAGTTCGGCCAACCGGTGATCGTGTCGCAGTCCCCAAATGTCGTTGATCATGACGGCCCCGGAAGACAGGGCCTCACGGGCTACCTCCCACTTGTAGGTGTCTATGCTCAATGGCACGGGAACTTCGCGGGCCAGTCGCTCGATCACGGGAATGACCCGCCTTAGCTCTTCACCTACACTCACCGGATGGGCATTGGGCCGCGTGGACTCGCCACCAATGTCGATTACATCGGCTCCCTCCACGGCGAAACGTTTGCCCAGAGCCACTGCCGTTTCGACGTCATAGCCCAACCCGTCTCCGGAGAAGGAGTCCGGTGTCACATTGATGACACCCATAATATAGGTGCGTTCTCCCCAACGGAACTCGGCACTACCGCAACGGGTCACGCCCACATGGCTACGATTCATTTTCGGCACTATCCGTGATACGGCACAAGAATTCATTTACTTTATACCATCGGGCCAATTGCCACACAAGAAAGGAAGAAGACACTACTGAAGCCAGCTATCCTCGTTTCTGAGGGAGATGATAGGAAATCAGGGCATTCACCGCTCTCGCAGCACTGTCGATCGAATCATAGGCGGGAAACCCGGCTTCCAGACATTCGCCTCGCACTTCTCGAGCTACTCTTTCCGATTCTGACTGGGCAGCGGTCCTCAAGATGATAGCCACCGGCTTGGCGAAGTCACGGGCACTCTCAGCCAAACCCTTTATGTGAGCGGTCAATATCTGCGGGCCGATTTTCGTCCCGATTATGGCAGGCAAGACCACAAACAGAATGTCGACGCCATCCCAGTCCGCTACAGCCTTGACAGTCCGAGCCAGCGAATTAGGGTCAAAGTATACGCTGGTAGCGGAATCCACGGGATTGCGCAGACCAACCCCTACCCTAGGAGTGAACTTCAGCAACTCCTGCCTGACCGTCTCCGGAAAAGCCGGCACTGCCAGACCAGCTTCTTCGCATTCATCAGCAGCCAGCACGCTGGCACCGCCACCCATTCCAATGATGCCAACCCGGCGGCCGTTCGGCGGCTTCATGTGCACGAAAGTCATTAGAACGTCGATCCAATCGTGGAAATGATCGACCTGTATAGCGCCTGTCTGGAGGCAGAGAGTATCCCATATAGCCCTGCTCCCAGCCAGAGCTCCTGTGTGAGAGGCCACCGCCCCTGCTCCGGACAGGGTCTTGCCACCTTTCAGTATGATCACCGGCTTTCTGGCGCAAGCGGCGCGAAGTGCACGATAGAACCTTTGAGGCTGCTTCAAGCCTTCAATGTAAGCTGCAATGATATCCGTACCGTTATCATCGGTGAGATATTCCAGAAAATCGGACTCATTGAGATCCAGGGCGTTCCCCAGACTCACACCCTTGCTGAAGAACACCCGGCGATCGGCTGAAGCTACCACCAGGTCACGGGCGTTTCCACCACTCTGAGATAAGAAGCCCACCGGGCCGCTCACTCTCGGTACGGTGTCGTCCAGGGAAATACCCGCAACCGGGCAGTGCACGCCCAGACAGTTGGGGCCGATAACGCGGACGCTACCTTGCCTGGCGATCTCCAGGATCTCCTGTTCCAGTCGTGTTCCCTCAGCATCTCCGGTCTCACTAAAGCCAGCGGTGAATATGGTGACGGACTTCACGCCGGCGGCTACGCACTCATGCATGAGCTTCGGAGTCAGCGGGGCCGGAATCGCGAGAATGACATGATCCAGCTCGTCCGGCACATCGCGGATCGCAGGATAGGCCTTCAGACCCAATACCTCACCACCGCGGGGATTGATGGGGTATAGCTTCCCTTTGTAACCGAACCTCATTAAAGGGTGGAAAAAATAGATGTGCGTCGGCGAGAATGGCTCGGGTGAGGCGCCCACTATGGCAATGCTTCGCGGGTGAAAGATATGGTCAATGGCAGCCACGGAGAGAATTCTGGCAGATGGTAACGTACCGGTCAATTCGTTGGACAAATGGCTGTCGAATTCGCGCCACGCGTCCGTTTACTTGACAATACAGCACGCCGCTTGGAATAATTTAGAGGGTTCGCGAATGCCTTTAAGACGGGTTCGGCGAGGTATGTTTGCAGACCTGACATTGAGGAAAGGAAGGTCATAATGGCAGAAAAGACGCCCAAGCAGAAGGCGACGAGCACCCGAGCAAAGAGTGCCAAGGCGACAGCCAAAGCACCCAAGTCCACCAAGAAGGCCACCCCGCGGGCGAAGAAAGAGATGAACGACTATAGCGGCCCGTTTCAGCCAGACTTGACCTTCAACGACTTCTCGAAGGAGTTCCTGATCAAGCTGATGCACGTGTGGCAGTACGGCTGGTTGCACATGACCGAGGCCTGGTACAACGCAGTTAAGCAGAGATATGGCGTCAACGCAGCCAATGAGTGCGAGACGCAGGCCTGGGAGACCATAGGTGAACGGGTTAACCCGAGGTTCCCGAAGGTGGCCAACATCGAACTGAACACCGTGGTCGACTCGCTGAAGTGCCTGCAATTGCCTCTGGACAACACGACGGGCGGCTTGTTCCCCGCAGAGGCCAAGATAATCAATCCAAACCATGTAATCTGGACTATCCCGCGATGCCAGTCTCTGGAGTATTTCGAGGCTAAGGAACCGGAGAGAATCAAGCATGTTTGCCATATCAACGAGAAAAAAATCATCGAGAGATATCTGGTCAATAGAAACATAAAGGTGACACCTTTGAAGTTGCCACCCCGCAAGAGTCCCGACGAGATAGCCTGCCAGTGGGAGTTCATACTGGAGGAGAAACCGAAGAAACAATCCAAGAAACAGTCTCAGAAAAGGAGATAGGTAATGGCAAACCAGATTGGTAAGAGGTATTTTTGTGCGAAGTGCGGTTCAGAATTCATTGTTACGCGCGGAGGCCAGGGCACGGTGCATTGCTGCGGCCAGCCAATGGAGATGAAGAAGTAGGAGGTCAGGAAGTTAAATGGCCAATACGCTAGGCAAGAGATATCGTTGCGAGGTCTGTAATACTGAGGTCCTCTGCACCAAACAGGGTACGGGCTCAATAGTCTGCTGCGACAAGGAAATGACCGAGCAGCAACCCAGGCCGCTGCCGTCTTCAGATTAGTATCCTTCGTTACTTAACCGAGTGCTGTAGCCTAGTAGTTGTTTCCGGGGCTACAGCACCTGGAAATCCGGTAATGCATTTTTCTTCGACCGCGGGGGCTTATTGAACCGGGGACCCGGTACCTGCAATTGTATTTTCCAGGAGGTTGGATCCACACCTCCGACAACGGTTCGGTCACTGTAAGGCCCGTGTCATCCGGGATCCGGTGAATTTTGGAAGGAGAATCTTTGACTCGCATTATCCTGATTCGTCACGGCCGGACGGCCTGGAATGAAGGCGACGGCGAGAGGCTGCGCGGCCGATCGGAGATAGAACTCAACGAAGAGGGGGTAGCCCAAGCGCGGGCCACCTCACAGAAGCTGTCCGAGTGGGAAATATCCGCCGTCTACTCCAGTCCACTCAGAAGGGCGATGATGACCGCCCAGATCATAGCTGAGCCTCTGAAGCTGCGCGTAGAGGCGCTTCCGGCGCTGATAGACATAGACTACGGAAAGTGGCAGGGGCTTAGCCTGAGTGAAGCGGCCGCCGACAACCAGGCTTTGTACAAGCTGTGGTTGAACAAGCCGGACCAGGTCAGATTTCCGGGAGGCGAGACCCTGGAAGAGGTGGGGCGTCGGGCTGTTGGCGGCGTTGAGTCGGTGGTATCACGTAATCCCGATCTGACAACCGTTCTGGTCTCGCACAAGGTAGTGTGCCAGGCTCTCATATGCCGGCTGATGGGACTGGATCTGGGTCATTTCTGGAATGTGAGGCAGGATCTCTGCGCGCTGAACATCGTGGAGATGACAGACAACGGTCCCGCTCTTCGCCTGGTAAATGACACATGTCATCTAAGAAACCCGGCCTGAGGATCGACCAGATTCTGCGCCTCCTGCGTCAGGCCTATGGTCCACGCGAATGGAAGGCCGGGCGCGACCCCTTATCGACCCTCATTGCCACGGTGTTATCCCAGAACACCTCCGATGCGAACTCTCATAGAGCCTTTTCGTCTCTGACGGCCGCCTTTCCGACCTGGGAGGACGTAGCTGAGGCTGAAGACACAGAAATAGTGCGCGCCATCAGGATAGGAGGTTTGGGTGAGACCAAGGCAGCTCGCATAAAGTCGATTCTGCAGCAGATCAAAGAGTCGAGAGGGAGCCTTGACCTGCGATTCCTTAAAGAACTCCGTCCCGCAGACGCGAAGGAGTGGTTGAAGGGTCTGCCCGGAGTGGGGCCGAAGACCGCAGGATGTGTCCTGCTCTTCTCACTGGGACAGCCGGTGCTGCCGGTGGACACGCACATCTTAAGGGTGTCCAGGAGGCTAGGGCTGATTGACTCCCGGGTCAATGCGGAGAAAGCCCACGACGTCCTGGAAGACATCATTCCACCGGGGCAAATCTACGAGTTTCACCTACAGATGATTGAGCACGGGCGCAAGGTGTGTCTGTCGCAGCGTCCTCGCTGCCGGATTTGCCCGCTCCAGCCTGTTTGTCCCAGTGCAGAACACTACCTGTCGCGCGATAGCCAGGACAGGTCCGCCGCGATCTCGGGGTTGCCGCGTCGAGGGACTGGCAGTAGAATTGCGGGCATGTCCAGTCCGAAGCGAAGAGGAACAAACAGATGACAAATAAGGCAACCACGGTATCCATCATCAATGTGACCAGCTACATGGGAGCCGATCTGGCCCGACTGCTCTTCCGGCATCCCGCAGTACAGATTGTCTCGGTCACCGGGCGTAGCGAAGCCGGCAAGAGACTGGGGATAGTGATGCCTCACCTGGCGGCGCTGGACATGACCATCGATACAGAGCCGAAAGAGGCAGAACTGGTATTCTCTTCGCTGCCGCACAAAGCCAGTGCCGAGGTCGTAATGAGGCTAATCGACAAAGGATGCAAGGTCATTGACCTCAGCGCCGACTTTAGATTGAAGGACGTCGCTGAATACCAGGAATGGTATCAGTTCAGTCATCCGGCGTCCGAGTTGCTGCGAGACGCAGTATACGGACTGACTGAACTGCACCGATTTGAGGTAGCAGAAGCCAAGCTGGTGGCCAATCCGGGATGTTACCCTACCGGCGCCATTCTGGCCATGGCTCCGGCGGTAAAGGCGGGACTGATACAGAATGACATCATTGTGGACAGCAAGTCAGGCATATCAGGGGCAGGCAGAACCCTGAGTATGGCCGGCCATTTCGCGGAGGCCAACGAGAGTGCCGCGGCCTATTCGTTGGAAGGGCACCGCCATCTCCCAGAGATGGTGCAGGAGCTGAGCGCGGCGCAGGGCCGCCCGGTGACAGTAACGTTCGTCCCTCACTTGGTGCCAATGACCCGGGGGATTCTGACGTCGTGCTACGCGAGTCTGGCCTCAATCAGTCCTCCGACGGTGGGCGAGGTGCGGCAGATGTACCGCGATTTCTATCAGGATGAGCCCTTCGTGAAGGTGGTGGAGGCTCCTCCGCATACGAAGCACACCTGGGGCAGCAATCTCTGCCTGGTGTATCCGGCTATTGACGAAAGGACGAACCGTCTGGTGGTGATCAGCTGTCTGGACAACCTGGTGAAGGGTGGTTCCGGCCAGGCAGTGCAGAATATGAACCTCATGCTAGGCTTCCCGGAGACGATGGGGCTGGAGGCGCTGCCGGTTTACCCTTGACCGGCGAAGTCATCGCAACAATCCCAAACGATGTGCATTCCGGGTGTGCGACTTACTCGGGTCATCTCAGGGCCGAACACGTCGTTTCCTCCCGTCTGGATTCCGGCTTTCGCCGGAATGACTAATGAGGGAGGTGCTCTGTCGCATCCGCCCCCGTCATTCCAACGCGGGCCAGGTTGCCAGCTCACGCCCGCATGCAACGTATCTCCGGATTCCGGCTTCCGCCGGAATGACGGGTTCGGATAGACGGCTGACGCAGCGTCCACGCTTGTCGTTTGTACAGGGGCATTGTATACTTTTCCACATTGGTGCCCTCATCGTCTAGGGGCCTAGGACGTCGGCCTTTCAAGCCGAAAACAGGGATTCGAATTCCCTTGAGGGCATTCCTACTACAAGCCTACAGCCTACTCTCTCCGGGCATATTCCGCATTAAGTCCCAGATGCCGGAGGCTCAGCTCAGCAGCTCTTCGGACCTGGCACATTCGATGTATTAAGCCAGAACTATGTTCTAGAACGCAATCACTTCACAGCAGCACAACACCAAATCATAATCTGTTTGCTGTGCGGTTGTTGAACGATGAGAGGGAATAGACTGGTCGTTCAGACTGCAGGAGGTAAACAGATGGGTGTGATAGGAATGATGCTGACTGGAGTTGTGCTGCTGGCAGCATTTCTCGGCGGCGTTGGGGTACTGCTCAACATCTTGATTGCCGCCCTCTAGCTTTTTGGTGCCTTTTCCCTATAGAATAAAGCCGGGAGGATACTTCTAATTTATTTGAGCGCATTGGGTCGCAATATCTGGCCACTTGGGCCTTTACGTAATTGCGTCCCACCAGCAGAATGGGTTCGTTGTTTGGCCATGTGCTTAACCCGCTCCGGCGGGAAGAGATATGAGTTTGAGATGATGAGAGAATCGAGTAGGATTCGACATCCTCAACACGAAAGGAGGTGTTAAGGACATGGCCACGAAAGCAAAGACAGCGAAACCCAAGGCTGCAGCGAAGCCAGCTGCCAAGAAGGCAGCGGCAAAGCCGAAGGCCGCAGCGAAGCCAGCTGCCAAGAAGACAGCAGCGAAGCCGAAGGCCGCAGCGAAGACTACCGCGAAAGGCAAGACAGCAACCAAGAAAGCCAAGAAATAAGCTCGGCTGCCTTGAGCAAGATAAGCCCACTCACGGCAAGTAGGTGGGCTTTCTTGTTGCCCTGACAAATTATCTCTCCCGATCATTTCACTCCGCATCAGGACTCTAACACCACTCGGACTCATCAGTTCCAAAAAGAATTCGGCACGCCTGATCAGCGTGCCGAATTAGGTTCAGTACGTTTCTTTAAGGTCCGACGTCTATTCCCGGTCCTTCTCCTCAATCCGGAATACGGCTGCAGATTCTTGCAGCTCTTCGGACATGTCAGTGAGCGACTGCGCAGAAGCGAGAACCTCTTCTACCTGAGCCGACATCTCCTCGGCAGAGGCAGAGACTTCCTGGGCAGCCGAGCTGTTCTCTTCGGCTACGCGTGTGGAATCTTCCACGGACTTGGAAACTCGCTCGGAGCTCTGCGCCATCCGCTGGGTAGCTGCCGAGTTTTCGCCGATAATCTTGTTGATCTTTTCCACCGCTTCGACCATGTGCGTGCTCAAGGCATTGAGATCGTGTACAGCAGACGATATCTGGTCCACCTGCTTGCTGACCTCACCGGCCCTGGCCAGGATGTCATCGAGCGCCTCCCCGGCATTGGTGGCCAGCTTATAGCCCGACTCAACCTCCCTGGTGCCCTGCCCCATGGCATTCACGGCCTCTCTTACGCAACCCTGGATGCTACCAACCAATGTGGCTATCTCTTTGGTGGCCACGGAGGATCTTTCAGCCAGCTTCCTGACCTCATCGGCCACCACCGCGAAGCCCCGCCCTTGCTCACCAGCGCGGGCGGCTTCTATGGCAGCGTTAAGCGCCAGGAGATTGGTCTGAGCGGCTATATCGTCGATAGTAGCTACGATCTTGCCGATCTCGTTGGACCGTTCCCCGAGGTCCCCGATTCTCATGGATACGGCCTCCATGGCTTTTCTTATCTTCTCCATGCCTTCGACGGTCTCATGTGTCATGCGGGCGCCCTTTTCGGCAGAGGTAGACGTACTCTTCCAGGCATCAGAGCCTGCTTGAGCGTTTTCGGCCACCTGGGAGATGGAGGTGGACACCCTGTCCACTACGTCTATGGCATCGGTCACCCCACTGGATTGTTCACTAACGCCTTTGGCGATCTGATCTATGGATTCGGACAGTTGCTCCATATTGCGAGTAGTCTCCTGAAGATAGGTAGACTGATCGCTGGCGCCTCTGGCTACCTGATGAATGGTGGTAGCGATCTGTTGCGTGGCCTGGGCAGTCTGCTCGGACGCTCTGGAGAGCTGGCGGCTGGCATCGGCCACACTGAGCGCAGCAGTCTTCACTTTGCCTATGAGCTCCCGCTGCGTGGCAATCATCTGTGCGAAGGAGTTGGAGAGCACATCTCTGTCAGACCTCGGCGTGACTTCGACGCTGAGGTCTCCCACGGCCATCCGTCTGGTGATGCCAGCCATGTCCTTCATATAGGTAACCACCTTGGAGTACGCCGCTGCCAGAGCACCTACCTCGTCATTGGACTTCACGTTAATTTGCTGCTCTATGTCACCCTCAGCCAGCGCCTCCGACGTTCTAACCAGAGATGACAGGGGTTTCACAATGGTGGTTCTGGTGATGAACCAGAAGAGAACCAAGCAGAAGAGGCCGGTCAAGCCTCCCATCCAGGCCATGAAGGTCCTCTGCGAGTTGATCGGCACCCAAACATCCTCTGTGTAGATGCCTGTGCCGACGGCCCAGTCCCAAGCAGGAAAAGCCTTGACGTAAGAAAGCTTGGGCACAATTCGGCCGGGCTCATCCTTATACTGCCACATGTAGGTGTAGAATCCCTCACCTTCCCCGGAGCTGCAGATGGCCACCATATCCTGGAAAATAGGACGGCCTTCAGCGTCCACTTCGTCACCTACATAGGTACCGACCAAGTCAGGACGGAAGGGGTCGCAGAGCAGCACGGGCTGGTAGTCATTTACCCAGAAGGAGCCCTGCTGGTCCTCACCATAGCGCAATCCGTTGACAGCGGCCAGAGCATATGCCTGGGCCTCGCTTCTGGTAACAAGTCCGGTGGCCTCCAGGTTGTAGCAGAACTGGAGCATGCCCCAGACCACCTCAACTTCTTCTCTTGTCTTGATCTTCTTCTCTTCGAAGAGGTCTCTTCTCATCTCCGGCAGTGCATAAACGGATATGTAGACGATTAGAACGGCTACCACCAGCATAGCCGCCAAGACCATCTTCCACATTATGCCGAATCTGAATCGGCGTCCCCGCAGTATCGACATTTTCATCGCCTCCTCATCGCTCTCCAAGCGTTGGTGCAAGAGCAACCTCTCTGTCGTGCCACTGACCCGGCTTTTTCGCCAGAGAGGAAACAAAAAGCGCGCGCCGTTGACAGGCGCTACGCTTCATTTCGTTCATGCTCAATCCAAGTCCACACATTGTGCTATATTTTCGTCAGACCACCGTAAGATCAACAGCGCTGACCAGTCTCATAAGCCTCATGGCTACAATGGCATCGCCGGAGTCCCGCACCAGTTGCCACTCCGGCACCATAGTCTCGTAGCTTTTCATCATAGAGTAGTTGGCCTCATAATCGACGGTTGGCTCAGCGGTGATGAAGGACCAGCTGAACTGCACCGGTATTACCTTCACAGTTACGGTGTCCCCCACACCAACAGCGGGGAAGCTAGGAGACTTGCACTCGCCGGCGTACAGCACCAGGTCCTGGCCGTCCTGGTTCAAATTCATGCCGGCATTCCCTGCTCCGGCCAAACCCCCTATGATGGCCATGGTCACGTCACCGGATACCGTTACGTAATGGCCCCGGAACGTATCGAAGTGGGCAATCAACTCACTTATAGGTATGCCATCGCTCGAGCTGGCCTTCACCTCTATGGTCTTCTGGAAGCTGCCAGTCGTGTCGGTAGCAGTTATGGTGATGTTATGATAGCCAGACAAGGTCGACGCATCCCAAGTGGCTGCAGCAGTGGACCAGAGACCCTGGTCGGTCACATCCATAGTAACGGCGTCTCCGCCATTTATCTGGTAGGTAACCTCCTGGAGATCGCCCTGGTCGCTATATATGTTGGCCGCAAGAGCAACCTGGCCGCTGACTATGGGGTTGGGCTCTATTATGTCGATGATCTGTCCGTTGTCCAGCTCTTTGAATAGGCTGTCTATTTCCTCTCCGTTGACTGAAACCACGCGGTAGCCCGCGGGCGTCCCATCCGGAGCCGAACCGAACCACCATTCACCGGACAGTGCTCCGGTGACCTGCTGCCGGACGTTGCCGGTGTAGTCGATCAGGGCATCCTGATGCCAGTGCCCACAGAACATATACGTGCGGTGCTGTTTCAACAGATTAAGGACCTGCTCCTGGCTCTCCCAGCTGGTGGTAGGGGCGTGAGAAAAGACAAGCAGGGGATCATCCTGATGGTAACTCAGATCCTTCTGAAGCCAGCTGACTTGCTGCGTAGATACCTGATAGACCTGGCTGCCGCTCTTCATGTCATTGGAGTCCAGGACAATGCAGTGGTAGTCACCCCAGTCAAACGAATAGTAGGTCGGACCGAAGTGATTACGGAAGGCGCCCTTGCTGGAGCCGGCGCTGGTCTGTTCGCTTAATAGGTCAGCCATATCATGGTTGCCCAGAGCTGTGTAAAAGGGCACGCCCAGATCGGCCATAGCGTTCTTGTAAGCCCCGAACCATTGATCGGCCTGAGCCTTGGAAACGGTCGCTTTGTCCCCTTCATTAACCAGGTCTCCGGTGGTAACCACAAAGGCCAGGGACATGGCATTCATCTCTTCCACGGCCTGTTCGAAAGCAGCCATATTAGCAGAATCCAGATGAATATCGGTCATGTGAACAAAGCGAAAAGCAGAGGAGTCTTTCTCTGGTGAGGCCTTGAGGCCAAACGTGAACTGAGCGCCGGTGGTACTTCGATACCACGGTCCGCTGACAGTGTAGTCAGCAGGAGTGGTTATGAAGACAAAATATCCTTCTTTAGGGATACTGTAACCTCCGCTTTGGTCAGTTTGCACTGTCGTTATTCCGTTGGAGACCGGGACACCAGCTATACCGCTTTCTTCAGCGCCTTTGACGCCATCTCCATTGGTATCCTCGAAGACGACGCCGCTTATCTCCGCGGGATTCCCGTCGTCGGGAGGCGGCTCGTTGTTATTGGAGGGGCTGGAAGAGCAGGCGAGCGAGAGCAGTATG
>Ga0207752_1000866_pt1 | contig 14213 bp, 15 predicted proteins | sample Pon2CUnioCityCA_6_FD_187272 | JGI IMG/M metagenome (GOLD analysis project Ga0207752, IMG submission 187272) | Marine sediment microbial community from Union City, CA, USA - Pond 2C Sediment 2 (SPAdes) | ecosystem: Environmental > Aquatic > Marine > Intertidal zone > Salt pond sediment ...
GGGCAGTTCCCCCGACGTGGAGACACGGTACAGCCGGCCCAGGAACGAATTGAACGAGCGCATGCGGGAGCGAAAGATGATGTGCCGCCCGTCCGGCGTCCAGGTCATGACGATGTTGTTGGGCCCCATGCGGTCGCCCACGTCATCCCGGCCGAGCGTGGCCGTATAGGTAAGCCGCTGCGGCACGCCGCCGTCGGCGGGCATGAGGTAGACTTCCGTGTTGCCGTCGTACTGGCCCGTGAAGGCGACGGACCGGCCGTCCGGCGAGAATCGCGCAAACATCTCGAAGCCCTCATGGCTCGTCAGTTTGCGGGCCGTACCGCCGCTCGAAGCAACCGTGTATAGGTCACCCGCGTAGGTGAAGACGATCTGATCGCCGTGGATCGCCGGAAAGCGCAGCAGGCGGGCTTCAGTCGCCGTGAAGGCGGGAGTCACCATGAAAAGGGCAGCCATGCAGGGTGCGAGTAAAAAACGCATTTTGATCCTCGCCAATCAAGAACCATCGAATCCAGTGCTTCCACCGCCACTCTGGCGACGGGAAGTGCTGCATGATATCCGGCTTGCGCCCACCCGTCAAGCACACGGCAGGCCGCCGGATGGCGGCTTGGTCCGGGCGACTGGATATGGTACACTTCGGTGAAATCCTATGGAGGTGTGTATGCGTATTGGCAGAGCGTTTGCGGTGGTCTCATTCGTACTGGCTGGCCTTGGGGGCACCGTGCCGGGGGCTGACCCGGTGAATCCGAATCTCAGCAGCACGGCGCGGGAGGTCCTCGACTACTTGGGATCGGTGTATCAGACGAAGGTCCTGTGCGGGTACAACGTGTACGTTCACACGCCGGACGACTACGAGCAGACGGGCAAGCAGGCCGCCGTCTGGGGTCGTGACATCCAGTGGTTGCCCGATGTGTCCGACGTGGTCGAACATGCGCGGCGGCACCGGTACATCCTGACGCTCCACTGGCATTGGTACTTCAAGGAGGACTCCGCCTGGAAGGACAAGCGAAACAGTCCTGCGGATGTCGGCCGGATGGTGACGCCGGGGACGGTCGAGCACGAGCAGATGATGAAGGAGCTGGCCGCCGTCGCCGATATGCTCCAGGTGTTGGAGGACGCCGAGATCCCTGTGTTGTGGCGACCGCTGCACGAGATCGACGGCGGGTGGTTCTGGTGGACGGACAAGGAGACGCCGGAGAATACGGCTCAGCTCTGGCGCATGATGTACGACTACTTCACGCACACCCGCGGGCTGGACAATCTGATCTGGGTCTATAGCGCCGGGGTGGGCAACAAGACGCTCGAATACCGCCGGCGGTTCTATCCGGGCGCCGCCTACGTCGATATTTCCGGCATCGATATCTACGGCGTGGACGTACACGGCGATCCGAAATACTGGGATTACTACCACGTCATGTCGCAGGTCTCGCCCGGCAAGATGCTGGCTTGCGGGGAGTGTGACGCGATCCCCGACCCGAACAAGATGCAGGACGGGACGCTGCCGAAATGGCTGTACGCGCTTCCGTGGTGGGGCACGCCGGACGGCCGCCGGCCGTTCGATTGGGCCTTGTACACGATGCGGCATGACTTCGTCGTCACGCTGGATGAGCTGCCGCCGCTGGGACAAGGAAACATCGCGCCGCACGTCGGCATTCTGGACCCGCTCGACGACGGCTCGGCCTGGTACCCTAACAAGCCGCCGGTAATATCAGCGTATGCCGTGGACCGCGGCGGCCGCGTGCAGCGCGTTGAGTTTTACGCCGGTGACGAGCGGATTGACGCGGATGATTCGGCCCCGTATACCTTCACGTGGCACGACGCACCTTGCGGCCTCTACGACCTCACCGCCGTGGCCGTCGATGACGCCAATGAGACCAGCCGGTCGAATCGGGTCCGCATCAATGTGGGCTTGGTGGACCTGGCCCGAGGCAAGAACGTGGTCGCCTCGTCCGGCGATACACCACAACGCGCGGTCGATGGCGACTACCATTCGACGTGGTCGAGCGCCAAGAGCGACGACGAATGGATCTACGTGGACCTCGGGGACGTCCGCAGTATCGACCGTGTCAATCTCCTGTGGGGCTGGAAGATCCACCCGACAGACTATTCCATCGACGTGGCACTCGCGGAGCCCGATGAGCCACAGAGCTGGACCACCATCTATTCGGAGACCGCCCGCTCGTACGTCACGTGGGAGGCCACGGACCGCATCGCATTCGATGCGACGCCTGCCCGATACGTGCGCATGCACGCCACGAAGCGGGCCGGACGACAGACCTGGGGCGGCTACCATCTCGCGGCGTTCGAGGTCCCCGTGCCCGCAGGGCGGGCACACAGGTAACCCGTTTTACACGAGCATCGGCTCGTCCGACTGGCCCATCAGTCGTCCGGTGGCAATTCATTCGGGTCCGCCGCCGCGGCAGGCTCGACGTGTGCGAACACGCCGCAGGCCGAGCCGTCCTGCTCGTTGCTCTCCCAGACGGCAACGAATGAGCCGTCGCCTGCCATGGCCACGTCCGGATCGCGTTGCTTGTCCAGCGTGTGCGTGTTGAGCTGGAACGGCTCGCCGGCGGGCGATCCGTTGGGGTCAAACCGGCGGACGAAGATCTCGGTGGCGAGGTTCGGGTCGCCGGTATCATGCTCCCATACGATGACGAATTCGTTCGCATCATTGATGGAGATCCGCGGCCACTGCTGAGCGCCATCGCCAAGTGAGTTCACGATAAACGGTTCGCCTCGTGACGTGCCGTTCGGATCGAAGAGCCTGGCGTGGATGTCATCTTCGCTCGCGCGGTTCGGGTCGCCGTCCCAGGCAACGACGAAATACCCGGATGAATTCATCGCGATCGAGGGCCGCGTCACCGACGAGATCGCGACCGTGCTGACGTCGAACGGCTCCGTGCGGGGCACGCCATTGGGGTCGAACAGGCGCGCCGTGATCGTTCCGTCACAGAGCCATGCCACGGCGAATCCGCCCAGGCCGTCCATGGCGACATCGGGGTATCGACCGTCATTTACCTCCTCCGTCAGGAGGATCTCGTCGCCGAGGACGAGGCCGTTCGCATCGAAAAGCTGCCCGCACACGGAACTCTGGTCGCTCTCCTCGATTGTCTGGCGGCTCTCCCAGACGATGACAAACACACCGGCGGCGTTGGCGGCGATGCCGGGATAGAGCTGCCGGCCCGCCGTGCCGGAGTTTATGAGCATTTCTTCGGTCGGCGCGATCCCGTTCGCGTCCCAGAGCCGCAGAAAGATGTCTTCCTCCTGAAGCCCGGGTCCCTGCCAGACGACCGCCCAGCGACCCTGGCCATCCATCGCGACCGCCGGTTCCGTCTGATTGCCCTCGCTCGCTTGATTCACCTGGAATTCCTCCTCGGCGAGTGTCCCGTTCGGGTCGCATCGCCGGGCCAGAATCTCATTGGAGCGTCCCAGCGTTGTGTAGTAGCTGCTCCAGACGGCCACCGCGCCGCCTCCCGGGTCCAGAGCAACCGCCGGATTGGCCTGCGAGCCGCTGGTTCGAACGTTGACCTGCACCTCTGCTGTCGCAAGGGCCGTCAGTACGGCCGCAGTGGCCAGCCCCGTGAGAAATGCTCTCTTCATTTTCTTCCGCCCTCCCTTCTTTCCTTGTGTGTGGTTAGACCGGTTTCGCAGGGCAGAGCAGTTACATTACTGCCGCGGCTGGTCCGTGGTGTCGTTCTCGCTGTCCTGTCAAGCCGGAGTTCTCAAGCGGGCGATCCCGCCTTTCAGGACCATCATTGTATTGGACGTCCGGCCTTTGTCCAGACAAAAACTCGGCGAGAACCAGAATTTTCTACTCCTGGCTGCGGACATTCCCTACCACATGAGGAGTAGCACAAAAGATATGTCGCGACATGCCCTGGCAGGTGTGGATGGCATGTGTGGCCCGCACGTGGCTGCGCGGGCTGAGAGCAGCGAGGCGGGGCAGGGCGGCATGGGCCCGCCTCCGTTTCGATCGGGCGCGCCTGGGTCGAAGCGGGGAGGGGCTGTGCCCATCACAGCGCGAAATCAGCCCTCTTCGAGATTCGCCAGGATCGTATCGTAGATGCGTCGGGCCTTGGTCAGCGAGCCCGCCTGGATAACCACCTTGGTCTTGGCGTTCGTGATCGAGAGCAGTTCCACTCCGATCCTCTTGTCCTGGGCGTCTCGGGCGACGACCTGTCCTTCGAGCTGATCCTGCAGCTTCTGCACGACATTCAGCCCGAGTTCACTCATGGCCTGTTCCGTCGCCTGGTAGGCGGTGGCGATGTCCGCCTGCACGGTAGCCGTCAGTCGACCGAACCGGTAGGTCGCACTGGTTTCCCCGCCGGCGTCGATCACGGTGGTCGTACAGCCCAGACCGGACACGACGCCCCCGGCCAGCAGTGTCAATAGAAGAATCCGCGTCTTCATGGTGTGCCCCTTCCTTGGTACACGCTAACGTTTCCCGACCAAACCGACATCGTAGCGCGCGCCAGGGAAACACGTCAAATCTTTTTGGTGGTTGGCCAGATCATCCGGTGGGTTCGGAACCTGTCGGCGCGGCGCCGGGGCGGCGTCGTTCGGGCAGGTAGTCCTCCCGGACGGGAGAGAAGACCTCGACAGCCACGGAGTCTTCCAGTATCTGCGCTCCATGCTGCACGCCAGCCGGTATGGACCAGCAGTCGCCGGGGCCGGCATCGTGCTCGGCCGGGCCGATGCTGAGGCGGATGTGGCCCCGGACGAGATAGCCGGTCTGCTCGTGCGGGTGGGAATGTACCGGCAGGGTGCTTCCCCGTTCCAGCAGGAACTCCGTCATGAGCGTGCGGTCGCCGTAACACAGGGTCTTCATCCGGATCCCGGGCAGGGCCGTCTCGTATCCGTCAACGCGGTGCTTCTCAAACACGCCTGACTCCTCGAATTCGTGAATCGCCGTAATCGTCTCTGCCTGCCAACAGCGGGTTGCATGTCCCGCCTCGGCGGTTGGCCGGCATTTCTCGTTCAGACGATCCGGTTGTCTTTCAGCACGGCCCAGGCCTTGGAGGTATTGGGCATCCCGTCGATATCGACCTGGGCGATGGCGTATCCCGGCTCGCCGGCTTGCGCCCGTTTCCACGCGTCGTACAGGCAACCGAGATAGACCGAATCCTCTTCAGCCCTGGTGACCTGACATTGGAGCGGGTGAGCCGTATCGCCTTGCAGCTCGTCCAGGGCGCGCTTCCTGGCCGCCTCGACGTCATCGGCCGACGACTCCTCCAGGCTCAGGCCCAATCGCCCGAGGTGCTGCTCGAGCCCCTGCCGGTAGGTCGTGCGAAGGTGCTCGCGAATCGCGGAGCGGCCGGCCTCCGCCACGTCGTCCCAGCGCAACTGCGGCAGGTAGTCCTTGCATTGAAAGAACAGACTTACGACCGCCGGATCTGGAAGCGACAGCCGGATCACCTCTTCGGCCGAGACGTCGAATGTCCCCGCCAGGGCTGCCAGTCCCTTCAGCCATTCCTCCTCAATGCGAAGTGAAACGTGCTTGCTCTTGGTCATGCTCCTACCTTTCCACCCGGCCCCAACGGTTTCCTACCGATCGACAATTGATGGATTCCATGACGTTTACGCCGCGCGAGATATGGCCTTTACGTCAATCCGTGACACAGCGCTCGTATTGTCGGTCCTCGATACGGCCCTGTCAATCCGGAAGGGCGGCGCAATCCGTATCCGATTGTCCGGCCGTGACCGCCAAGCATTGGATGTTGCGCTGGAGAGGTTGGGAGAGTCGGGGTATGAGCAGGATGAAATGCTTTTTCGCCCGATTGGCGGGTGGGCGAGCCGGCACCCTCTCAGAGATGATAGGTGCTGGACCAGTCGAACTTCTGCCGGTTTGCGATCTCTCGCTGCTTGTTATCGGGCTGCGGCTCCGGCGGTCGGCGTGCCTTGACGCCAAGGACTTCCTGGCGGGGCGGAGACGTCGGCCTTGCGTCTCGCGCTTTTCGTGTTGTGTCGGGAGACGGCGGGGGCTCCTTCGCGATCGTGGGATTGATCCTGCACAACTGCCGCTCGACGATCGCTCGCTTGACCCATGTGAGGATGCCCTGACCGCACCGGTACTCGCTCGGATCGCGGAGATTGCCGATATCGAGCGGTCCTGCGGCACCGGTCATCGTGCCAAACGAGTCGCTTTCCACGACGTACACCAAGCCATTAGTATGCTGCCAGAAGGTCTTCATAGGCACTCCTATCGAAAGTATAGAAAACGGGCCCCTGAGCCGCCAATCTGCAGAACGACCGTCCAGCCTCCGGGGTTCGGAATTGGCCCGTCCGGCGGTCAAGCGCAGCCCGTCTTATACGGATTACGACTAATTCATGTGCGGCATGTCATCCTGAACGCAGCGAAGCGCAGTGAAGGATCTGGGCCGCGCAGGGAAGAAACCCCTCATGCGTGGGCCAGATCCTTCGCCTTCGGCTCAGGATGACAGAATCCGATCGCGCAAGAAGTCTTCCGAATCCGTCTTACGGCGCCCTCGGGCGGGTGCCGGGGGGGGCTTGACGGCCCATCTGATCCGCCCGGCGGCCGCGGATGGCGGACGGCCGCATCGAAATACGCTGCTTCCGGAGGGGCGAAAAAGCCATTTTTTTCCTTGTTTTTCGTCCGACAATCGCGTACAATAAGGACGATTTGCAGCCAGGCAGGGCTGCAGCAACGTTGGGGAGGAGTCCCATTCCAAAAAAGCGCATGTTGGCGCCCCGATTGGGTGGCTGCGTGGCCACATGCTTTGGGGGGGCGTCTGATAATCGGTGGTCTCCTGGCATATTTCCGGAGATGGGAGGATGGAATATGGTTGTGAAGGTGATCAGTGAGACGGTGAACGCGCCGAACCGGCCGTCACGGGAACGTCGCAAGGGCAGGGTCGCGAGGCTCGCCGGAAGGGTGAGCAAGAGACAGATCATTGTCTTTGCATTCGGCATCGCTCTTGGCGCGGGTGTCCTGTATATCTTGTTGGACGCGCAAGCAAGCGCCAAAGATGTTCCCACGCATGTGAATGGCGGCGCGGACCCGGGCCTCGAGAGAATCGACGCCCGTGTGGACGAGGCGCTGAGGCGGATCGACAACACGGTTCGCGCGAGTCTGCAGACGATGAACGGGGGCGGCCTGCCGAGCACCGACCGGCCGGTCGACCAGGAGAACCGCCCCTGGACCATCCACGGGCAGGGATTGAGGACGGTGGACAGCCGCGACTCCGAAGTGGACCAGGCGACGGAGATCCATGTGAGCACGGACGTGTCGGAAGAACAGGTCCGGGCGCTGGCCGCCGCCGTCGACAGGCAGGTTGACCCGAAGCTCGACGAGCTGATGACCCGGGTGGATTCACGCCTGGAACAGCAGTTCAAGGAGCTGGTGTCTCGCCACGGACTGACCGATTCGGAGATCTCGGCGCTGAAACTGGAGCTCAATGAATCCTTGGGTGTTGTGCTTCGGAACGAGATGGCCCGCAACCAGGAACTGTGGCAGGACAACGCGACGTACCGCGTCCTCTTCCAGCGGAGCCTCGACTTGAACCAGGACCTCATCGCCCTTTACGCCGGCAGCGTCAAGGACGATCACGCGCTCGGCAACGTCGTGAAGGTTGTGCCAAAGCTGTTCACGCTCCAGGTCTGGCAGAATCGGGATGATCAAGAGGAGTATTTGCGATTACTCACCCGGTACGAAGAACTGGCGACCGGCGGCTACGAGATAGATCACGAGAAGTCCGAACCCTGAGCCGCAGCCTTACCCGGCTGGGTTCGCATGGCACCTTGCGAAGCGTTTGCAGAAAGCGCTTCACTTGCGCGCTGCGGCGAGCTCGCCCGTCCTCGCTCGCATCTCTCAGGGCGCGTGACAGGAGCGCCCGTGCGAATGTTACTGCTTGCTTTCGAGGGCTTTGATGCGCTCTTCGTGGCGGTCGATCCTGCGCGATTGAAGGACATTCCAGGCAATCAAGAGGGTGATAGGCAACACCAGTACGAGAAGGACAATCAGAGTTCCCGACATCTTCCTGTCTCCTAAACCAGGACCTCGGTTCGGCACGGCCTTATGGCCCATGCCCATGCGTCCGTTCCCTGACGCGGCGCCTACGATACTCCCTTGGTTTTGCCCATGTCAACTGCGGAAACCATGGATTTTCGCCCTTGGCAAAAAATCTTGTCTTGGCGTCGGGAATGCCCTATAATGGCTGGTGATTAGCGCAAGGCAACGCGGTGCGACGTTCATGAGTACGGTTCCCGGAAAGTCGGCCGCGTATGCAGGGAATGGAGAATGCTTTCCCCGATGAGTCAAGGAGAGTGCCATGCGGAGCGAAACATCCAACAGATCGTCGATCGTTTTGTGTCTGTTCCTTGTCATGGCCGCCTGCACGGCGGCACACGCACTGACCGTCTTTCGAGTGGCGGGGACCGGAGACGATGAAGCGTTTCCCACGGTTTCCGGCAACGTCGTCGTCTGGCAGTGGTACAACAGCCGCTACGGCGACTGGGACATCGAAGGCGCGGACATCACGGACCCCGCGAACCCTGTGTCGTTCATGGTCAGTGATTTCCCGGGCGACGACCTCTATCCGGTGATCGACGGCAACGACGTCGTCTGGGAGCATCCCTACCGCCCGGGCGGCGACCGGGACATACGCGGGGCCAATATCGCGGATCGCCCCAACGTGACGAGGTACACGATCTCCGATTGGACGGACGAGGAACGTGTCCCGTACGTGTCGGACGGCATCGTGGTCTGGCAGCACAAATTCGTCGATGCGCCCGACTGGGATGTCTTCGGGGCGCGCCTGACGGGACAGGATTACCCCGAACCGTTCGTGATCTCCGCCGGCGTCGATGTCAACGAGCTTTACCCATGCATCTCCGGCGACCTCGTCGTCTGGCATCAGCGGATGCCCGACGTGCCCCAGCCTTTTGTCTGCGGTGCCGGCATTTCCGACCCGAACAATCCGCGTTCGTTCTACACGGCCATGGCGCTGGGGAGGTTCGAGATCCCCAGCCTTTCCGACGGCTGGCTCGTCGCGCGCGAAACGGACGGCGTCGGCAGGGTGATGCTCGACAACCTGTTCGACCCGTTCAATCCGGAGGAGATCAGCAGCGGGGGCCTGACGGCCTGCGCGAAGATTCACAAGCACATGGTCGTCTGGCAGGACCAGCGCAACGGCACCTGGGACATCCGCGCCTACAACCGGATCACGCGAGAGGAACTGGTGATCACCGACCGCAAAATGTCCGACCAGGTCAATCCCTCCGTGTACGTGGACACCGAGCAGCAGCGAGCGATCATCGTCTGGCAGGACGATCGCGACGGCAACTGGGACATCTACGCCGCCCTCCTCGAAGGTCCCGAAGTCGCCACGGGGACGGAGGGCGAATAGACGCCGGTGCGCGGTTCGCAAGGTTAAGGCAAGGCCCCCGGTCGGGGCGGCGCGGGACGGGTTTACGACTGGTGCAGCGTCAGTTGCGCGCCGGTGGGCGAGACGGACTGGACGGTGACAGGGACGCCGGCTAACTCGAACTGCCGCCGGTCGAGGGGGAAGTACAGGTTGTAGCCCATGCCGATGTGGCCCGAAGTCATCGTGACGGCCAGTGAGAATGTGCCGTCGCTGGGCATGCCCGCGTACACGAGCGAGATACTCGTCATGAATCCGCGTTTGATCCGAACCGACTCGCCGATCTTGAGGTCATGACACCTGCCATCCAACATTCTTCTGCTCCTCATGCGTTTCTGATGTCTTCCCGCTGCTGTCGCCGGTTGCGGCGGACTGGACCGCGAAGCCGGCGGGCCCGGGCATTCTATCCCTAAAGACGCATGAGAGGCACGCCTATTCGCTGATTCCGCCGCAATTCTGGCGGCGGCGGATTGTTGGAATCTCATCTTGACCAAAGGCCTCCGGGCCGGTAGTTTTCTGGGACATCGGCGGCGCTCGCCACCGGCGAAACCAACGGATAGATGGATGTGTTTGGAGGATTCGACATCATGAAGGGAAACGAGAAGATCATCGAACACCTGAACGCCCGGCTGGCCGACGAGCTGACGGCCATCAACCAGTACATGGTCCACGGCGAGATGTGCGACGACTGGGGCTACAAGCGCCTGCACGAGGCGATCGAGAAGCGGGCCATCGCCGAGATGAAGCACGCCGAGAAGCTCATCGCCCGCATCCTCTTCCTGGAGGGCAAGCCGACGGTCAGCAATCTCAACAAGATCAACATCGGCGCCGACGTCGAGAAGATGCACAAGAACGACTGTAAGGCCGAAGAGGCGGCGATCAAGGATTACAATGCCGATATCCGCCTGGCCGCCGAGCTCGGTGACAACGGCACGCGCGACCTGCTCCAGTCGATCCTCACGGATGAGGAGGACCACATCGACTGGCTCGAAACCCAGCTCGGCCAGATCGAGCAAATGGGGATCCAGATCTACCTCACCGAGCAGACCGAGTAACGCCCGGTAGTGAGGGGGGCCGAATGCCAATGGAATCGTTCACTCGCCTGCGGCGGCGAGGGCGTCCTTCAGCGTGAGGGTGCCTTCGTAGAGGCTGCGGCCGGCGATGACGCCGGCGACGCCGATGGGTTTGAGCTTGCGGATGTCGTCGGCCTCTTTGACGCCGCCGGAGGCGACGACGGGAGTCTCGACCGCCTCGACGAGCGACCTGGTCCGCTCGATGTTCGGGCCGCAGAGCATGCCGTCCTTGCTGATGTCCGTGTAGATGATGGCGGCCAAAGGCAGCTTGTCGGCCTGGGCGGCGAATTCCAGCATCGTCTGTGCGCTGCTCTCGATCCACCCGTGCGTTGCCACGGCCGAGCCGCGGGCGTCGAGGCCGAGCACGAGCCGGCCCTCGGACTTCCGAGCCATCTCGCTGAACCACTCGAAGTCGCTGACGGCCTTCGTGCCGACGATGACCCGGGTCACGCCCATATCGAGCAGCTCCCGAATCGAATCTTCCGAGCGGATGCCGCCACCGACCTCGATCTTCAGCAGGCCGAGTGCGGCGATGGCGGCAATCGTCTCCGTGTTGACGGGCTTGCCCACCTTCGCACCGTCCAGATCGACGATGTGCAGCCAGCGAGCCCCGTCGGCATGGAACTGCCGGGCCTGCTCGACGGGATCGTCTCTGTAGGTGATCTGGCGGTGGTATTCGCCCTGGATCAGCCTGACGCACTTGCCATCTCGTAGGTCAATGGCGGGAATCACATCCATCCGTCAACTCCTCGGAACACAGTCATCGGCATACAGCGGCCATCGTTAGCCGGGGTATTATCCTCGCCCGGCGCGTTTTGTCAAACTTGTGTTTCATATCGGTTATCGGATGGCCATTCCTTCAGCCACGACCTTCCGTAGCAGCGAAAAAGCTTGTTTTCGCAGAGCCCTGCGTTAGACTGTAACCCGTTGTTTTTCGGCAAGGACTTTGGAAGAATGGAGGCCGATTATGAGCAGACCATCTCTTTATGCCGCGGGCGTCGTGCTGTCGGTGCTTCTGGCCGTACCTCTGTCCGCCAAGCCCCGCGCGGTGATCTTCGACACGGATATCTGCGACGATATCGACGATACCTGGGCCCTGGCGGCCCTGCTGCAATCGCCCGAGCTCGACTGCAAGCTGATTACGACCGCCGTCGGCAACACGGAGGCGAAGGCGAAGGTCGTGGCGAAGTTCCTGGAACGCGTGGCCCGGACGGAGATTCCAATTGGCGTCGGCGTCAAGCAGCATGACGGCTCGCACCGGCAAACCGCTTGGGCGCAGGAATACGATCTCTCCTCCTATCCGGGAAAGGTGCACAAAGACGGCGTGCAGGCGCTCATCGATACGATCATGAAGTCGCAGACGCGCATCACGGTGATTGCGGTCGGGCCGCTGCCGAATATTGGTGAGGCCCTCAAGCGGGAGCCTCGAATCGCCGCGAGGGCGGATTTCATCGGTATGCACGGCAGTGTCTACAAGGGGTATGGGGGCAGTGATACGCCGCACGCCGAGTACAATGTCAAGGCGGATGTGGGCGCCGCGAAGCGGACCTTTACGGCCCGGTGGCCGATGACCATCACGCCGCTGGACACGTGCGGCCTCGTCGTCGTGGACGGCGAGAAGTACCAGAGGCTGCTCAAGAAGGAAAGTCCGCTTGTGAAGAGCCTGCTCGAGAACTACCGCGTGTGGTATGAGAACGGCCTGCGCGGAGAGAAGAAATTTGACGAGGACGAAATCCGGCGCCGCACGGACGACAAGCTCAACAGCAGCAGCTCGACGCTCTTCGATACGGTCGCCATCTACCTCGCTTTGACCAGAGAGCTCACGGAGATGGAGCGGCTGCCGATCCGCGTTACCGACGACGGCTTCACGCGAATCGACGAAGGCGCGAAGAAAATCGATTGCGCCGTCAAGTGGAAAGACCTGGACGCCTATGAGAGCTGGCTGGTGGACCGACTCACAAAGTAGTCGATGGAGAGCCCAAAATCGCTGATGAACGTCTGAAAGTCGTGGTGGTGGGCAGTTCCAACATGGACCTGGTCGTGAAGTCCCCCCGGATTCCGGTTCCGGGCGAGACGATCCTCGGGGGCGATTTTCTCATGGTTCCAGGCGGCAAAGGGGCGAACCAGGCCGTCGCCGCGGCCCGGCTCGGCGCGGACGTGTGCTTTGTGGCCCGGGTAGGGAACGATGTCTTCGGCCGCAAGTCGCTTGAGAATTTCCAGAGGGAAGGGCTGAACATCCGGCATGTGACGTTGACTTCGGATGCGCCGTCCGGCGTGGCGCTGATCACCGTCGATGGGGCCGGCGACAATGCGATCGTGGTGGCCCCCGGTGCGAATGCGAGGCTCTCTCCCGAAGACGTTTATCAAGCTCAATCCGAAGTTAGTTCTGCCGACGCGGTGGTTGTGCAGCTTGAAGTGCCTATGGCGACCGTGCAATGTGCTGCGGAGCTGGCGCATCGTGCCGGCGTGCCGCTGATTCTGAATCCTGCTCCCGCACAGACGCTCTCTGCGGAACTGCTTGCGATGGTCGGCGTGTTGACGCCGAATGAAACCGAAGCGCAGATTCTGACGGGAGTCGAGGCGGTGGACATTGAATCGTCTCGGAAGGCAGCTCGCAAACTTTTGGAGATGGGCGTCAAGGCGGTTGTCCTGACGATGGGTACCAGAGGTTTGCTGTTGGCCGACGAGACGAGCATGGAGATGATTGCGGCCGAGAAGGTCAAGGCGGTGGACACGACGGCCGCCGGCGATGCCTTCACCGGCAGTCTGGCCGTCGGCCTGGGGCAGGGGCACAGCCTGCGCGACTCGGCGATCTTCGCCAATCGGGTCGCTGCTTTGTCCGTGACGAAGATGGGCGCGCAGCCGTCGATGCCCACGATGCAGGAAGTATGCGATTTCGTTCCGTCCAACGCCTGATTCGAGGAGAAACGAATGAAGAACCGTGAGACGTGTGCAGGCCGAGTGTTTGTCGCGGTGATGATTTTGGCCCTAATCCCGGTCGGCGGCTGTCGGGAGAAAGAGGATAAGCCGACCGTCGCTCTGGTCATGAAGTCTCTGGCCAACGAGTTCTTCAAGACGATGGAAGAGGGCGCCAAGGCCCACTACGAGCAGCACCGCGATGAATATGAGCTCAAGGTCGTGGGCATCAAGAACGAGACCGACGTCACGCAGCAGATCGAGTATGTCGAGCTGATGATGGCGCAGGGCGTCGATGCGATTGTGATCGCGCCGGCGGACTCGAAGGCCCTCGTGCCCGTCTGCAAGCGCGCCATGGATGCCGGCATCATCGTGGTCAACATCGACAACAAGTTCGACGAGGCGGTGCTTCAGGATAAGGGCGTCGCGATTCCTTTCGTCGGTCCGGACAACCGCAAGGGCGCGAAACTGGCCGGGGTGTATTTGGCCGCGAGGTTGCAGGCGGGTGACAAGGTCGCCATCATCGAAGGGGCGCCGAACGCCTACAACGGCATTCAGCGGAAGCTCGGTTTCGAGGACGCCATGCTCGGCAGCGGGATGGACATCGTCAGCTCGCAGACCGGCTACTGGGAGACGGACAAGGCCCAGCCCATCGCCTCGGCGCTCATCAACGAGCACAGCGATCTCAAAGCGATTCTCTGTGCGAATGACAGCATGGCGCTCGGTGCCTTCGCCGCCCTGCGAGAGGCGGGCAAACTGGAGAGTATCCACATCGTGGGATTTGACAACATCGCGGCGGTCCAGCGCTTGCTCAGGGAGGGCAAGATCCTCTGCACCGTGGATCAGC
>Ga0207752_1000867_pt1 | contig 14207 bp, 9 predicted proteins | sample Pon2CUnioCityCA_6_FD_187272 | JGI IMG/M metagenome (GOLD analysis project Ga0207752, IMG submission 187272) | Marine sediment microbial community from Union City, CA, USA - Pond 2C Sediment 2 (SPAdes) | ecosystem: Environmental > Aquatic > Marine > Intertidal zone > Salt pond sediment ...
CCGACGTGGATCCGCCCGCCGAGGAAGGTGCCGACGGTCAGCACCACCGCGGCGGCGCGGAACTCGATGCCCATCTGCGTGACCACGCCGCAGACGCGCTCGCCATCGACCAGCAGATCATCCACCGATTGCTGAAACAGGCTCAGCTTGGGCTGCTGCTCCAGCACCTGGCGAATCGCCGCGCGGTACAGGCTGCGGTCGGCCTGCGCGCGGGTAGCGCGCACCGCCGCGCCCTTGCTGGCGTTGAGCCGGCGAATGTGGATCGCGGCGCGGTCGGCGGCCTGCGCCATGACACCGCCGAGGGCGTCGATCTCCCTGACCAGATGCCCCTTGCCGATGCCGCCGATGGCCGGGTTGCAGCTCATCTGGCCGAGGGTCTCGATGTTGTGCGTGAGCAGCAGGGTGCGCGCACCGCCGCGCGCCGCGGCCAGCGCGGCCTCGCTGCCGGCGTGACCACCGCCAACCACGATGACGTCGAATGTGTCCGGGTATCGCATCTGCCGCGCCTCCGCGACGCGCAGGTAAAGAGTAGCCGGCCAGTCTATCGCTTCAGCGGCCGCCCGGCCAAGACCCGGCAGCGGCTATCGGCCGGGCGATGCGGTGGATTCCTGGGGTTGCCGGGTATCGAAGCCGGAAATCGGAACCGGAAATCGGAGCCTCGGCGGACCGGTGCGAACCGGGCCCGCACGAGCGCTGCCAGTGATCAAGCCCTGGCGGCCTCGCCGGGGCTGTGGAGAAGCCTTCGAACAAGCCTGTGGCAATCCCCGCTCAAAAGCTGTGGATTAAATTTGCCGATAAATTACCCACAGGCGATCCAGAGGATTGCCGCCTGCTGACAGGGGTGGATATACAGCCAGAAAGCCATCGCATCTATCTGATTTATTTGTAAAAAAACAAATACACCCACAAAGCGGCTTCGGACTAATAACAACAACAATTCTTATATAAATACCTTTTAATTTAATTGACCGGCTACCGAAGGACAGGGGGAAAGGGGTCGAGGGCCGGGTTGAGGGATGGGGCTGAGGGATGGGAAAGATCAGCCAGCTAAAGAAGGCCGTGCGAGGGTCACTTGCCGATGCAAAAGGAGGAAAAAATGCTGCCGAGCAGGTCGTCCGCGGTGATCTCTCCGGTGATATGCCCCAGGGCTCTCTGCGCCAGTCTGAGCTCTTCTGCCGTCAGGTCGGGGGCTAGCCCTGCCGCGAGTCCGTCGCGGGCCTCCACGAGCCGTTCCCGGCCTTGCTGCAAGGCGTCCAGATGCCGCCTGCGGGCGCTGAAGCTTCCCGCGGCCTCTCCCTCGAATCCGGCGCAGCGTTTGAGGTGCTCGCGCAGCAGCCCGATGCCCGCGCCGCTTTTTGCGGACAACAGGATGCGCGCGGCGGGTTCGGTCGCGTCCCCGGCACCTCTTTCAACTGCGTCGAGAGGCGTGATGCCGGGTTCATCCCCGCAGAGATCGATCTTGTTGATCACCCGGTCCACCACCAGTTCGGCGGGCAGCGCGGACAGATCCAGGCTTGCCGCGCTGTCGCCAGGCGTGCTCACCAGCAGCACCCGATCAGCGTTTTGCAGGGCCTGGCGGGCGCGGCGCACGCCCTCGCGTTCCACCGGGTCGTCGGATTCGCGCAGCCCGGCGGTATCGATCAGGTGCAGCGGCATGCCATCGAGGTGGATGTGCTCGCGTAGCAGATCACGGGTGGTGCCGGCCTGCGCGGTGACGATGGCGCTGTCGCGTCCGGCGAGGCGATTGAGCAGGCTGGATTTACCGACATTGGGTTGCCCGGCGATGACCACCGTCATGCCGTCGCGCAGCAGCTCGCCGCGGCGCGCTTCGACGAACAGTGCGCCGAAGTCGTCGAGCAGCTGGTCGCAGCGGCGCAGCAGCTCGCCGTCGGCGAGGAAGTCGATCTCCTCTTCGGAGAAATCCAGCGCCGCCTCGACGTAGCTGCGCAGCTCGATGAGCCCCGCCACCAGAGCCTGCACGCGGCGCGAGAACTCGCCTTCGAGGGAGCGCGTGGCGGCGCGCGCGGCCGCGGCTGAACCGGATTCGATCAGATCGGCCACGGCCTCGGCCTGGGCCAGATCCAGCTTGCCGTTGAGGAAGGCGCGCTCGGTGAACTCACCCGGTCGCGCCGGGCGCGCGCCGAGCGCCAGGCAGCGGGCCAGCAGCAGATCGAGCACCACCGGGCCGCCGTGACCCTGCAGCTCGACCACGTCCTCGCCGGTGTAGGAGGCTGGCGCTGCGAAGTGCAGGGCGATGCCGCGATCGATGAGTGCTCCGCCGGCATCGCGAAAGGGGCTGAAGCAGGCTTCGCGAGGGGGCAATTTACGGCCGCAGACGCCGGCGGCAATGTCCGCCGCCAGCGGCCCGGAGATGCGCACCACGCCGACGCCGCCGCGACCGGGGGCGGTCGCCACGGCGGCGATGGTGTCGGCGTGAGTCACGATTTCATCGCTGCGCCGGGCTGCGCTTCATGACGCTGCCCAGCGGCTGTCTCCGCCGGCTACTTCTCCGCCAGCACGTGGCGGGTGATGTAGTACTGCTGGGCGATCGAGAGGGTGTTGTTGACCACCCAGTAGAGCACCAGCCCCTGCGGGAAGAAGGCGAAGAAGGCGGTGAAGACGATCGGCATGGCCATGAAAATCTTGGCCTGAATCGGGTCCACCGGCGCCGGGTTGAGCTTCTGCTGGATAAACATGGTGATGCCCATGATCAGCGGCAGCACGAAGTAGGGATCCTTCACCGACAGATCCTGCCACCACAGGATGAACGGCGCCTGGCGCAGCTCGACGCTCTCCAGCAGCACCCAGTAGAGGGAGATGAACACCGGGATCTGGATCAGGATCGGGAAGCAGCCGCCGAGCGGGTTGACCTTCTCGGTCTTGTACAGCTCCATGGTGGCGCGGCCCATCTTTTCGCGATCGTCGCCGTGGCGTTCCTTGAGCTGCTGGATCTTCGGCTGCAGCTTGCGCATCCGCGCCATCGAGCGGTAGCTGGCTTCGGAGAGCTTGTAGAACACCGCCTTGATCATCAGCGTCACCAGAATGATGGCGAAGCCCCAGTTGCCGACGTAGCCGTGGATCCATTTCAGCACCCAGAAGATCGGGTCGGCGATGAAGGTCAGATAGCCGAAATCCACGGTCAGGTGCAGGTGCTCGGCGACCTCTTCCAGTCGCTCCTGGATTTTCGGCCCGATGTACAGCGCGGTGGAGAAGCTGCCGCTCTGCCCCGGCTCGATGCTTTGCGGCGCCGAAAACATGCCGAGAATGTAGCGATTGCTACCGCGCAGCGCCTTGCTGTAGATGGTGTTCTGCTCTTGCGCAGCCGGTGCCCAGGCACCGATGAAGTAGTGGCGGATCATCGCCACCCAGCCGCCGGCGGTGGACAGCTGGAGATCTTCGTCGCGCATGTCGTCGAAGCCGATTTTTTCGTAGCGCGTCTCGTCGGTGGAGATCACCCCGCCGGTGTAGCTGTAGGCGGTCAGCCCGGGGCCCTCGTCGTCGGTCAGGCCGCGGTGCTGCATCTGCCGGTACTGGCTGCCCTGCCAGGTTTCACCGCTGCCATTGTCGATGTTGTACGACACGTCGATGGCATAGCTGTCGCGGCGCAGCAGATAGGTCTTGGTGACGCGCAGGCCGTCCTCGCCGGTCCACACGAAGGGCACGCGCAGCTCGTCGCTGCCGTCTGCGAGGACGAATTCGCTGGCCTCGACCACATATTCGGCGTGGTGGTCCGGGGCGCTGCCGGCGCTGGCCTGCAGGCCGGACTGGGTGACAAAAAATTCCGCCGGATTATCCGCCAGCAGGCGCGTCGGTCGGTCGGGTTCCTCCAGCGACACCGGGTAGCCGAGCAGCTTCGCTTCGCGCACATCGCCGCCGGTGGTGGACAGGGTCAGCTCCAGCACGTCGGTGCGCACGGTCACGCGCTGGCCGGCCTGTGCACCGCTGGTCTGAGCGCCGGCAGCCTGGGTTGTGGCAGCCTGGGTTGTGGCGCCGATCGATGGCACCTCCGGGGTGCTGCCGGCCGGCTCGTCAGCCGTGGCGGCGCTCGGTGCGCGCACCTGCGGTGTGTCGGCTTCGCGTGGCGCCTCCTGCGTCTGCGCCACGGCGGGGGCATGCTTCTGCCGCTGGTCGAGCTGCCACTGCTGCCAGATCAGCATCAGGATCAGTCCGAGGCCGAGGTAGAGGAAGAGTCGCTGGTTATCCATTGGATCTGTTCGCCTGGGTGGGGTTGGCCCGGCCGTCTCGCGCGGCTGTTGGGACCGGGTCGTAGCCGCCTGGGTGCCAGGGGTGGCAGCGGCAAATGCGTCGCGTGGCCAGCCGCGAGCCGCGCCACAGACCGTGGCACTGGATCGCCTGCATGGCGTATTCGGAACAAGAGGGTGCGAAACGGCAGCGCGGCGGCAGAAAGGGGCTGACGAAGTACTGGTAGCCGCGGATCAGGCTGCAGGCCAGTCTGCGCATCGCTTTACCAATCGCGGCCATTGTCGGTCGAGTCCCCGTGTGATCTGTCGTCGCTCGGCGCCTGCCGCAGCGTCGCGCGCCATGACGACGATGTCCAGCCCTGCCAGCTGCGCCTGGTTGGCGCGAAAGCTTTCGCGGATCAGTCGCTTGATCCGGCTGCGATCCACGCTGCGGCGCACCCGGCGCTTGGCTATCGCCAGGCCGAGCCTGCCGTGGGGCAGGCCATTGGGCCTTGCCAGCAGGGTGCAGAAGGCATCGCCGCAGCGCCGATTGTCGGCAAACACGCGGCGATATTCTGCGGGGCGGATGAGGCGCGCGCTGCGCGCAAAGCCGAGTTGTCGCAGTGCGTCGCCGGGCCGATCCGCCGCTGGCGACACGTCGTCGGGGCGCTGATCGGCGACCCGTTCGGCGGCCCGTACGGCAACTTGGTCGGCAACGTGAGGGTGTTGGGTTACGCCTGTCGCCACGAAACTGCCCGTTGCCCGCCCCGCCACCCGCGCAGCTTGCGTCAGGCGCTCAGGCGCTGACGGCCGCGCGCGCGCCGCGCGCGCAACACGGCGCGACCTCCGCGGGTCGCCGATCGGGCGCGGAAGCCGTGGGTGCGCTTGCGGCGCAGTACGCTGGGCTGAAAGGTTCTCTTCATGGTGGTAGCTCTCGCAACTTGCACGGCCGGGCGGCCGTTCTTGGGGCAAAACGCAAACGACGAATCGTACAAATATGCGCCGTATCTTGTCAATGCGCATCGCTTTTCACCTAGCCGCCAGTGCTCTTCCGGACGGCGCAAGCAGCCTGTGGATAAGTTATGTCGGCGGGTGTAGACTGCGGCTCGTTTCACATCCGCTGAGACCCGCCAGGGGGGCGGCAGGCGAGTCATCGGCAGTGCCTCGCCGCGGCTGATGCGCAGGTCTGGACAACGGGCCGCGAAGCCGCTGGTGGTCGGCAATGGCGTCGATGTGCTGGTGGCGAAGAACACTTCATTGCAATACCTGCCGCACGGGGGGAGCCATCCTTTGGGTGGAAGCGTCTGGCAGCACTGTCTGTCCCGGTTGGAGAGAGAGCTCTCCGAGCAGCATCTGAACACTTGGATCCGTCCACTGCAGGCCAGTGAGGAGGGTCAGGTGTTGCGCCTGTTTGCGCCCAATCGATTCGTGCTCGACTGGGTGCGCAATCATTACTGTGCGCGCATTGAAGAGATCGTGCGCGAGCGCGCCATGAGTGAGGGCGGCGGGGTGGATCGGGTGGTGCTGGAGATCGGCTCGCAACGCGCCAAGCCGGTGTTCGAGCGCGCCGCGGTTGCGGCCGCGCCGGCGGTGGCCGCTGCCGGTGCGGTGCCGCCACCGCGACCGGCTGCGCCCGAATCGCCGTTCGCGCGGCCGGCTGGTGGCGATTCGGATTTGGTCGAGCACAATCTCAACCCCAACTTCACTTTCGAAACCTTCGTCGAGGGCAAGTCCAACCAGCTTGGCCGCGCCGCTGCGGTGCAGATCGCGCGCAATCCGGGTACCGCCTACAACCCGCTGTTCATCTACGGCGGGGTCGGCCTGGGCAAGACCCATCTGATGCACGCCGTCGGCAACACCATGCTGCACTTCAAGCCGAACGCGCGCGTGGTCTACATGCACTCCGAGCGCTACGTGGCGGAGATGGTGCGCGCCTTGCAGCGCAACACCATCAATGATTTCAAGCGCTACTATCGCACGCTCGATGCGCTGCTGATCGATGACATCCAGTTCTTTGCCGGCAAAGAGCGCTCGCAGGAAGAGTTTTTTCATACCTTCAACGCGCTGCTCGAAGGCAGCCAGCAGGTGATTCTCACCTGCGATCGCTATCCAAAAGAGGTCGACGGCCTGGAGGAGCGCCTCAAATCGCGCTTTGGCTGGGGGCTGACGGTGGCCATCGAGCCGCCCGAGCTGGAGACGCGCGTGGCGATCCTGCAGAGCAAGGCCGAGCGCGCTGAGGTGCGCCTGCCGCAGGAGGTGGCCTTTTTCATCGCCAAGCGCATCCGCTCCAATGTGCGCGAGCTGGAGGGCGCGCTGCGCCGGGTGATCGCCAACTCGCAGTTCACCGGCTCGGCGATCACCCTGGATTTCGCCCGCGAAGCACTGCGCGACCTGATCGCGGTGCAGGAAAAGCTGGTCACCATCGAGAATATTCAGAAGACCGTCGCCGAGTACTACAAGATCCGCGTTGCCGACCTGCTCTCCAAACGCCGCTCGCGCTCCATTGCGCGGCCGCGCCAGGTGGCGATGTCGCTGGCCAAGGAGCTCACCAGCCACAGCCTGCCGGAGATCGGCGATGCCTTCGGCGGCCGCGACCACACCACGGTGCTGCACGCCTGCCGCAAGATCGCCGAGCTGCGCGAGAGCGATGGGCGCATCGACGAGGATTGCAGCAACCTGCTGCGCACCCTCACCAGCTAGCCGGACAACCCGAAAGACAACATCCAAAGCCCAAGGACCCAAGCGCATGCGATTCACAGCTCAGCGAGAAGAACTGCTCAAGCCGCTGCAGAAGGTGCTCGGCGCCGTAGAGCGCCGGCAGACACTCCCGGTGCTGGCCAACGTGCTGCTGACCGCCCATGCCGGCAGGCTGTCGGTGACCGCCACCGATCTGGAGGTCGAACTGCGCGCCGAACTGGCGCTGGATATCGAAGGCCAATCTGCGATCACCGTGCCGGCGCGCAAGCTGCACGACATCTGCCGCTCGCTGCCCGACGGCGCGCGCATCGAATTTTCTGCCGAGGGAGATCGCGCCCAGCTGCGCGCCGGGCGCAGCCGCTTTTCGCTGGCCACCCTGCCCGCAGACGAGTTCCCCGAAGTCGGCGGTTTTGACATCGCCGCCAAGTTCGATCTCGACCCCGCGGTGCTGGCCCGCAGCCTGAATCGCACCAGTTTCGCGATGGCTCAGCAGGACGTGCGCTACTACCTCAACGGCGTGCTTTTCGAGCTGGGCGCCCAGCGCCTGCGCTGCGTGGCCACCGACGGCCATCGTCTGGCGCTCAGTGACGCCGCGCTGGAGATCGATCCGGGCGCCGGGCTGGGCGAGCTAACCCAGGTGATCATCCCGCGCAAAGGCGTGCAGGAGCTGCTGCGGGTGCTCTCGGATGAGCAGGGGCCTGCCAGTGTCGAGCTCGGCGCCAATCACGTGCGTGTCAGCCTGCCCGGTGTGTGTTTCAACTCGAAGCTGATCGACGGCAAGTTCCCCGATTACGATCGCGTGCTGCCCAAGGGCAACGACAAGCTGCTGCAACTGCCGCGCGAGGAATTCCGCGCCGCGCTGTCGCGCGCGGCGATTCTCTCCAACGAAAAGTACAAGGGCATCCGCCTGTTGCTGGGCGACGGCGAGCTGCGCATCCAGACCCACAACCCTGAGCAGGAGGAGGCGCAGGACGAGCTGACCGTCGACTATGCCGGCGAGGCGCTGGAGATCGGTTTCAACGTCGCTTACCTGCTCGATGTGCTCAACACCCTGGACACCGACGAGGTCAGCCTGAGCTTTCGCGACGCCAACAGCTCGTGCCTGATCACCCCGGCCGGCTCCGAAGACGCGCAGTATGTCGTGATGCCGATGCGCCTCTAGCCAGCAGATGGAGCTGCGCACCCTGCGCCTGGAGCAGTTGCGCAACATCGCCGCCGCTGACATCGAGCTGGGCGGCGGCCTCAATCTCATCGAGGGCGCCAACGGCGCAGGCAAAACCTCGGTGCTGGAGGCGGTCAGTCTGATCTCCAACGGCGTCTCATTTCGCACCCACCGCAGCCAGGATCTGATCGCCCGCGAAGCCGCGCAGTTGCGCGTGGTCGCGACTTTCACCAGCGCCGGCTTCGCCCATCGCGCCGGCTACGAGCGCGGCCGCGACGGCTCCCGCAGCCTGCGTCTCGACGCCTCCAACGTGCAGCGCCAGTCGCAGATCAGCCGGCTGATGCCGACGCTGGTGATCGCCCCGGAGACCTTCGCAGTGGTCGCCGGTGGCCCCGGCGGCAGGCGGCGCATGCTCGACTGGGGTTTGTACCACCGCGATGCCGGGTTTCACCCGCTTTGGTCGCAGTATCGTCGCGCTCTGGCGCAGCGCAATGCGCTGTTGCGCGCACGCGCTTCGCCGGCGCAGCTCGCGCCGTGGAGCCGTGAGTTGCTGCGTTGGGCGATGCCGCTGGATGCGGCGCGCAAGAGCTATGTGGCCGAGCTGGCTGGCGCGCTGCCCGCGGTGCTCGAACAACTGAGCGGTCTGCCGCCGATTTCTCTGGCCTATCGACAGGGCTGGCGCGAGGCCGGCGATCTCGCTGATCTGCTCGATGCGGAAGCGACACAGCCCAGGCGCGGCCAGCCGGCGACCCGTTACGGGCCGCACGTCGCGGAGCTGGAGCTGCTGGCCGATGGCGCACCAGCGCGCGAGCACCTGTCGCGCGGGCAGCAGAAGCTGCTGGTTTACGCGCTGAAGCTGGCCCAGCTGGAATGTTTCCATCGCCACCGTGGGCAGGGCTGTGTGGTGCTCTGCGATGATTTGCCGGCGGAGTTGGACCCGCAGCGGCTGGCGCAGGTGGTAGCGCTGGTCAGGGCCTGTGCCGGGCAGGTGTTGATGACTTCCGCGACGCCGGATGCGGTGACCTCTCCTGACCGTATGTTCCACGTGGAACACGGTCACATAAGCCAGGTGATATAATTGCCACGCCCCTTTTTGAGCGAGCCCATATGACGTCCTCCCAGGAATACAACTCTTCCAATATCAAGGTCTTGAAAGGCCTGGATGCGGTACGTAAGCGCCCCGGCATGTACATCGGTGATACCGATGATGGCACCGGTCTGCACCACATGGTGTTCGAGGTGGTGGATAACGCCATCGACGAAGCGCTCGCCGGTCACTGTAGCGAGATCAGCGTGACCCTGCATGCCGACGATTCGGTGACGGTGAGCGACGACGGTCGCGGCATCCCGGTCGATCTCCATCCGGAGGAAGGGCGCTCTGCGGCCGAGGTCATCATGACCGTGCTGCACGCCGGGGGAAAATTCGACGACAACTCGTACAAGGTTTCCGGTGGCCTGCACGGTGTCGGTGTCTCGGTGGTCAATGCACTCTCCGAGACGCTCAAGATGACCATCTACCGCGAGGGCCGGGTGCATCGGCAGGAATACGCCGACAGCGTGCCGGTGGCACCCTTGGCAGTGATCGGCGAGACCGATCGCACCGGCACCGAAGTGCGCTTCAAACCCAGCGCGGCGATCTTCGCCCAGACCGAGTATCACTACGACATTCTCGCCAAACGCCTGCGCGAGCTGTCCTTCCTCAATAGCGGCGTGCGTATCGCCCTGCGGGATGAGCGCAACGGTGGCCGTGAAGACGTGTTCGAGTACCAGGGGGGTATCCGCGCTTTCGTCGAGCACCTCAATCGCAACAAGACCCCGCTGCACACCACGGTGCTGCACTTCAGCAGTGAGCGCGATGGCATCGGTGTAGAGGTTGCTCTGCAGTGGAACGATTCCTATCAGGAAAACATTTTCTGCTTCACCAACAACATTCCGCAGAAGGACGGCGGCAGCCATCTGGCGGGTTTTCGCAGCGCGCTGACCCGTACCATCAATCAGTACATGGAAGCCGAGGGCATCCTCAAAAAGGCGAAGATCAACACCAGCGGTGACGACGCACGCGAGGGTCTCACCGCGGTGCTTTCGGTCAAGGTGCCGGATCCGAAATTTTCCTCGCAGACCAAGGACAAGCTGGTTTCCTCGGAGGTCAAGCCGGCGGTGGAATCGGCCATGTCGTCATCTTTCCAGAGCTTTCTGCTGGAAAACCCGACCCAGGCCCGGGAGATCACCTCCAAGATCGTCGACGCCGCCCGCGCCCGCGAAGCGGCGCGCAAGGCGCGCGAGATGACCCGCCGCAAGGGTGCGCTGGATGTCGCCGGGCTGCCCGGTAAGCTGGCTGACTGCCAGGAGCGCGACCCGGCCTTGTCCGAACTGTTTCTGGTCGAGGGCGACTCCGCGGGCGGTTCCGCCAAGCAGGGGCGCGATCGCCGCACCCAGGCGATCCTGCCGCTGAAAGGCAAGATCCTCAACGTTGAGAAAGCGCGCTTCGACAAGATGCTGTCCTCGGCCGAGGTGGGCACGCTGATCACCGCGCTCGGCTGTGGCATCGGCCGCGACGAGTTCGACCCGGACAAGCTGCGTTACCACAGCATCGTGATCATGACCGACGCCGACGTCGACGGCTCGCACATCCGCACGCTGCTGCTGACCTTTTTCTACCGGCAAATGCCGGAGCTGATCCAGCGCGGCCACGTGTTCATCGCCCAGCCGCCGCTGTACAAGGTGAAGAAGGGCAAGCAGGAACGCTACGTCAAAGATGATGAGGAGCTCGACAACCTGCTTCTGGAGATGGCGCTCGACGGTGCACGGCTGCAGGTTGCCGCCGATACGCCGGCGATCAGCAGCGAAGTACTCGGCGATCTGGCGCGACATTTTCTGCGCGTGCGCAGCGCCCAGTCACGGCTGGCGCGACGCATGGATGCGGGGCTTGTCGATGAGCTGGTCAACCTGCCACCGGTCGACGCCGAGCTGCTGGCCAGCGAGGATGGTTTGCGCGAGTGGGGCGAGGCACTGGTCGCGCGGCTCAATGCGCAGAGCGTCAAGGGCAACCGCTTTGAGCTGGCCCTGCGCCCCTTCGAAACCGGCGTTGGCCTGGAGCTCAGCCGCTGGATGCACGGTAACCGTCAGCAGATCTCTCTGGACCCGAAATTCTTCGAGTCCAGTGAATACCGCAGTATCGCCGGCATTGCCGCGCGCGTGCACGATCTGCTCGAAGAGGGTGCGACAGTGGCGCGCGGTGAGCGCAGCCGCGAGGTGAGCACCTTCCGTGAAGTGATGGACTGGCTGATGGCCGAGTCGCGCCGCGGGCAGAGCGTGCAGCGCTACAAGGGCCTGGGTGAGATGAACCCGGATCAGCTTTGGGAGACCACCATGAATGCCGAATCGCGGCGTTTGCTGCGGGTGCGCATCGAGGACGCGGTGGCTGCGGATCAGGTCTTTACCACGCTGATGGGAGACCAGGTTGAACCGCGTCGCGAGTTTATCGAAAAGAACGCATTAGCTGCTTCCAACATCGACATATAACCTTGTTTTTCAATGATTTAAAAAATATTTCTGCGACGAAAAACGAACCCGTGAAGGCGCCGCTGGCGAAGCCCTTCGCGATCGCCTAGCATGTTCGGCCAATTTTCGCCGATGGCATCGTGCTGGACGGACAGTGCTCTCTCGCACCGCCCATCGCCACCGCCCGACTCGGCATTCGACGGCCGCGAACAGCGCGCCAATAGCCCTGCAGTGGCGCGGCCGCCAGAACCGGAGAAATGTGCATGCAACGATTCAGTGCGATTCTGCTCGCCACACTGACCGGCCTGGTCGCCAGCCTGGTGCCGCTCGCCGGCCAGGCCGACACCCTCTACGTCACCGATAAACTCTACCTCGGCGTCTACGAGCAGAAAGGCGAGGGGCAGATGACATCGATCACCAGCGGCACGGCACTGGAGGTGCTGGATGACCAGGGTGCCTGGTTGCGCGCGCGCCTGCCGGATGGTTCGGAAGGCTGGGTGAAGAGCAAGTATCTGGTCGATGAGGTGCCGGCGGGGATACGCCTTGCGGAGCTGGAGAAGGAGCTGGAGGAACTGCGCGAGGCCGGCGGCGGTGAGGCGGCGCAAGAAGTCGCCTCACTGGCTGAGGAAAAGGCCGCGTTGGAAGAGCGCCTCTCCGCCAGCCAGACGCAGCTGTCCGAGTTGCGCGAGGCGCTCGGCGCGGCCAATGCCGCCGCAGAAGCTGCCCGCGCTGAGAGCGAGCAGCTGCGCGCGGATCTGGATGCCGGCGTTGCCGGGGCCGGCTCTGCGGCCCAATCTGCCGCCGATCCGACTGTTTTGCAGACAGCTAATGAGCGTGCCGCGGAGGCCGAGGCTCGCGTTGAGGGCCTGCTCGCCCAGCGCGACGAGTTGCGTGATCGCGAGGCGCAACTCGGTGCCGAATTGCAGGCGCTACGCGCACAGGTGGCCAGCGCACTCAGCGCGCTCGGCGGCACGCCCGGCGGTGGTGGCTCTGCCGAATCCGAGATCGTGCAGGTGGCCGCGGCGCAGCCCAGTGAGCCCAGCCCCTGGGACTTCATCGCCCGGCTCGGCCTGCAGCGGCATACCCACGCGCTGTACATCGCACTCGCCGTGGCGACGCTGGCGATCGGTTTCTGGCTCGGCATTCGCTGGCTCGACTACCGCATCCGCAAGCGCACCGGCGGTGTGCAGATCTGGTAGCCGGCCGGGATGCAGTATCGCGATCTGCGCGACTTCATCGCCCAGCTGGAAGCGCGCGGCGAGTTGGTCCGCATCCGCGAGGCAGTCGATCCACACCTTGAAATGACAGAAATCTGCGACCGCCTGCTCCGCGCCGGCGGCCCCGCAGTGCTGTTTGAAAACCCTACGGGTAGCCGGATTCCGGTGCTCGCCAACCTGTTCGGCACGCCCCAGCGCGTGGCGCTGGGCATGGGCGCGGATTCCGTCGCGGCACTGCGCGAGATCGGCGAGCTGTTGGCCTTCCTCAAAGAGCCGGACCCGCCGAAGGGCATCCGGGAGGCCTGGCGAAGCCTGCCGATCTTCAAAAAGGTGCTGGACATGGCGCCCAAAAAGGTGCGCCGGGCCGCTTGCCAGGAGGTGCTGATCGAGGGCGACGACATCGATCTGGGCCAGCTGCCGGTGCAGACCTGCTGGCCGGGCGATGCCGGGCCGCTGATCACCTGGGGGCTGGTCGTCACCAAGGGGCCGAACAAGCCGCGGCAGAACATGGGCATCTACCGCATGCAGGTGATCGGTCGCCAGCGGGTAATCATGCGCTGGCTGGCGCACCGTGGCGGTGCGCTGGATTACCGCGACTGGCAGCAGTCACATCCCGGAGAGCCCTTTCCGGTGGCGGTCGCACTGGGCGCGGATCCGGCGACCATTCTCGCTGCCGTCACCCCGGTGCCGGACAGCCTCGCCGAGCACGCCTTCGCCGGTCTGTTGCGCGGCTCGCGCAGCCAGCTGGTGCAGTGCAAGGGGTCGGATTTACTGGTCCCGGCCTCGGCGGAGTTCGTCCTCGAAGGCCATCTGCATGGCGACACCGCACCGGAGGGACCGTTTGGCGACCACACCGGCTATTACAACGAAGTCGATGACTTCCCGGTGTTCACGCTCGACCGCATCAGCCATCGCAAACAGCCGATCTATCACTCGACCTACACCGGCCGTCCGCCGGACGAGCCGGCGGTGCTCGGCGTGGCGCTGAACGAGGTTTTCGTGCCGATTCTGCAAAAGCAGTTTCCGGAGATCATCGATTTCTACCTGCCGCCGGAGGGTTGTTCCTACCGGCTCGCGGTGGTCAGCATGAAGAAGCAGTACGCCGGCCACGCGAAGCGGGTGATGATGGGCGTGTGGTCGTTTCTGCGCCAGTTTATGTACACAAAATTCGTGATCGTCGTCGATGATGACGTGAACGCGCGCGATTGGAAGGATGTGATCTGGGCCATGACCACCCGCATGGACCCCGGCCGAGACACCACCATCGTCGACAACACGCCTATCGATTATCTGGATTTCGCCTCGCCGGTCTCCGGCCTGGGCTCGAAGATGGGTTTCGATGCCACCAACAAGTGGCCCGGCGAGACGCAGCGCGAGTGGGGTCGCCCCATCGCTCGCGACCCGCAAGTGGTCGCGCGGGTCGATGAGCTCTGGGCGCGGCTCGATCTG
>Ga0207752_1000868_pt1 | contig 14207 bp, 11 predicted proteins | sample Pon2CUnioCityCA_6_FD_187272 | JGI IMG/M metagenome (GOLD analysis project Ga0207752, IMG submission 187272) | Marine sediment microbial community from Union City, CA, USA - Pond 2C Sediment 2 (SPAdes) | ecosystem: Environmental > Aquatic > Marine > Intertidal zone > Salt pond sediment ...
AGGGTGTGGGAGCCTGTGAGGCGCCGCGTGGCACTTTGTACCATCATTATGTCATCCATTCCGGAGGCATCACCGATGCAGATTGTATGATCCCCACCGCGCAAAACCTGGCCAACATCGAAGCCGATATGCGCGCTTTGGTGCCCCAATTGCTGCCTGCTCCCCAGGAAGAAGTCGAGCGCGGTTTGGAGATGCTTGTGAGGGCCTATGATCCTTGTATATCCTGTTCCGTACATTAGATGATTGACAGGCACAAAAAATTAACCAATAATAATGTTAGGAAGATTTTTCCCGGGGAGCCGCTCCTCGGAACCTTCCAGCGAATCAGGAGAGACGAAAATGGCTAAGATTCTCATAATCGACGACGATCCCGATATCGTCACCTCGGTCACGTTGAGCCTGGAAAGCGCAGGTCACCAGGTCCTCGCGGCCAGCGGCGGCGAGGAAGGCCTGCAGAAAATCAAGCAGGACAGGCCGGACCTCATCATCCTGGACGTCATGATGGAAACCAAAACGGAAGGTTTCCAGTTGGCCTTGAAGCTGCGCAACCCCGACCCGAGTTCCGATCTGTTCGAGTTCAAGGACATCCCCATCTTGATGTTGACCGCCATTCACAGCACTACGCCGCTGCGCTTTGAGCCCGACATCGATTACCTGCCAGTGGAATTGTTTGTGGATAAGCCCATCGACCCAGACGACCTGATTAATAAAGTGGGCTGGATTCTGGATCGTGAGAGGGTTTGAAGCCCCGCCAGGTAGATGGGTTGCCGGATGTTTCCCGGCCGTGTGCTTGCCTGCGACCCGTCTGGTTCGTTTAATCGGATGAACGCATGAGGCGTCTGATTTCCCGCCTGATGGGATTGCGGCTGCAGGTGGTCTTGATCGCTTGCTTCGCGCTCATCGCCGCCTTAACGGTGGGTTTGAACACGCTGGTCACCTCGCGCGTGATCAACGACTATCTTACCGCTGCCGAGGATGAGCGCATCGCACGTGATATGACCCTGGCGCAGGCTTTTTACCAGCTCAAGCTGGACGAGGTGGCTGCCATTAGCCACCGCCTGGTCTTGGATCCCTGGGTGACCCAGAATCTGCCGCTAGCCAGCCAGGGGCAGGATCAGGCCGTGCGCATCATCGACCAGCAGATCACCAACAAGATCACCGTTTTAGCCTTGGGCGGCACGCATTTCATCGCCGTGCTGGACAACCAGGGGGATATCCTGGCCGGCCGGGTCTTATCCCAGGATGGAGAACTGTCCCCGGTCGTTGCTAATGGTAATTGGGGCCAGCTTCCTATCGTTGTCCAGGCCTTTTCTTCGGGTGTGGAGCAGTCCGCCACGGAGATCATCCCGGCCAGTTATCTTGACCAGGTGGGGCTGGCTCAACTGGCGCAAATTCAGCTCACCGAAACACCCCTGGCTGCGCCCGAGCCGTTCGATCCTCTGGAGGGCACGGCAGGCCTGGCGCTTACCGGCGTATCCCCGGTCTACAACGAAGCAGGCGAGATCGACGGCGCGGTTGTAGCGGTGTATCTCTTCAATAACGATTTCACGCTGGTCGATCGCATCAAAGCGGTGGCCGGAGTGGATACCGTAACCATCTTCTTTGGAGACCTGCGAGTATCCACCAACGTGATGACCGAAAGCGGTGCGCGTGCGGTGGGGACGCGCGTGTCCGAAGCGGTGCGCAAAGTGGTTTTGGGAGAAGGTCGCGATTATGTCGGGCGGGCTTTTGTGGTCAATGAGTGGTTTATCACCCGTTATGTCCCGCTGCATAATCACCAGGATCGAGTGGTTGGCAGTTTGTACGTCGGAGCGCGCTTATCGGCTTTTGAGAATCTGGTTCACAACTTTAACAATCGCGTAGCGCTTATCGCCTTGGTGTGCATGATCCTGGCAGGGGTGGTGGCCGTGCCAATCGCCCAGGTGATTACACGCCCGATCGCGGAGTTGGTCGAGGCCACCCGCCGCCTGGCGCGCGGGGACCGGATGGTGCGTGTGCAGCCTTACGGCGAAGGCGAATTGGGAGTCCTGGCGCAATCCTTTAACGAGATGATCGAGAAATTGGATCGCACGCAGCAGGAACTTTTGCATAAAGAACGCCTGGCCTCCATGGGCCAATTGGCGGCTGGCGTGGCGCATGAGATCAACAATCCGCTCGGAACCATCTTGCTGTTTTCGTCAGCCATGTACAAAGAAACCGATCCTGCCGATCCCAGGCGTGATGACCTGCAGATGATCATCAATGAGACCACGCGCTGTAAGACCATCGTTGCCGACCTGTTGAACTTTGCCCGGCAACAGGAGATTGTTGCGCAAGATACCGACCTGCATGCGCTAATTGAAGAAGTGATCGAAGGAATTTCTTTCCAGCCCGTCTTCGAACAAGTGGAGATCATGCTCGATTTCGAGCCTGATTTGCCAAAAATCATGGCGGATCCTGCCCAGCTCCGGCAGGTGTTCATCAATTTGCTCCATAACGCTGCCGAAGCTATGCCTGAAGGCGGGCAGGTCGCGATCGCCGCCCGACCGGTGCAGGAGAAATGGGTTGAGATCAAGATCACCGACACCGGCTGTGGCATCCCAGAGGAAAATTTGGGTCGCCTGTTCACCCCCTTCTTTACGACCAAGCTGGGTAAAGGCACAGGACTGGGTCTGTCGATTGTATATGGGATCATCAAAATGCACAGCGGCCAGATCAGCGTTCAAAGCCAGGTGGGTGAAGGCACGACTTTCACCATAACGCTGCCAGTCATATTGCCCCAGGCCAAATCAACCAGCCTTCCCGCTCCGGCGGATGTAATTGCTTGAATAAGGAATTGAACGGTGGCATCCAAACCAGGTTTTATCTTAGTCATCGATGACGAAGCCGGCATTCGCGAAGGCTGCCGGCGTGCCTTGCAGCCGGCGGGATTTCACGTGCAAGGCGCCGCCACCATTCGGGAAGGCTTGCAGAAACTGCAAGCGGACGCTTTCGACCTGGTGCTCCTGGATATAATGATGCCGGATGGCCGCGGCATCGATTTGTTGGCGCCGATCCGCGCGGCCGATCCGGATACGGTTTGTGTGATCATCACCGGTTACGCGACCGTCGAGCTGGCGGTTGAAGCCATCAAGCAGGGCGCCTACGACTTCATCTCCAAGCCCTTCACCTCCGATCAGCTCTTGATGACCGTTAACCAGGGTTTGGAAAAACGCCGCCTCTCTCTCGAGACAAAGCGCCTGGCTGCCGTCGAGCGCCGGGCAGCCACCCTGGCGCGCGAGAAACAAGAGATGGAACGCCTGGATCAGCAGAAATCAGATTTCATGAGGACCGTGGCGCACGAACTGCGCGCGCCGGTGGCTGGCGCCCAAAGCCTGGTGCGCACCTTACTGCGCGGCATGTCGGGGGAGCTGACCGATCAGCAAAAAGAAATTTTGCAGCGCATAGAAGTCCGCCAATCCCAGCTCATGGATTTGATCAACGACCTGCTGTCGCTGGCGGCCAGTAAAACTTTCGATCAGGACGAGCCGCTCGAGCCCGTATCGTTGGTCTACGAAATTAGCCAGGTATTGGATCAGTTTTCCGTTGAGGTGGACAAGAAAGGGGTCGTCATCTCGAGTAAGCTTCCGGAAAAGGACGTGCTGGTGCGAGCCAGCGAGGATGGGCTCCTGAAAATCTTCAACAACCTGGTCGGCAATGCGATCAAGTACACGCCTGAAGGCGGGCGTGTGGCGGTCGAAGTGATCGAACAGCCGGATGGCGTGCTATGCACGGTGTCGGACACCGGGATCGGCATCCCTGAGCAAGACCTGCCGCATTTGGGGGAAGAGTTTTTCCGGGCCAGAAACGCACGCAAATCGAGGGTGGTAGGCACCGGTCTGGGATTGAGCATCGTCAAGCAGCAGGTGGAACGCTTCGGGGGCGAGATGGAAGTGCGCAGCACAGAAGGGAAGGGCACCACAGTCACCCTGCATTTCCAAAAGGATCCTGCCTCATAGGTTTGGTACCTCAGGTGCAATGCACGGTGCATTGCACGATGCATTGCACGATGCATTGCACCTTGTGACTCGAACTCCCCATCCAATTCAAAAGACCCCTGCCGTCAAGCAAGGGCGTGATTTTTAGGTCGAATTTTCTCAGGCGCGTGACTGTTTCGGCTCGAATTCCCAGGTATCGTCTTCTGGCGCGGCGCGCCACTCCCAACGCTGCGGCGGTTTCAGTACGCCTTTCTCGTTCAGGTGCGGTTCCACGCTGAGCGGGTAGGCGTGCCAGTGGTAGTCGTAGGCGTAGGACCAATCCGGCTTGTAAGCCCCGATTTCGACGAAATAATCGCCGCCCACCAGGTCCAGGCGTTGGATGTGCAGCGTCACCTGGCCTTTGCCTGGCGAGCCCGGGGATTGGGCGCCGGAGGCGGCCGTGCTGGCCTCGAAGCAAACCTCTCCCTCCTCCCGGCTGATCGATACGCCGAAGATGGGCGCCGGCAGGCCTGCCGGAAGCGTATACTGCATTTCCACGCTCAGCGCCTCTCCACTTTGCATCCGCTCGACTGGCTGGCGCTCAGCATTCAGCAAGCGCACCTGGTCGATCTCCATCTCCAGCGATCCAAAGCGGTTTTGGTTGACCCGCAGCTCGCCCCCATTGGCCAGCGCCACCGGCGCCCGGCTGGCAGGCGTGCGGCGCTGAGTCTCGTTCTGCATTTTCATGGCGTACTGCTGGGCGACGGCCTGCGCTGGACCGTTGGCGACCACATGGCCCTCGTTCAGCCACAAGGCCTGGTCGCATAGCTCGCCTACCAGGTTGGGATCGTGGGAGACCAGCAAGATGGCGCAGCCTTGCCCCTTGAATTCATCGACTCGCTCCAGGCACTTGCGCTGGAAAGCCATGTCGCCCACCGCCAGCACTTCGTCAATCAGCAGGATGTCCGGATCGGTGTGCACGGCGACCGAGAAGGCCAGCCGCATGCGCATGCCGGTGCTGAAGGTGCGGTACGGGCTGTCGATAAAGCCCGCCAGTTCAGAGAAAGCCACGATCGAATCGAAGCGCCGGGCCACCTCGGCCCGGGTCAGGCCGGAGATAACGCCGTTGATGAAGATGTTCTCGCGCCCGGTCAGGTCGGGATGGAAACCAGCCCCCAGGTCGATCAAGGCCCCAATCTGTCCATGGGTGTGAATGCGGCCCTCCGTCGGCTGGCCCACGCCGCCTACCAGGCTCAGCAAGGTGGATTTGCCGGCTCCGTTGCGTCCCACCAGGCCGGTCATTTTTCCCGCCGGCACGTCGAAGCTGACGTCTTTTAAAGCCCAGAAATAATCTTCGGCCTGCAGCCCGCGGAAGCCGCGCAGCGCCGCCTCCTGCAGTGTCCAGGGACGGTCCTTCGAATAGCGCCGGAAGCGCTTGCCGAGGCCCTCGACCCGAATTGGCGCGTCCATCAGAGTTCCTCCGCAAACTGGGCGCTGGCGCGGATGAAAATGCGGTAGCCCAGCCACAACAGCCCGGCTGAAACCAGGCTCAGCGCCAGCAAATCCAGGGCTCCTGGGAGCTGGCCGCGCAGCAGGATGCGCCGGTAGGCGTCGATCAGCACCACCATGGGGTTGAGGCGATACAGCGCCTGGTAAGGCTGGGGGATGGCGCCGACGTCGTAGAACACCGGCGAAAGGTAGAATCCCAGCAACAGCACGATGCCCAGCAGGTATTGCGTGTCCCGGAAAGTGACGTGCAGGGTGGCGACAAAGTAGCTCAAGCTGAGGGTGAACAGGAATTGAACTACGAAGATCGCCGGCAGCGCCAGGATGGTGGTCCTGAGCGGGATGCCGCCGATCAGCAAGAAGGCCAGCAGGATGGGCAGCGCCAGCAGGAAGTGAATGAAGTTGGTCGCCACGGTCACGATGGGTAGGATCGTCACGGGGAAACCGGGCCGGCGGATCAGCTCACGATTGTCCACGATGGCGCCGGTAGCCGCGTGCAGCGAAGTTTGAAACCAGTTCCAGGCCAGCAGCCCGGTGAACAGGAAAGTGGTGTAGTTGGGGATGTTCAACGGCAGTACGACGCTGAAGATCAGGCTGAAGACCAGCAGTTGCGCCAGCGGGTTGATCAAAGACCAGGCGATGCCCAATAAGGAGCGCTTATAGCGCAGCTTGATATCGCGACCGATCAACTCCCGCAGCAAGTCGCGCAGGTAAACCCATCTTCGCTTGTTGAGCAGTCCGCTTGTCATTTGCATAAGAAATTCTTATCGATGTACCTTTGAAACTGGGCTGCATTAATCCTCATGCGCGAATCGCCTGTGTCTATACCGTTGGACCGGTCTTTCAAGCCGGACGCCGCTGTGGACTGCGACGGCGCACACAGCCCCAGCGATGAGCAGGAATAGGATAGGCTGCAGCGGTTCGCTTAGGCGGATTTCGGCGTGCGTCAGGGCGTGCAGCAGGTTCAGATAGGCTAATAGCAAGTATACCGGAAACAGGCGTTGCCAGCGGCGGATGAGGATGAATCCTGCCAACAACGCCAGGAGCGGCAGGCCGCGCGCCAGCATCACCTTGGCTGCATTTTCGGGCAGGAAGCCCAGCCTGCGCAGGGCTTGATAGTTGAACGGGTAGGTGTTGTCCCAGTCCGCATTGGGGTCGCCGACCCAATAGGTGAACAGCTTCTCACCGCTGTAGCGCAAGTAGACCAGCGGCTCGGCGGCGATGGATTGCAGCGCCCGCCGAGTCCAATAGCGGTCGCCCGGAATGCTGTTGGGGTCGTGTTCTTGCCAGTCCGGCCCGTAAAGCACTTCCTGCCAGATTTGCAAATACGTGTAGCCTTCGTCGCGCAGCAAGTGATAATATTCAGGGCTGCCCTGCCACAGCAAGGCGTTGCTGGTTTGCAGAGCGAAGATGGCCTGGTAGCGAATGTAGTTATGGATCACCCAGGGCGAGACGACCAGCACCGAGCTTACGATAAAAGTGAGTCCCAATCTTACAGACCGGGCGTTGCGCATACGCGCCAGCAGGATGAGCAGGACGAACAACGGGAACAGCAGCAACGTCGGGCGGGCCAGGTTGCTCAGCCCAACCCACACGCCGGCGATGGCGAAGTTGCGCGCCGTGGGGTGCTGCCAGGCCTGCCAGAAGGAAAGCGCTACCAGCAAGAGCAGCGGCGTGAACAGGATTTCGCTTAGATAATGGAAGGTCTGGTGAATCAGGACGTAGCTCACCGCCGCCCAACTGGCGGCGATCAGGCCGGCTTGCTCGTTGAGCACTCTTTTGCCGAGTAAGAAGGTTAGAAAGATGGTGGCGGTCCCCAGGAAAGCCTGCAAGTACGGCACCGCATTGTAGGAGCCGCCGCTCAGCAGGTAGATGCCTGCCAGCCACAGTGGGTACAGGGGCACCCGTCCGGGCCAGGACAGACCATAGCCGTCCAGTAAGCCGCGCGCCAGGTTGTCGTACCCGGGCTCGTCACCGATCAGGCGCGCGGCGCTGTTCGGGTGAGATGCGTTCCACACGTAGCTTCCGTACAGGCGCAATACCAATCCCAGTAGGAGAATGGCTGCCAGCAGGATTATCGTTACTGCGGTCTTGTCTCTCCTTGAACCGATTTGGAACACGACCAGAATGACAGCCGCCAGCAGTGTGCCTTTAAGGATGGGATCCAGAATATCACGCCAGCCCAAGGCCCAATCGCGCAGCTCGGCCTGGATCGTGGCAGTCACCTGGTAAACTTGTTTGCCGTCCAGGACGCGCTTTTCGACGTTCCCGGTAGGGTCATCCCAGATGGATACGATCTCACCGCCGGTTAGCTTGGTAGTAAGGAAGCCGTATTCGAAAGTGACGTGGGATGGCGTGCGCACCGTGGCGCTGAAGGCGCCCGCCTCGTGCAGCATGGGCGTATACATTAAGTTGCCCAGCAGTTCGGTCCCTTCCGGGCGCAGTTCCTCCGGGAGGGGCTGCCAACCGTTAATGCCCCAGGTCAGCATGACCTCTCCCGCTTGCGGGGCGTGGTAATGGATCTCCCGGATGATTAATGGCTCTTGCCGGAGGGGTTGGGTGGGGGGTGCGAACAACTGGTAGATCGCCAGCAGCGCCGGTATCCAAAGCGTCGTGATCTGGTGCATAAGTTACAGTCTACCTGTAAAAATCATGCCTGGCCGGCAGCCAGCATGGATCGAGCGTGTCTGGCGTTGCGCTGTGATGCGAGGTAGGCGAAGGGGCTGGCCAGGGCGCCGCCGAACTCCGCCACGACCAAGCGGTATGGGAACTGGCCCGGCCTCACCAAGCGACGGATCAACCAGCCTGCCAACCAGTCTTTCAACATAAACTGGATGATCGCCCATCTGCCGGCCGTGCGGTTGCGCCAGCAGGTGAACAGGTAACAGCCGAACGAGCGACCGTTATTATAGACCTGCCGCTGCAGGGCGCTCATCTCGGGGCGGTGCCTGTGACGCACCAATACACTCGGGTCGTAGACCAGGATGTGGCCGGCAGCCACCAGCCGGTGCAGCAGCTCGACATCTCCGCCGCCGCCGCTGGCTGTGCCCACGTCGAGCGCCGGATCGAAGGGCCCGGTTTGGGAGAAGATTTCCTTCCGGAAGGCCATATTGGTGCCTACGCCAAAATTGGAGGCCCATAACAACTTGCGATCGTCCAGGCTGTGGCGTGTAATCCGGCGAGTTTTAATCCCGTGGCTCATGCCGCCAAAGGCCAATTCGAATAGAGCTTGCGCCGGCGTCTCCAGTTCCGAGGGGATCACCATGCCGGTGACGGCGCTGACGGTTGGGTCGCAGAAATTGCGGGCCAGGGATTTCAGCCAGGCAGGATCCGCTTGTGCGTCGTCATCCATGAATGCTACCACAGGGAAGCGGGCCTCGGTGATGCCCCGATTGCGCGCCCGGTTGAGGCCTGGCCGATCTTCACGGACGTAGCGCACTGGCAGGCTGGCGCACAGGCCGGCAGTGTCCGGTGTGGCGGGGGCGTTATCGACTACGAGGATTTCGAAGTGGGGATAGTCGAGGGCCAGCAGGCTCGCCAGGCATACTTTCAGGGAAGTTGTGCGGTCTCGGGTGCAGACCACCACGCTGATGGCGGGAAATTCTGCAGACGGAGCCAACTCTGGCTGGACGGCTTCGTTCATTCCGTAAGCGAGAAGCTCGTCGCTGAGCTGTTGGCGCACAGCCGTGCGGATGCGGCCGGCCGGTATCAGCTCGTCCGGAGCGTGATTTAAGTTTACCCATCCCAGAGGCCGGCCGTGCGCCTTGCATAAGATGCGGCTGCTGGCATAACCGTTGGCAGCCAATGAGCGGATTCCCCGGCTAAGTTCCAGGTCAAACATCTGTATCGGCGTCGATGCAGGCGTCAGCGTCGGTTTTGAAGCCTCACGCGTTGCGGTTTTCATGGGTTAAGGTCACCAATTGTTCGAACGTGTCGATCGAAAACCAGGCTTTTGGATAAATTTTGGATACCTTCAATTGCTCCAGGGGGATCAGGCCATCCCAAATTGTGTTGAAATTTTCGGGTAGTGAAGCCTCGCCGTCTGGAGCGCTTCCATTTTGCAAGAGCGAACAAACCTTGGCAGGATTGAGCACCTGGATGCCCGAGCAGTAGATCTCCGTCGGCAGCTCGCGATGCACTCGCCTCACGAGGCCATTTTCGTGGGTGATGTAATCGCCCTCGATCATCGGGATGGGCACGACCGGCACCAGCATGCAGGCTGGGTCGCCCAGGCGATTATATTCGCAGGTCAAGAATTCGATATCCAGTTCGGTCACGTTATCGGTGGTCAACACCAACACCGGTTCATTTAAGTACTGTAGCAGCGTATGCCCGATCCACCAACCGTTTCCGTGCCCTTCGGTGTTCAGGATCGAGTCGACGCCTCTCTCCATCAGGTACTGGGAGAGCATGGCCCGTTTGTAGCCCACCGTCACGTGTACGAAGGAGACACACTGGCTCAACATCGTCAAACTATTGCCGATTAACGTGTCACCTTTGTAAGGCAGCATGGCCTTGGGCAGGAAGTCGGAAAGGGGCCGCATACGATTTCCCCTTCCGGCGGCCATGATTAGCGCGTGGCGGATGGTCTGTTCGGGTTTCATAACTCCTCTTGGGGTGGGTTATCGATGAATGCCAGAATTTCCTCCTCCGTCAGGCGCTGCGCGTTCCCGGAGGAGAGCACTTCTTGGATGGCATGCTCGACTTTTCTGTTGAAGGAGATGATGTAATGCGGGATCCCGTGCATGATCTCCTGGCGGGTATATGGCAGTTCTTGCTCGCCGATCAGGAATTCAACATCCCGTTCGCCGGGTCGCCCGGGAGCCCGCTGGTAGCTGCCGCCCTTTTCCCGGACCCACACCTTAAGGATATCCTCCATCTTGGCAGCTTTCATGGCGCGCGCCAGCACCTGGCCGTGCAGCCGGTCTGCGTTCTCGAAAGCGGTGACGACCAGTTCGACTGCCTCGTCGACTGAGAAGAAGAAGCGCAGCATTTCCGGACCGGTGGTGCTAATGCTACCTGTTTCGCGATGCATCCTGCGCCAGATGGGCAGCACCGACCCGGTGGACCAGGCTACGTTTCCGTAACGCACGCATAAAAAGTGGGTGGGCGTCTTGCCGTCCATGGCGGTAAACAGGCGCTCCATCAGCGCCTTGGTCATGCCATAGGTGTTGCGCACCGGCGGCGAGGCTTTATCCGTGGAAATGCCGATTACCAGATCTACCGCTTTGTCAATGGCTACCCGGGCGACGTTTTGGGAGCCGACCACGTTCACGTCGATGGCTTCCATGGGCTGTTTTTCGGAAAGGTCAACGAATTTGGTGGCCGCGGCGTGAATGATGGCATCGGGCCCGACCTGGCTGACAATATCACGCACCGATTCGATGTGGGTTACATCCATAGCCAGCGCTTCACAGCCCGAGAATTGAGAAGCCAGATAGTTTTGTTTGTTATTGCGCCCGGTCAAAACTACCGAGTGTCCCATCTGGTGGAATCTCTTCCCCAATCGCTTGCCTAAAAACCCGGTACCGCCGGTGATCAGTATTTTGCTCATGAAATCTCCTCGGATGAGGTGAACAGGGCCTGTGTACTTTGAACTTTTATGGGGGTAAAATCTTTAGTTTCAAAAATCTGCCCCAGGGTGAAGGCCAGGGCCTGGAATAACTGTCTATCATTGGGACTGAAAGGTCTGGATTGGCTGTTCAGCAGGGTGATCTCAACCCACGCCTCCTCTTTAGGAAATCTTAACCCTGTATGCAGGGTTGACGACCGGTTGCCGTTGGTAGGAGTTGTGTGGGTGCGCTCAGCCTGGTCGGGATAGTAGGCTGAGTCCAGTACCTCTGCCTGTTCATCGAGCAGCAGGATAAAACCGCTGTCGGCGTTCAATTGCATGCACAGTTCCCGGATCGCGGTGCCCATTGCAAAGGCTGAGTTCGAAGCGCTGGACAGTTCCCGACAGAACCTGGCAACCAACTCTAGAAACTCTTCCGCAGCGGCAATCTCGGTGGGATTGGTGGGCAATAGGGAATGGGCCGGCACGTCTTCTTGACACTGTATCTTTCCAGCCTCCAATTCCTCCAGGATAATCGCTTTCGCCAGGGGCAGTGCTAACTCCGTTGATAAGAGTGGTCGCAGGTGAACCCCGCGTAGCGGCTCATATCCGGGTTGCGGCGGCAGGTCTTTCAGAGTTTGGCTGCCATAGCGAATGCTCAAAGCTTGGGGGCGTGTCCGGTCCAGAATTTGTTCGGCAGCTTCGATGCTTTTGGCCAAGTCTATCTCCACAGGTGGGAAGTCGTCCGGCTGGCTATCCAATCCAACCTTCAAGAATTGCTCCAACTCGTCCAGAGAAGCAATCTTTTCCTTCACGCCGCGCCAGTAGTGGTAGAACTGAGCCCCGTAAAACAAGCTTCTCCACAGACCGCGCGCTCTGGCTTTTTCCATTGCGAGCAAAGCGGGTTGCAGGACTTTGATGAGTAGGTCGCTCAAGCCCGGCCATCTAAAGACCATCTGGCGCAGGATGCGGCTTGGTAACAGTGAATAGTCGATCAGGTAGCTCATCAACAGCGCCGGCCGCAGTTCAGGGTACTGCTGCCCGAGCTGCACGTCGGCCTTGCCCTCCTCGTACTTGCGGGCAAAAAGCCGCCGGGTATCGGTCGTGTCGTGATGCCAGCACCGGGCCTGCTCGCAAAAACTAATCCGGGCGCCGGCTTTTAACAGACGGTACCCAAGCTCAGAGTCATCGCGACAGACATAGCGGGTGTCGAAGCCACCCAGCTTGCGGAACAACCCAGCCGGTAAAGAGAAATTGCCGCTGAACAAATCACTGTACTTGTAGCGGTGGGAAGGGTCACGCATCTCGTGGAAACTGCTCTCCCACCAATCTTTCAGATGCAGCCGGAAGAAATCCTCCTCGCCCGTTCTTAGCGGTGGGAAATAACCGACGACCGTTTTGGGTTCACCTTCCCGGTGGGCGGCAACGTGCGCTTCGATGAGTTGGGGTTCGACGACGATGTCGTCGTCCAAGAAGATCAGCAGCTCGCCGCGGGCTCTCGCAGCGCCATAATTGCGGCGGATGGAAGGTCCGTTCCCCGGCTGAAGATGGATTTCAAACGCAAAGGGAGCTTCAAAATCCTGGGCGATCTCTTGGACGCTGCCTGCAAACCGGTCGCTGATCACCAACACCTCGAAGTACTGCCTTGGGAAAGTCTGTGACGATAAAGATTCTAAAGTCTTTCTCAAAGCCTTGCTGCGGGTATGTGTAGGGATAATCACGCTGACCGGGAGGGAAATAGATTCCATAGCCTCTATGGGTTCAAGCCTTAGTCCTTAATTGATGGCGCGATTGTAGATACGCCCATGGGCCTACCAAACATCCCTTTAGTTCCAGGAGCACCAGGTCCAAGGGCTTATGATCCGGCCGTCCTAATAGTGAGCGCAATAAAGCAGGCAGTTGGTCCTGAAAGAACCACTTGATGGCCAACAGCACCACTGAAAATTCCTTATCCACCAGCAATTTCTGGGCCCAAAATGCGTAGATTCCAACACCATAGCCATAAACGGTTTGGCGTAGCTCTTCTCTACTCTTACGGTGGCGGTGCCAATTCAGGGCATCTGGATCGTAGACGATACGGAAGCCTTGCGAGAGCACGCGTGTGAACATCTCGGCCTCGCCCCCGGAATAGGTGGGGGTGCCGGCGTCCAACGCTTCGTCGAAACCGCCTAGATCGGCGACCAACTGGCGCCGGACGGCCATATTGACTCCGGCACCGATATTGCCGACCGTCAATGGGTTAAGATTTTTTTGATCGAAGACCTTGCGCCGGAAACCTCGGCTGAAGGGAGAGTAGAACTCGAATAATTCCTGTGCTTCTGTCTCCAATTCCAGGGGCATGGTCAGCCCGGTCGCTATGGCGACCATTGGGTCACTGAAATTGCGTGTCAGAGAATACAACCATTTGGGATCCGGGATGGCATCGTCGTCGATGTACGCCACGATTTCGCCCTGGGCCTCCCGCAGGGCACGGTTGCGAGCGCGGTTTAATCCCGGGACCTCTTCACGAAAGTATTCCACGCCCGCGTACTCCGCAACCACCTCCCGGGTAAGCGTGTTGGATGAACAGCTATCGATGACGATTACCTTTTGCCCCTGGTTTGGAAGTATGGTTAAGCCCTGCAGGCAGCGCCTAAGATCCTGCTCTCGATCACGTGTGCAAACGGCAATCGTCACCTGTGGGTCCGGATTTACTGGAAGATATTCCTCATAATGCAAAGATTCTTGAATCCACCTCTCCCAATAAATATCTTGTGTGGCATCGACCAACGCCTGGCTCAGCTCATCCCAGGATAGGCTGTTTTCAGGTACCGGCAGGACCAACTGACCGATGGGGTGTCCGTTGTATCGCAGAAGAATTAATACGCGCGAATAACGTCCGAGGCCTTTGATTTCCTTCGGCAATTTGTTGATGTCCAAATCCAGGATTGCGGTAGCCATAGTACTTCTGTTCCGGTCAATCATTACAGAATCTTCGGGCGGATACTGCTCCACGCAGGCCGTCCCATATCTACTGTAATCCACTTGATGATCAAATAAAGTTGTAAGATGCCCTGAATGATTGCAAAGGTTAATAAGATCGAAAGCGGGTGTCCCTTGAGGGCAACGGTGACGACCGTACCCGCGACCAGCAATACCAGTGTTGCGACTTGGGGCAAGAGCCACAGTGGGTTGAGCCTTCCATTGCGGTCTTTGGGAGTTGGGTGGAAGCTCAA
>Ga0207752_1000870_pt1 | contig 14188 bp, 16 predicted proteins | sample Pon2CUnioCityCA_6_FD_187272 | JGI IMG/M metagenome (GOLD analysis project Ga0207752, IMG submission 187272) | Marine sediment microbial community from Union City, CA, USA - Pond 2C Sediment 2 (SPAdes) | ecosystem: Environmental > Aquatic > Marine > Intertidal zone > Salt pond sediment ...
AGCGGCTGTAAAGATGCCTGAAAATTGGCTGATGTCGCCTGCTGGGAGATTCATTGAGTAGTATGCTACTATTGCGCCTAGGATGATAAGTATCAACCCGAATATTTTCTCGGCGACTGCTAATCCTATTGGTACATCCGCGCTCATGCCAAAACCCTCAAGGTTTAACTTTACAGTCCCAACGATTATTTTAATTTATCTGAGTTAAGCAGACCAGAATTGGGTTTGTTTTTGCAAAGCACAACTAAATCAAAGGAATCAACATTTTTATAGGAATGTGCCAAAACGTGCGCATCATGATAGAGGCAAAATTAATATTTCCACTTCATATCATATAAAAAGCTGTTCAATAAGAATTTTTAATGAAGGCTCAAAGAAGGTTAATATGTTGTGGGTTAGAAAAACGAAAGCTATAGTTCAATTATCGCTGATTATTCTTGTTTTTGCAGCTTTTTCTGATTGTTTTGTGCTTACAGTTGAAGCCCAAACCGATTTACAACCCGTCCCTTACTTTACCTCTCCATCAGATGACGAGTTCATGTCATGCGTGGATCCGGATAGGGTGAAGGTGTATGAGAGCGAGGTAGAATTGAGGGTTGTTGACCTCACAGACGAAGATGACATAACCCACGCAGTCTTCGATTTCTCTTTTGATGGAATAGACTGGCTTCCAATCGGAGAAGATCACTATAACGGTTTTGAGGGAATCCAATTCACTGGAGATGGAGGAGAAGCTTCAACTAACGCTTGGGGCGGAACCGGATGGAACATCCTTTGGAACACAGAAGGCTTAGAAGAAGGATACTATCTGCTAAGGGCAACACTCTTTGATGAATTGGGAAAAGAAGGAACAACAGAAATTATGGTTCATTTTGATCCCACACCACCCTTTCTAACCCTAAATTCTGAACCATCAATTACCGAGGGAGTTTTGGGACCTCTAGAGGGTTTAGTTTATTTCAATTCCACAACCTTGGATGAAGACCCAGCGTTTTTCTCTCTGGATTACATCGATGCTTCTCGACCGAAGTTTGATCAGCAAGGTCTTGGAAATGCTAACCAAGAAAATGTGGGCACAACAAACACGAATGGCACCCCCCAAACAGATGATGATGTAAACAATTTTTGTGGTCCCACCTCTGCCGCTAACGCTCTGTGGCGTTTAGGCCAGAATGACCCAGCTTTGCTGGGGAAATCTGGAGGCGGTCAATTCAATAATGCGACAGAACTGGCAGAAGAAATTGGTAACGATACAAAAACTGACCCAGAAAATGGTACAGCCACTGATGATATGACGGCTGGCTTGAAGAAGTACTTAAAGAAGCGCAATTTGGATGGCAATTACACTGTGAAACCGCATATCCCCAAAGCAGGAGGGCGCGGACCTTGGTGGAGCGATGTGGGACTTGCTCTAAGGCAGGGTGAAGCGGTGATTATGCTAAAAGTTCAACCAGGAGAGGATGGAACAGTCGGAACTGCAGATGATGTTGGACATTATGAGACGGGAAAAGACGCGAATCCGTATCCTGGGGGAGGCGGAGAAGTATCGGTTAGGGACCCTAAGGGACCAGAAGACAAGAGTGGCAGAGTGAAGGTGGTTCCCAAAAACAACAACTTTGAGGGGATATGGTTTGATGAGGACGGTGACGGAGAAGTGGATGACGGTGAGGTTTGGTATCTTTTGGCGTTCTGGGAGATAAGCCCCAACAACGAGTATACGTGGGGTCTTCAAGAGGTTGCATATGTACCCCTAGGAGAAGATGCTATTCGCACTGATGGCTTTAGCATCCCGGTGGAGACCAACCAGATTAATGATGGCTTCTATCTGTTGCGGGGCAGAATGTATGATGCCACTGACAATGTGGGCATGAACCGCACAACCATTTACATAAATAACCATTCACCGAACCCTGTGGTTTTAGAAACTCCATCTTTAGAAGACGTTAATTCCAGTTCAGTTACTCTTCAGTGGACCCAAAATATGGATGAAGACTTCAACATGTACCAAATTTTCCTCTCCTCGTCTGAGGGAACATTGGGGAATGTTGTTCAAGACATAAGTGACTGGACTACAACATCTTGCACAGTGGATGGTCTCGAAAGTGAAACAGACTACTATTTCACAGTCAGAGTCGTAGACTTCAGCGGTTTAACTAGTGATTCAAGCCAAATTCAAGTTCAAACAACAGTCATTCCGGAATTCCAATCATGGGTTATTCTGTTCTTTTTTGTAATAGCAACTCTGGCAGTCTTGGTCTATAGAAAGAGACAAAAGAGAATAGTGTCATGAATCGGAGGATTAAGTTAATCCCAAACATCAAAATCATTTTGCTTTTATTGAAGCAATAATCTTCGCTCTTTAGCTGCTGATGAGAAAATGGTTCAAACGACCACGTATTTCAGCGGTTTTCCTTGCCGGTCAAATATTGCCATGTTCTTTTCTGTTTGGTATGGATAGGCGGTTATGAGCATTATTCTGCCATAAAACTTGTTCAAGTCAGTAGCTGAGGGGCGGAGAGCGCCTGAAGGGTGGGAATGGGCAACTCCAACTACCGAAAAATCGATTGGAAGCCTGCTTAAGGGGAAAGCGGAAAAGGTTTTTCCATGAGTTGCCAACGGCGGAATCTGAGTGTCGTTGACCACAAGCTTGTGTTTGTCAACTTTGCCTTTCAAAAGAAGAATCGACTCTCTGGGATGAAGCATCTGCGCATAACTCAGAATACTGTCCACAACAGCACGCTCAACAGCAACTTCTTTATCCAAAAAGACCCGCGCTCCATTAAACCATAGAAACTTTATGTTTTGTGTGTTGTTGTTTTTCTGTAAGCTTCTAAATAGTTCTTTGCGAATTTGTCTGCGTATTTTTCTATGCCTCCCTGCGCGTCTGTCTCTCTTCTGAGGTGGTGATAGAACTCGTGGAGGATTATGTGGGGGTTCCACAGAATCTCTCTGTGGGAAACATGGATGGTTCTGTTTTTGCCTACGTAACATGCAGGATTCTTTGAGTACCGTTTCGGCATGCCAACCTTGAGTTTTGGCTCCACAACCCGGTAATGGCTACTAAGTAATCCGAGAGCCTCCTCAGGGTCTTTGGAGAGAATCAAGTAAACAACTTTCGCTCTAAACAAAACATCAGCAGTTAACATACTAGACAAGACATACTCCCGACCGCACTAAACTGTTTTTTCCTACCAAATTCCCCTATTAAACTTATATTAACCCTTTCTGAAATATTTTGTATCATTTACAAAGAATGTAGATAGAAAGTAGTACCCCAACCAAAATAAAACTGAGCCATCAGGGGGAGATAAAGCTAGTTTCAGATTGGGGTACTACTTCCCAAAAAGAACAAATGAAGGTAATAAATCTTACTACAAACCAAACCAAATTGGTAATACTAACTGAAGAATAAGATACTGTTGATCCAAGCGATCGTGTAGCCTTACAGGTTCATAACAAGAAAAAATGAAAAAAGACATTGAAGCAGATGCTAGTCTCCTCTATTTTTCCTTTTTTTCTGCCAAATACTTAAACGATAAAGGTTTAGCAACTGATTCTCCAAGGTCAACGAGAATGTGATTTGTCTTAGCCATGAACTTTCTCCATTTATTCTTGTGTTCTGTGAGAAAAATCATGTATTCCGCGTAATTTTTGTGCAGAGAGACGGTTATGGCATCCATTCCCATGCCTTCAATCCTTGAACTAAAGATTATTTCGGGATGGCTTTGCGCCCACTCTTTTGCTTTATTTTCAATGTCCATTACGTGATCCATATTGAATTTAACAAAAGAAAACACCATAATCTCGTAGCCCATTTTAGCCAAATCTGGAATTGCAGAAAAATGTCTCACCAGACCATTTTCTAATAGTTTATTCCTCATCATATATACAGTTGGTTGCGAAACTCCTAAAACCTTGGCTATTTGCCTATCGCTTCTATTAGAGTTCTTCAAATACTCCAAAAGAAGTTTCTTCAGTTTAGCTTTTTTCGCATCTGAACGTTTACCCATCAACAATGCTCCTCAAACATGATGTAGTTACATTCAGTTACGTTAAGTTACATTAGTAGGTTTTGTTCGAGAAACGAATACTATAATGCCAATTAGGATAAATGGTTCAGAAAAACTTGAAAGAGCAAACTGCAAAGCCAAGCTCTGAAAGCAAGCCACAATATTTTAAGAGTTTAAGCGCCCATTTCTTCCAGTTTTGCCGGCAAATACTCGTCAACAATGTAGGTTAAACCATATCTGCTGAAAGCCTCTTGCTCCGCCTTCTTCCTAATCTTCAGGAACGTCTTAATCTCCTTCTTCCACAGCTCTCCCGTGTATCTTGGGTCCCTAGTCAACTCGTGAAGCCGTTTAATATCCACATCCGTCAACGGATCAGTAGGCAACTTATAATCAACAATGTCAGTGGCGTAGACTCCCCCCCACTTAGCATCAGGAGTCGTCAAGCCCCGAAGATGAGCCGCATTCGCTGAACCAGAAATAATAACCATAGCAATATGCATCCCCCACGGATCGCCGTCAGTGAAAATAAACACTGGAAGCTCCAACTCATGGTTCAACCGATTAATGAAGTGCCTAGTTGCCCGGGGCGCCTGACCAGCAGTCAAAACAAGAAGAGCGTTAAATTTTTCGTGAACCCGCTCCTCAATAAACCGGGTGAACAAGCCGCCCTTCTCGATGGCGATAACCTTGTCACAGCCAGTTTTAGCGAATTCAGAAGAAACCAGAGAGGGACCTATCATAACGCCGTCAGGGTGAGACGTCAAGTTCAACTGTTTTCCCTCATACCCTGGAACAGTATACTCGATGGTTAAGTCGCCGAAGATGGCTGAACGCTCCTCAGGGAAGACGTTGAAGTCTTCTCTAGCGAAGCCCGTAGCCGTCTCCAAGTCAGTGATTATGTTGTTGGACTCCGGCTGATCCTTAAAGGACATTTCGTAGGCTTGAGCCGAGTAATAGACATCCCTGAGAGTCGAAGTTTTCCTGTTCTTCACAAGCTCGCTGGCGAAGAAGCCCGCCCAAACCATCTGAGTGAAGGGCCTGATGTGCCGAATATTACGGGCACTGCGCTTGACGCTTTTTTCTCCCAAGATATACTGCCGCTCATCAGGACTATAAAAGATGTTTTCGGTGGAACGGCTGGGCATCTCCACCCAAGGAAAATTTCCCTTCTCCATCTGAGCATAAAGGTTACCGCCAAACCCCCTCAGATCCTTCAGAATCTTTTTACTCTTCTTTTTAGCTGAACTTTCAGGCTCCTTCTTCATATTTCCTCACACTCTTCAACAATAATTCGATGTCTGGCTCTTCATTCTTTCCAGCCAAGTCCGTGGAGAACCGGGCTATCTTAGGCAAATACTTGGAGAAAACAGTTAATCTTCTCTTCTCTTTCGCCCGATGTTCCCGCTTCGACAGAAACGTATGCAATCGACGGGCTACCTCGCGGATGCCATTCAAAATTTCATTCTTCACCTCTGGCCTGTCCGCGATAAATTCTTTGCCAACGGTTTTGTAGGGAACCTTGGTGCTGCAAACGTGAACAAGAATGGCTAAAGGCATAGTCGAAGAAACCTTGTATCTTCTCCAGTTGATAGACCGGATAACCCTCACTGAAACATCGCTGGCTTCGTCATACAACAGCGGAATCCTGTTAGCAAACCTGTAAACAACAAAATCATCCTTCTTAGGAATATCTCCCCCATACGCTATAGCCGTCTCCACAATGAAGGGATGACCCGCATAAGTGGAGGGTTTCCTCTGAGAAACAGCTATGAACTCCGGCTTCAACTCCTTAAGAATCCCAGCCCTCAACAAATCCTCCCCCAACGGAGACAAACAACTCGCGTCCGGAGGAAGAAAATCAGGGTATCTCTTCATCATCCGAACAAGCCGCACAATCTCGTTGGGCTTCAGTTTCCTCGGATTTTTTGTTCTAACAAAACCAGCGGATGAAAGCAAACGGAGAATAACGGTTCTGTCAACTTTTGGGAAGCTGCTTTTCAGGAAATCGATCATGTTTTGGGACTTAGTTTTCTTCAATGCAGCTTTGATTTCTTTTTCAGTTACTTTGCCAAAAGTGTTCCTAAGTTTCTTGTGTTTGCTGATTGTTTTTATAAGCTGGGTGACGTCTTCGGGTTTAAGTCTCTTCGGTTTGGGTGTTTTGATGAACCCCGCGAAGTCCAAAAAATTTAGGGAAGTGCCCTGACCGACTCGGTGAAAGTGTTTTCGCATAAAGTCCAGCAGGTTTCGGCGATTGGTGACTCGTATGAGGCGCTGAATCGTTTCAACGTCCACTCCGTAAGGGTGAGCCAACGTTTCTGTTGGTGGAGGAGGCATCTTTTTTGTGGCTCGGCTGAACATATAGAGTCTACCTTTGGGGTCAACGAATCTGATGTCCGCGTAGGGCGTCACCAGAGCCGTCTGCTTCAGGTATTCCAGAATCTTAGACATTGCCCTGTAGTAGTCTCCCTCCAGAGAATACTCAACAATGGTTCCACGCCACTTCTCCTTGTTTCTCCGAGTCTTACGGTCCAAGATTAGGGGGCGGTTCCGCTGGATGTCAATCATCATCTTATACTCGTAAATCTTAGATGTGCCCGTGCTGGATTTCACGAGAAGAGGCTTGTGAGTGGTAATTTGCCCATAAAGAATAGACATTGTTCCTCCAAGACCGAAAGTTCCCCTAGCCTGCTTAAGCGTATATTTCGAGCCAAACAAAACCTGACCAAAAGCAGACGGAATATGACGAGCTGAAATTCCGGAACCGTTATCCATAATCTTCAGCCGGTATACACCATTTCCTGAATCCGCTGCAGATTCTTCCTCAGACAATCGAACGTACACCTCTGGAGGAACATTCATTTGGTCAGCGGAGTCTAGAGAGTTCTCCACCAGTTCCCGGATGGATGCAAAGATTGCTCGGGAGGGGTTGGTGAAGCCGGCTATGTCCCGGTTTCGGTAGAAAAAGTCTGCGGGGCTTATCTCTTGAAAGGTCACCAAAGCTTGTTTCCCCCGCCCCTCCATATTTTAGGGTTTAGAAACTGTGTTTTCGTTGTTTTCGCGGTGCCTTCGCAGTGTTCTGCACTGGAAACCGCCTCAGAAGGGCATTGTATGATATGTGGCAACATGGCAGGTTCATTCATAGTTCTGTATGATAACTATTTCAATGTTTTTGTAAAATTTAAAGGTTAACTAATTTTTACAGTTTTTAGGCTAGGGTTTGTCTGCCGGTTCCCAGAGTTGCAGCCTCTGTTTCTTGAGTTCTCTCCGTTTTTTGTGCAAGAAACGGTACACTGTTCCGTGGAGGCTTCCCCTGATGAGCATGCGCACAGCTTCTCGGGCAATTGCGGCTTGATCAGCGTGTCCGATTATTGAGATGGTGTGACCGTAAATGGAAATGTTTGCGCCGCTTAGTTCCTCGATGATTTTTCTGGTTTTTCCTTCCTTCCCGATTACTCTGCCTTTCAGCCGTTTCATGTCGGACTGGGACCTGCCCACGGTTTCTCGAAGATTTATCACCTCAAAAACTGTGTCATCGTCATTGAGCAGCCTGAAGGCATGGTTCGGCGCGAAGCCTCTGCCTATAGCGGTAACCACTTCTTTGGCTCTGAAGAGAACAGTTGGGTCTTCAGCGTTGGGTGGAAGAGTTATCTGAACAGTGCCGTTTTGGCTGTCCACATTCAAGTCAACAGAAAGCTTCCTTTCGATAACATTTTTCACAGTGCCTTCTGGACCAACAAGCGCGCCGATGCGGTCTCCCGGAATCTTGATGTAAGTTTTAGTTCCTTCCATCTGTAATCCTCTCGTACATTTCATCTACCGAATACATGTCTAAATTTTTCCTTTTGAAGTATTTATGCAAGTTTTTTATGTCCCTTCGCAAAAATCTGTCAGCCATAGGATGCCCGGTTAAAACAGATTGGGCAACATCAAAGACCACTGGTTTATTTTTCCAGATCATGATGTTGTATTCGCTAAGGTCCGCATGCACCAAGTCTCCCTTCTGGTAGAGCCTCCTTAAATAGGTTAACAAAAGTTTGAAAACTCGCTGCGGGTCCTCAAGGGCGGTTTCTTTCAGCAGGGGCGCACGTTCACCGTTCTTGCCTATGAACTCCATTATCAAAACGTTCTTTTGTATGGCTAAGGGTTCCGGAACGTTGACTCCGGCTTTTTTGGCGCGTCGTAGATTCTTGAATTCTTTTTGTGCCCAAGCGTATATGAGTGATCGTGTGTCTCTGCGGACGTGGGAGAATCTGGGGTCGCCCTCTATGTATGGGATCATGCCCTTTTTGAATTCGGCTGAGCTGGTGAGGTATATTTTGATGGCTAATTCTTTTCCTTGCGGGTCTTTTCCCCAGTAGATTCTTGCTTCCTTTCCTGCACTTACAACTCCATGAATCTCATCGATGATCCCTTTGTTCATGAGGTCGTAGATGGTCATTAGGGTGGAGCGGTCGAAAACCTCTTCTATAACTTGGTAGTCTTCGCTCCGCTTATTCTTCATCAACGCCTCTATTTCGTACGCTTTTTGCTTCCTGTCGAGCCTCTTCTCCGCCCTTTCTCTAGAAGACACAAGTAACCTTCCTACAATGCAGTGATTCACATTTTCATATTTAGGTTTCTATGCAACAGCTACACCTGAAAGCTTTTTGATAAGCTCTATATGGAGGGCTGCAAACTAGTTTCTGAGATGCTTCAATTAAAGGTGTAACCGAGAAATGAAGTTTGTTAAGCTAAACGAGAAAGAGTGGCTGGAGAGGAAGGGTTACTCTAAGAAAATCTTGCTTACCGAGGATGACCTGAAATCGGAGGGAAACGTTGTCCAAGTCGTCAGGAATGAGGCGCACACGGAAATAAAGCCTCACTACCATGAGCAGATGATCGAAATCTACCATGTACTGAAGGGAAACGCTGTTGTTTTCTGCGGAGACACAAGGGTTAGAGCCCAGCCCGGAGACACTTTACTGTGCGAGCCCGGAGAAATTCACGGCGTAATCAACGATACAGATGAAGATTTCCTGTTTGCTGTTTTCAAAATCAACGCAAAAGACGATGACATGTACTGGGCATAGTTTCTACATTTTGACTATCTGGGCGTGGGGAACCCCAGAAATTTCCAAAACCGCCTCAGGATGAACCAGTCCCGCTTCTATTGCTTTGTTCACGATGTTAGCTCCAACCATGTTCACGATGGTGGATTCTTTCATGAGCTCAACAGCGTCTGCCACTGGCATCTTTGGGCCTTTGTAGAATTCTTCTTTCACCTTGAAAACCAGTTTTCCGTGCCTCAGAGTCTTCCCTAGCAGCTCCTCGTCGCAGGTTGCGAGAAGCACGTATTTTCCGCATTTCCGCAGATTGGTGTAGGCTTCCAAGGTTAAGAACTCTACAAGGTTGATATGGATGATCTTGCGCCGCAGGCTTCGCATACCAGAAACAGGAAACGTTTCTCTTTGACGATTTTCGTGTCTGGGCGACCGCACACAGGGCAAACCACAAACTCTTTGACGTATCTTTTGATTAGCCGTTCAAAGGTGTCGCTGTAGAATTTTCCCTGAAAGATGGCGCGGTTTCTCTGCATGGTTGCAGCTGTTGCCATTTCTCCTGAAAAGAATTTTAGCACGTGACGGGGTTCCCGGTTAAGAGCGCCACAGATTTCCTTGAAATTGGATAGGATTGTGCGCATGCCGACAACATGGCTTCGAGGTCTTGGAACCTCAAACCGTTTGTGCTCATTTATCTCTGAGGGAAGCTGCGATTGGGCGCGTTCAAGCAATTCTCTGTAGTTCATTCCTAACTCCTACACTACACCTCTTTGCCACAAATAAAAGCCCTTCCCTTTTATCCCTCTTGTTCTTGATTGCAGGATTGAAACAGAAAATCCTTAAATCTTAACTTGACAATCGGTAAATAGACAATCATCTGAGGGCCCGTAGCTCAGTTTGGTTAGAGCGCCAGGCTCATAACCTGGTGGTCGCCGGTTCAAGTCCGGCCGGGCCCACCACAAACCCAAGAATAATCAATTATTTTCGGATAAAGGCATTAATTCTATATACAACATGCATAAAATAGGACATATTATGTCACTAATTGTTGCTGAAGGCCTCTCAAAAACTTACGGCAGAGTAGTCGCCGTTGATAATCTGAATCTGTCGCTTGATGAAGACTCTGTCACAGGTTTGATAGGACCCAACGGGGCCGGAAAAACCACCACCATCAAGATGATTCTGGGTTTGCTTAAGCCAGATAAAGGCATGGTGAAGGTTTTTGGTCAAGACCCATGGGATAATCCGGCTATTCGGTCCATGATTGGGGTAGTTTACGAGAAAGCGTTTTTCCCTGCTCACCAGAAAACTTTGGAGTATCTGCAGAGGGTTTGCAGAATCTTCGGCGTTTCCGAGAGCCGAGCCATGGAAGTTTTGGAAATGGTGAATTTGCAGGATGCAAGTGACCGGGAGATTAGGGCGCTTTCAGCGGGTATGCTGCAGAAGTTTGCTATCGCCCACGCTCTAGTTCACAGTCCTAAGCTGGTTGTGGCGGATGAGATGACGGCTAATCTTGACCCACAAGCAAGAAGCGAGCTTTTGGACATAGTTTTGCAGCTTCACAAGGAGGAGAATGTTGCGTTTCTTCTCTCTTCTCACATTCTTCCAGAGTTGAGTAGAGTGTGCGATTCTGTGGCGATTATCAACAGGGGCAAGGTGTGGGCATTCGGAAACTTGTCTGAACTTTACGAGAAGTACGCTATTGGCATTATCCGAGTTACCACCGACAGCGCTTCTGAGCTAGAGTCTGAAATCAAGAAGCTGAAGTACGTCGAAGACGCGGAGAGCGACATCAGAGGAATCTCAGTTAGAGTAGCTGACGGAAAGGAGGACAAATTTTACGAGGACGTTCCCAAGCTGGCAAAAAAGATTAAAGCAAAAATTTTGGGGATAGAAACGGGAAGCGCCTCACTGGAAGAATTATACAGATTAGCGGTCAGCGCAAAGGAGAGGAAGTGACAGACATGGGAAAAGGGAAACCATTCTTGGAAGTTTTGGCGTCTGCAATCCACGAAGACTACAGATTCCCGTTCCTTGAGCTATTTGCTTTTCTGTATGCCGCAGGTACATTCGTGTTTGCCAGTTTCGGGGTCAACATAGCTGCTATAGGCACCGCACCCCAAGCCATGGCAACCGCAAACGAAACCATAGCATATAATGCAGTCAACTCGATTCTCAGCATGCCTCTGTTCATCTTTATTATACTTATTTTCAAAAACATTGCTTATGGTTTGGGAAGCGACCTCGAAAAAGGAATAGTCCAAACATACTTTTCGTATCCCCTCAAAAGATATGGAATATTAACAGCCAAGCTGCTCTCAGCCCTCGGCGTTGCCCTACTTCTATTCCTTGGCATCCAGATTTCCGCGCTTTACGTTTTGGCTCCAGACATTATAGTGCCACAGTTAAGCACGGTGCTTCTGACTTACGCCGCAAACTTAAGCTATCCTCTTCTTATCGCGGGCATAATGCTTCTGATAACCTTGCAACTTCGAAGAGGAGGCATATCGCTTGTTATTGGCTTAGTTCTCTATTTCGCTATGAGTATAGTTTCGGCAATAGCAACAGTTTTTGCCATATTCAGCGAGAGCCCATTATCTTTGCAGATACTCTCAGCAATTTCCCCAAGCGTTGTTTTACAGCAATATTACGGAGGAAGTCTCGGAAGCTTTTGGGCACCAGCTTTCTCAGAGGTGCTACTTTATACCGGAGTCAGCTACGTGATTGTAGCGCTTGTATTCACTCTAGGATATATTTACTTCAGCAGGAGGCTTAACCTATGAAACGGTGGACAATCGTTGTAGGGCGATTGGGAACAGTTCTCATAGCCGTAAGTTTGGCCTTGCTACTAGTTTCGCTTATTCCCCAAATCAATCTAGTAAGTTTCAGTGCGAGTATGGGCGTTCCTCCAGGAATGGTTCAAGCAACCAGTTCTAGAGTTCTTAATCCCCAACAAGGAATAGAGATTAGAGCCACAATTGAAGGCACAGTCAGCCTCTACTTGTTGGAAGTGAGCAGCGGCGAAATATTTCCGGGAACAGGAGGACCGATATTTTCCGCTAATGCCACAGACCTGCTTGAATTTTTGGATGCAAACCCAGATCTAATCATATGGGATTATACTCTTGAAGACGAAACTTTTGAGGGGTCGTATACTCCAACCAAAATTATGAATGCCACCCTAGTCTTTCACAATCCAAGCTTGGACGAAGACGCCAGAGTGGACTATGATTTGTCGTTAATAAGCACTGTAGCGCCCGGGGAAAAAGTTCGGAACATAGCATACTGGGCAGCTCCGATAGGGTTCGTATTGGCGATACCTTGGCTAGTAAACATGTGGAAACAGAGAAAACAAAGCCTAGACTCCTAGAGTTATACTGATGCTTGCTCAGCACAGTGTTTTGTGGCAAAAGATTTACTCTTCCAAGATAATTCTGTTGTAGAGAGTGAAACAGTTTGAGAGGAGACCTTGACAGCATCCTAGCCGAGAAAGGGGCAGAGGCTTTGCTTCTCTACTCGGACAGCTACAGAGACGCCAACATCTATTATCTCACCAAGTTTCTGGCTCCAGACCCCCTCATCTTCCTTAAAAAAGTAGACGCTGACCCCATCATCATAGTTAATCAGATGGAGTATCCGCGAGCCCAAAAACAATCCATCGTCAAAGACGTGAGGTCATATCTTGATTACGACTATCTTCAAACAGTGAAATCAGCCAAGGAACCGCAACATGGCGCCATGAAATTCATCGCAAAAGTAGCAGAAAAGGAGCTGGGCGTGGGAACGAAGATTTGTGTGCCCCATAACTTTCCGGTGATTGCGGCTGATGTGATGAGAGAGGAGGACTTAACGGTTAATCCTATGTTTGATGTGGTCGAGAAGGCTAGAGAAACCAAAGACATCGACGAAGTAGAAGAAATTAAAGCCATTCAGAAGGTAGTCAAAGAAGTCACCTCAGAAGCAATAGAAACTATAGCCAACTCAGATGTGGGCAGCAACAAAACCTTGCTCAGTAAGGGAAGGCCCCTAACTGTGGGCAAGATAAAATCGTTTTTTGGAAGCAAACTCCTAGAAAACGGGTGCCTACCCGAAGAAGACATCATAGTCGCATGCGGCACAAAATCAGCTGACCCGCACTACGTGGGTGAACCAGAAGACAAACTCAAGGCAGACCAGCCAATAATACTTGACATCTATCCCCGAAGCATCCAGAAACGCTACTGGACTGACATGACCCGAACAATAGTCAAAGGAAAAGCGTCACCCCAACTTAAACAGATGTTCGAAACAGTTTTTGAGGCAAGAAATGCTTCATTCGAAGCCATCAAAGCTGGAGCCATTGGAAGCCAAGTCTATGATGTGTGCTGTGATGTTTTGGAGAAGGCGGGTTACGAAACCACGAGGGGAGGAAGAAAGGTAACGAAGGGAATGCCTCACAGTTTGGGGCATGGGGTAGGCTTGCAGATACATGAAAGCCCCAGAATAAATGAGCTATCCACATCGCCTCTGAAAGAACATAATATTGTGACTGTTGAACCTGGACTCTACGACCCCCATGTAGGTGGAGTGAGACTAGAGGATATAATTGAAGTTACAAAATCTGGATACAACAACCTGACAGGGATGGAGACTCAACTAGAAATCTAGGGCTGTCAGCCTCCGGTCACAAGCGACATCAGCATAACGTTGTCGCCATCAGCTAGTTTGGTGTCCAATCCGCCAAGCTGACCAATAAACACTCCGTTAACGGTAACCGAAAAACCTGTTTTAACGTTGCTCAACCCGGGTTCATAAACATCTTTTTTGAAGGCTGCGCCGTGAACTCCAGCCAACTTGTTGAGCAAGTCAGAAAGGGAAGCCCCCTCTTTCAACTCATATTGTTCCTCTTTCTTGTTCACCAAGTTCTTGATGTAACCGAAGTATTGAACTCTAACATTCAAGTTTCTTCACCAATACTCTAGCCAACCACTTCAGGGCAGCCAGATGTTTGTTGTCACAATGATTTGGGGAAGAATCTTATTTATCGGTTATGTGTACCTGTGCACTGCTGTCGGAATTGAATGACAGAACGTGTTTTTATTAAAATCGTTATGTATTGCAAATAATATCGAAGAAATAAACAAAATTGTCCTCAAAAAC
>Ga0207752_1000871_pt1 | contig 14183 bp, 10 predicted proteins | sample Pon2CUnioCityCA_6_FD_187272 | JGI IMG/M metagenome (GOLD analysis project Ga0207752, IMG submission 187272) | Marine sediment microbial community from Union City, CA, USA - Pond 2C Sediment 2 (SPAdes) | ecosystem: Environmental > Aquatic > Marine > Intertidal zone > Salt pond sediment ...
CAATTGACTATCCCTCGACCACTCTCCACGGGCTGCTGGAAGAGACATCTCAGAGATTCCCCCAGAATACGGCGATTGTGTTCCCCGGCGCCTTAGGGGACTCCTACCGTATCAGCTACCAGCGATTGAACGAGCTGGTAAACCGGTTGGCCAATTCCTTGATCAAGCTTGGGGTCAAGAAGGGCGACAGGGTGGCCCTCCTGATGCCAAACTGCCCTCAATTTGTCATCAGCTACTATGCTATTCTCAAGCTGGGCGGCATAGTGGTAGCCACTAACCCCCTCTACTCGCCCCGTGAAATAGAGCATCAATTGAACGATTGCGAGGCCGAGACGATTGTGGTGCTCAGCCTGTTCTACCGCAATGTAGCCGAAGTGAAGACAAACACGAAGCTGCGTAACATTATTGTGACGTACGTCAAGGAATACCTGCCGCCGATAAGTCGTCTCCTCTTTGCCTTGCTGAAGGAGAAAAAGGAAGGTCACCGCGTTGATGTGTCGGGCATAAGAGACATACACCTTTTGCAGGACATGTTACGAGACTCGCCGGCGACTCCTCCCTCAACCACTGTGTATCCGGAAGACGTGGCCATGTATCAGTATACGGGCGGGACTACCGGGGTCAGTAAGGGGGCCGTGCTTGTGCATCGAGGCGTTCTGGCTAACGCCTACCAGATGAGAGCCTGGTCAATACCAACTAACAAGAAGGACGGCGAAGGTGTGGCTCTGGGAGTGATGCCCCTTTTCCACGTCTACGGCATGGTGACGGTCATGCACTTCTGCGTTCTCGCAGCAGCTGCCATGGTCCTGCTACCCCGCTTCCAAACGAAGCAGGTCCTCGGAGCCATCAGCAAATATCGTCCTTACTTCTTCCCCGGTGTGCCCACGATGTATGTGGCTCTCAACAACTTTCCCGGGGTCAAGAAATATAACCTTAGTTCTATTGAAGCCTGTGTCAGCGGTGCTGCGCCCCTTCCCGTCGAAGTGCAGCAGAAATTCGAAGCACTTACGGGTGGGAAGCTCGTAGAGGGTTACGGACTCACTGAGGCAGCAGTGGTCACTCACGCTACACCCATCTACGGCCTCCGCAAGATAGGAAGCATAGGTGTACCCTTCCCTGACGTTGAATCGCGGATTGTGGACCTAGAGACCGGTGAGAAGGAAATGCCATTGGGAGAACCGGGGGAACTGACTGTCAGGGCTCCGCAGGTTATGAAGGGCTATCTAAACCGTGCCGATGAGACCGGGCAGATACTTCGCAATGGGTGGCTGCATACCGGCGATATTGCCAAAATGGATGAGGATGGCTACTTCTTCATTGTCGACCGTAAGAAGGAGATGATCATCGCCGGTGGGTACAACATCTACCCCCGTGAAGTAGAAGAAGTTCTTTACGAAAACGACAAGGTCAAGGAGTGTGCCTGCTATGGCGTGCCTGATTCCTACCGCGGCGAAACCGTGAAAGTCTGCATCGTGCTCAAAGAAGGGCAGACTGCCACTCCTGAGGAGATTGCAGAATACTGCCGCACCAAGCTGGCTCGCTTCAAAGTGCCCAAGCTGGTGGAATTCAGGACTGAACTGCCCAAGTCTCCTATCGGCAAGGTATTGCGAAGAGTCCTGGTGGAAGAGGAAAAGCAGAAACAGAAGGCCGAGAAAGGCCAATCCGGCTGACCCTCGTGTAGACGCCGCAGATCGCCCTCGCGCTAACATGGCGTTCTGGCTGGCCCCTTAGTCAATCTTGACCTATAATTGACCCACCTGGCATGGACAGGACAGCTCACCTCGATAAGGCCTTCTATCCCTCCTCGGTTGCGGTAATAGGAGTCGGTCCCATCACCGCAGGGAGATTCTACGTAGAGAGTCTGCTTGGTTCTGGTTTTCAGGGCAAGATATACCCGGTTCACCCAAATGGGGGAGAGATAGAGGGACTATCCATTTATCGCAGTATCAGTCAGATCCCCGGTCAGATCGATTACGTCATTTCGTGTATACCTGCCAGATTCGTGCCCCAGTTGATCTCCGAGGCTGCTGCCAAGAAGGTGAAGGTTCTTTCGCTTTTCACCTCGGGCTTCTCTGAGACAGGTTCAAGGGAGGGACGGAAACTCGAGGCAGAGATCGCTCGCCGGGCCAGAGATGGAAACCTCAGGCTCATAGGCCCCAACTGCATGGGTGTGTACAGTCCGCGGTCAGGGTTGTCTTTTGCCGACGACCTCCCGAGGGAGTGCGGAGGAGTGGCTTTCGTATGTCAGAGCGGCGGAAACGCCATCTATTTCGTCCGCCTAGCCGCAGAAAGAGGCGTTCGTTTCAGCAAGGTCATCTCATACGGAAACGCCTGCGACGTTAATGAATCTGACCTCTTTGAGTACCTCCGGGACGATCCGGAAACGGATCTGGTGACCGCCTATATCGAGGGGGTCAAGGACGGCTCGAGATTTCGGAGAGTCTTGAAAAGCCTTTCCGCCAAGAAGCCTGTCATTCTGCTGAAGGGCGGCGTGACCACCGAAGGTGCGCGAACTGCCTCCTCACACACAGCGTCTCTGTCAGGTTCGAATGATATATGGACAGCCCTAGTTAAACAGTACGGTGCCATCCGAGTGGATACGCTCAACGAAATGGTTGATTTGGCGGTCACCTTTAGGTTCTTAGCCCCACACGTAGGCCGAAGAGTAGCCATGATTGGTGGCGGCGGCGGAGCCAGTGTCTTGGCGACTGACGCCTGCGCCTCAAATGGATTCACTCTACCCGGAATACCGGCATCCGTCTCCGCCGAAATAAAAGGGGCCCTGGATAGTGAGGCCGGACTGATCCTGACCAATCCCATCGAGCTGAACATGTTTCCTCAAGCCACTCAGAAGATTACCAGGTCACTCCTGTCCATGGGATCGGTAGACCTGATGTTGGCCAACTGTGTGTTCGGTCAGGAACCGTGGGACTTCTTCGATACCTGGTTTGACCTCTTTTGCGATACAGTGCTCAAAGTACACAGGGAGATCCCAAAAGCGATCGGCGTCGTTCTCGTGTCTGAGCTGAACAACAAGCAGCCGCACTTCGTAACACTCCGACGCCGGTATTGCGAAGCAGGTCTCCCGGTGTATTACTCCATGTCGAGCGCATGCCGAGCCATAGATCGCTTCGTGAGGTATCACGAGATGCGTCATCATTGGACAGGCGGGATGCCATAGAAGCCAGAGGCCCTGTTACTGATCGGGAACACATGAGTTCGTCCCTGAGTCAATAGCACGGCACAAATAGGATCCAGGAGGCACAGCAATTGGACTCTCTTTTCTCACTCACCGGCAAAGTGGCTATCGTGACCGGCGCCAGCAAGGAAACCGGTAAGACTATAGCGCTGGAAATGGCAAAGGCAGGCGCTGACCTCATTGTAGCAGCGCGCACCGTCGAAGGCATTGAAGACGCATCAGCACAGATTCGTGCCCTTGGCCGGCGATCCGTTGCGGTGCCTACGGATGTCCGAGATACCGGACAGGTAGAGAACCTTTTCCGAAGGGCTCTGGAGGAGTTCGGTCGCGTCGATGTTCTGGTCAGCAGTGCCGGCACCGACTTCATGGCATCCGCCCTAGAAATGAGCGAGAAAGGGTGGGACGCCATGATTCGGCTTAATCTCAAGAGCCATTTTCTCTGCTGCAAAGGTGCCATCGGCCCCATGATGAATCAGGGAGGAGGGAGCATAGTAGTCATTGCCTCAACCGAGGGGCTCCGGGCCGCTCCCAGCAATCCTGCCTATGGCGCTGCCAAAGCCGGGCTGCTCAACCTGGTTAAGAGTCTGGCGGTCGAGTGGGCAGCCTACGGCGTCAGGGTGAACGCCGTTGCACCTGGTTTCATTCAGACGCCGGTGCTACCGCTAGCCCTGGACGGTTATCCCCATCTCCGCCAGATATTCGACAGGGTCCCCTTGAAACGCGCCGCGAAGCAGACAGAAGTGGCGGCAGCGGCCATATACCTTGCCTCCGACGCTGCGGGATATACTACAGGTATAACCCTCACTGTAGACGGAGGCATGACGAGCCAATTGGGCTAGGTCGGGGCAGAAGCTCCTATGACGGAATCGGTCCACCCGCCTTTGGGACAAATGCGAGGAGCAGCATGGCTGAAAAAGTGATTAAGAGTGACGCCGAGTGGCGGCGTCTATTGACACCGGAACAGTATGAGATCACCCGGCGGAAGGGTACGGAGCCTCCCTTTGCCGGCAAGTATTGGAACTTCAAGGGCAAGGGGAAGTACAAGTGCGTCTGTTGCGGCAATGAGCTGTTCAGCTCAGACACCAAGTTCGACTCGGGAACCGGCTGGCCCAGCTTCTGGGCTCCCGTTTCCGACAGCAACATCATCACGGCCGCCGATACGAGTCATGGCATGACCAGGATGGAAGTGATGTGCAGCAAATGCGACGCTCACCTCGGTCACGTGTTCGATGACGGCCCTCCACCGAGCGGAAAGCGGTATTGCCTGAACTCCGCTGCACTAAAATTCGTCGAGGCAGCTTAGCCCATAGGAAACCGCTGCATCACAAAAAGAACAACAAAGGAGGTCAAATGTCAGAGAAGCGTGATGTGATTGTCGTTGGGGCGGGACTCGGTGGGCTAACCTGCGCTGCCTTACTGGCTAAGCGGGGGCTCAAGACACTCGTCCTCGAGAAGAACAACCGTCTCGGGGGCAAACAGGTCGGAATTTCGACCAAGGGCTTCAAGGGAGAGATGTGGCCCACGTTCGGGATACCGATGGAAGCAGGACCTTTTGTGGACGCATTCAGAGCTCTCGGGATCGAGTCCAGACTGGACCTGATACCAGGCGCCAATTCCCTGATGTACAGGCAGCCCGCGGGTGAATGGGTAGCAACTGTCAATCCGGCTGGGAAACAGGGGCCAGACGCTACTGAGAACATGTTCAATGCCTGGCAGCTTAAGCCTGCCGAGCGGGAAACCGCTCTCAAGACGCTGGCTGAGATGGTTCTGGTGACACCGCAGCAGATGGATGAGCTGGACGATATCAGCGTTCAGCAGTGGATAGATGAGCAGGGTGACATGCCTGGTCCTCTTCGTGGTTTCCTGGCCGTGCAGTCAAACGCTATGGCCACCGGTCTCTACGAACTCGTGGCTATGTCAGAACTGGCCGGCATCATGCAGATATTTGGGGGTAGCACTCCCGCATATCCTCGCGGCGGTTACGCACGTCTTGTAGCTGAATTGGTTGCTGTATTGCGTGCTCACAATGGTGAAATTAAGACGCGAGCCAGGGTAGAAAGAATAACGGTGAAGGACGGAAGAGTAACAGGTGTTGTCACGGGTGACAGATTCTACGAAGCTCCTATAGTAATTAGCAATGCCGGTATTCAGCCAACGGTTCTCAAGCTCGTGGGATCAGAGAATTTCGACAGTGGCTACATCAACTACGTCAAGGATATAGTTCCCAGCCTGGGATTCACCTGCCAACGATACATCTTCAGTAGACCTGTCCTGAAACAGGGAGTCTATGTTTGCACGTCCGAAGACAGCTATCTGGATGTCGCAAGACTGGACCGTATAAAGGATGGACATATTCCCGAGGTAGTCTCAGTATACGGGGTTGTTCCGGCGCACTTCGACCCCGAGATGGCGCCTCCGGGCAAACAGATGCTCTTGATCGGAACCTGGTGCACACCCGACCCGGCCGCTAAAGAAATCAAGCTGCTCCAGAAGAAAGTGGATACCCAGTTTGCGGAAATGTTCCCCAAAGCAATGCGTTATATCGAATCCAAAGAAGGCTATGTCGGACCGGCAGAAGTAGCCAATCTCAGCAGGGACGTCGTCCTGCCGGGACTCGGAGGCGAAGCAGTGGGCCTGGCAGTGACTGTTGGCTATTGTGGGCGGCATAAGCCGTCGGCCAAGTCACCCGTTTCCGGCCTGTTTTACGCCGGTCATGACGCAGGCGAGCGCGGACGTTTTCTCGGCACTCATCAAGCGGTCAGTTCCGGATTAAGAGTCGCTGAACTGGTGACCATGTATTTCATGGAGAGGAAGTCAGTGCTCAGGCATTAGCAGCGAGATATTTCGCTGCACCGTATGTGAGCATGTCGAGTCGCGATAGAGAGGATTCTGTAAGTCTGATCGCTTCCCTTGAGACCCATATGTGACTGTCCCGCCATAGACTTTTTGGGCAGACACTGGTTGACGCATAGAATGCCATCTCTGGCTAGAACGGAGTCATGGATGTCAATTGATCCGCAGGCGTCCGGCAAGATGCCGATCACAGCCGAATCAACATATGTAAGGTCTACTGAAACAACACCCGCCAAGAGAAAGCACCGCAGGCGGAATGGCTCTCCGTCTCCATTGGGAATGACAGAATCTCGCCCGGTGTCTTTGAAAGAGGTGGACTGGGAGAGAGATGTGTATCCTCAGGCAGAGACAATTCTGCAAAAGCTCGTCAGATTTAGGACCATCAACCCTCCAGGTAACGAGAAACCAGCGGCAAAATACTTGGCCGAGGTACTGCGCGCTGAAGGGCTGGAGCCCGAGCTGATCGAGGGGGCCCCTGGACGCACCAATCTCCTTTGCCGCCTTAAGGGCACCGGTGAGAAAGCTCCACTGCAATTGGACGGCCATCTTGACGTCGTTGACGCCATCGAGGATCAGTGGCGCTATCCGCCCTTTAGCGGCGATGTAGCTGAGGGCTGCATATGGGGTCGGGGTACTGTCGACATGAAGCAGATGGTAACCATGAACCTCATCTCCATTATTCTGTTTAGGCGGCTTGGCACTAAGTTCAAGAGAGACATCATCTTCACCGCCGTGGCCGATGAAGAAACCGGCGGCACCTGGGGAGCGAAGTATCTGGTGGACAACCACGCCGACAAGATCAATGCGGAATACTGCCTCGGTGAGATCGGTGGTTTCAGCGTCAGAGTAGCTGACAAGACTTTCTACCCGGTGCAGGTGGCCGAAAAGGGCATCTGCTGGTTTGAACTGGTCGCCAGAGGCGACGGCGGTCACGGTTCCATTCCGGCGCCCCAGGCAGCCGTTGTTCGGCTTTCGGAAGCCATTCTCAAACTGGCCCAACACGGGTTACCGTTTCACAGCAGCCCATTGGCCGACGAGATTCTGACAAGGATATCAGACCACCAGCCATTCCCTAACAACGTGGTCTCTCGCATCCTGCTCAACTCCCGCGTGTCGGACCGTATGCTGGACAAACTGGTTCCCGACCAAGGGTTATCCGCTACGATAGGGGCCATGTTGCGTAATACGGCGAATCCCACGGTTGTCCGCGCCGGTGACAAGACCAATGTTGTTCCCTCTATCGCCGTAGCCCACATCGATGGCAGAATCCTGCCGGGACAGACTTCCGAGAGTTTCCTGGCAGAAGTAAGAGATCTGATAGGTCCCGGATTCGAGATCAAGGTCCTGACCGAGCTCAAACCTACAGTGGCAGACCCCAGAGATCCCATTATGACCTCTATCGAACGGATCATCCAGAAACACGATCCCGGAGCTGTGGTGATTCCCATGATGATCTCCGCCACCACCAACGGCGCCCACTACGCCACTCTGGGAACCAAGTACTTTGGTTTCTCTCCGGTCAAATTCAGAGACAACGATAGTTTTGTGGCCATGTTTCACGGGTGTAACGAGCGTATCCCCATCGACGGATTTCGCTTTGGTGTAAGAGCTTTGGCCGAACTGGTCGAAGAGCTGTGCGCCTGAAACGCTCAGTGCGGTGTAGCGGAATTTTTCGGCCACCCGATGTCATCTTGCTGGTTTTCTTTGCGTACTGATACAATCTCGCAGTAGGTGGTGATTTACGGCTCTGGACTACCTGGAACAGTGTGAGGAAGGCGCTTGAATGAAATCGTGTGAGGGACGCCTGGGGCGGGTCTTCGTTATTAGACTTGAGGACGGCGACGTTCTTCCGCATTGCCTCGAGCGTTTCGCCGAGGAGCACGGCGTCAGCGTGGGACACGTGATTCTGGTCGGTGGCATCGGGGAAGGCCAGGTAGTGGTCGGTCCCCGTCAGTCAGGAACGAGACCCCCTGAGCCCATGCTACTGCCGATTGATGGTGCTCATGAGGTAGCGGGGGTAGGTGTTCTGGCTCCTAGCGAGGACGGCAAGCCCCGGCTTCACATCCACGCAGCATTAGGCAGGTCCGGAAAGACTACCACGGGATGCCTTCGTCCAGGTGTCTCTACCTGGCTGGTGGGAGAGGTTATCCTCTATGAGATAGTGGGTGCCAGAGTAGCCCGCATCTCTGATCCTACGAGCGGATTTGCTCTCCTGGAGCCGGGCCAAGAACCTACCGCTTCCCATCACTAGCGTGCTACGACCATCTTCTGATTGCGATGAGCCCGCGCCCCGATGCTATAATCCCAATGTGGATATGGCAGCATGAAAGCTCTCATACTAGCGCCATTTGACCCCTCGGTCCTCAGAAGACTAGGGCAGACCCTCGACGTCACCTATGAAAGCTGGATGGAGACCAAAAGGCTTCTTTCTCCCCAGGAGTTCGTCGACCGCATTCAGGGCCAGGGGATAGAAATAATCGTGGTGGAAGCCGACTTCCTGCCCCGAGAGGTCTTCCGCAATGCCCGGAATCTCAAGTTTGTTGGAGTGTGCCGCGCCGACCTAGCTCATATCGATATGGCGGCGGCTACTGAGAGCGAGGTCCCGGTGGTCAATACGCCCGCCAGAAATGCCACCGCGGTGGCAGAACTGACGGTGGGCCTGATGCTATCACTGATGCGGAACATCCCGGCAGCGCATAACATGGTTCGCTCAGGGAGTTGGGGCGACCCGACGGCGGCCTATTTCTCTTTGCGCGGATCAGAAATATGGGACAAAGTGGTGGGTATAGTAGGATTTGGCGCCATAGGCCGGCAGGTGGCCAAGCGGTTACAGGCCTTCGAAGCCAGGATCATAGCATACGATCCTTACGTTGAACCTGATCAGATGCGAGCCGTGCAAGTGGCGGCGGTAGATCTGGACCAACTTATGGCACAGTCAGACATCATCACCTTGCATTGTGCGACCACCGAGCAAACAGTCGGCTTGATAGGTGCCAAGCAGATTGCCCTTATGAAACCCACCGCGTATTTCGTGAACGCTGCCAGTGCTTACGTAGTGGACCAGGGGGCCCTAATTCAGGCGCTTACAGAACGTCGCATTGCTGGAGGCGCTTTCGATGTCTATCAGGACTGGCCGGTGAAACCGGACGACCCTTTGCTTAAGCTGGACAACGTGGTTCTCACGCCTCATATAGGTGGAGCCACGGCGGAGACAATCCTGCGCCATTCACAGATGATAACTGATGACGTGGAGCGTTTTCTGAGAGGGGAGAAACCAGAACACCTGGTGAATCCCCAGATATGGAAGGAAGGTGTCTCCTAAGCACGTTCTGGCCGTGGACGCCGGATCCTCCGGATGCCGTGCTCTGGTTTTCCACCTTGACGGCCGTATGGCCTCCTCTGCATACCAACAATGGGATTATGACAGGCCCGTCGAAGTCAGCGCTCTTGCCAGAGAGTTCAACACTGCGGCCTTCTGGCAGATCATATGCCGGCTCATGGCTAAGGCAGTCAGGGAATCAGGAGCAGACGCAAGAGACGTCATAGCCGTTTGTGCCACCAGCCAGCGGCAAGGGGTAGTCTTCCTGGATAAGAACGGGAAGGAACTGTACGCCGGACCCAACACGGATTTGAGGGCTCTTTTTGAGGGCTTTTCTATTGATGATCAACTAGGAGACCGTATCTCACGCATAACGGGACATTCTCCCTCCTTTATGTTCACCCCTGCCAAGCTGAAATGGTTTAAGATCAACCGTCCAGAAATCTATGAGAAGATCGAAACGGTGCTGACCATCAACAACTGGATCACTTACAGATTATGCGGACGGCTAACGGCCGAACCATCCAGTGACGCTGACACTGGTTTGGTCGACGTCTGCAGTCCCTGCTGGTCGCAAGAACTGGCGGAGGCGATCGATGTGCCGCTGAAGTTCTGTCCCGATCTGCTCTCCGCCGGTAGCTGCGCGGGCAAGATCAAACCTACGGTAGCAGATGATATCGGTCTTTCTCCCGACACGCTCGTAGCCGTCGGAGGCGGTGACACCCAGTGCGGCCTTCTTGGTATGGGCTTGCTCGAACACGGACAGGTAGGTATCGTGGCAGGGTGGAGTGCCTCCCTACAAATGGTGTTGAACCAACCTCTTACGGACCCGAGAAGAAAGATATGGACCGGCTGTCATGTGCTCCCAGATAGATGGGTGCTCGAAAGCAATGCGGCGGAATGCGGGGGTTCCTACGCCTGGTTGAGAGAGATCTTGTTCGGTCACCTACCTGCCTCCGATGAGACTTACTCTCTGATGGACAGTCTTGCCCAAGAGGTGCCAAGGGGAGCAGGAGGAGCCCTGGCTTTCATCGGTCCCCGAATCATGGATATGCAACGTTTGAAACCTTATTCTGGCGGTTTCATTGTCCCCATCACCCCATCCATAACCGCGCTGGAGAAGAGCCATCTACTCAGGGCAGCGCTGGAGAATATTGGCTACGCGTTCAAAGCTAACTGCTCTCAGCTCGAAGAGGTCTCCCAATTGAACCTGGCCGATGTGGGCATGGGCGGAGGTCTTGCCAGAAGCAAAGTACTTGTTCAAATGGTCGCTGACGTGCTTCAACGACCATTAAGATGTTTCCAGAATCCAGAGGTCTCTTCTTACGGTGCGGCTATGTGCGCCGCAGCCGCTGCCGGCGTCTATGCCGACCTGGAGGGTGCCTGTCGCGCCATGCGACCCAAACCGCTGATAGTGGAACCCGATCTTTCCGCCCGGGACGAATATGCAGACCACTATCACCGTTGGGAACTCCTGGCCGGGAAGCTGAACGAATGAGGCAAGGAAGTGAGGGAAAATGTGGGAGAACCAGAAACAGGAAGTGCTAGAAGCTGCTCAACGGATGGCCCATAAGGGTCTGGTCACTGGCACTTCGGGTAATGTAAGCCTGCGCATCAATGAAGACGCAGGAGGAGTTCTCATAGCCGTCACCCCAAGTAGTCGGGACTATGAATCAATGACTGTGGATGACATTGTAGTTGTGGATATTGAAGGAAAGAAGGTAGAGGGAGACCTGGCACCTTCCATTGAAACAATGCTCCACGTGGGCATCTACCATGCGCGCCCGAAGGTAAACGCTATTGTTCACACTCACTCGGCCTTCAGCAGCGTGATTGCTGTGACACAATCAGAAATCCCGGCAATTCTCGATGACCAAGTGACATACATTGGCGGTGAGATAAGGACCGCCTCCTATGCTCTTCCGGGGAGCCGGGAGCTTGTCGCTAACGTAATCGAAGCACTGGGTACTAGAAACGCTGCCATAATGGCCAACCACGGGTCGCTTACGGTGGGGAGGAATGTGCGGGAAGCGCTGGCAATCTGCGACTTGCTCGAGAAGACATGCCAGGTATATATATGGGCTCTGACTTTGGGTAGGCTAAACCTGATACCTCCGGAAATGGCTGAGGTGGAGAAGACTTTCTTCTCTGCCATCTACGGCAAGGAATGACAGGACCCTGGTGGGAGTCTACCCAAAAGACTGGGGCAACTCTCTTATGATCCAGAGTTATGGGCGGACGCTTTCCCTGACGGCGGATTTCGAGTGCAGGCACTCCGAATTCACGTACATGCAGGCGATGAGTCTGTCCACCAAGTCCTGGCAGTCAGATTCGTGGGGGCAACCGTGACAATCGTTGTGGGCCTGGCTACATGCCCTGGCCCATCGCTCGATTATCAGGTCGTCGTACCTTTTCGGGTACCACTTGCACCCTTTCCTCTGCGGCTTGGGCTGCTCCCGGATTGACTGTGTGGTAATTTCCCCCCTCCGAGTTCGGGAATAGCAGTATCATCATCCTGGCTTACCACCACCTCCTGCCACTCCTGCCTATTAAGCCATTCATGATAACCTTCTTTGTCCGCATTCAAGAGACAGTCCGATAAATAGTTCTGAAACTGCCTGCGTGCACCACAAATCTGGCATGTTCCGCGGCTGGAAGAGCCAGCGGCTCTATCTATAACCCAGTAGTGCCTGCATGCTGTTCTAACCCTTGAATCCTCACCGGGACTCTCTTCGTAAAGCTTCCTTGCCGTGCGTTCAAGACTAGCCGTCTTCATGTTCTTCCCTGAATCCCTTTCTGATTGGAGGTTGATGAATTAAGCTCAATTTGACACGGTTCAGATCACGGGGAATTATCAACTTAAGACTTAACACGAGGTTCTGATTTTCGAGAAAGATCCGTTCCGGGCGCAACGCAGAGGCGAGTATCAGTGCCCAAAACATTCCAGGGGGGTTCAGAACCTTAGACTATACACTCACCTCTGCGACAGGTCATATCAGAGACCGACAACAAAAATAAGGCGCCCGGTTCGGGAACGATTCAACTACACTAATGATTTGGTAAGTGCTTAATACTTGCAACACCCTATCCAAACCATACGCATATAATTACACCAGTTGTCCTGGATTCCTGTCTATCCGTTGGAATACGTAATTTGGTCAAAGCTAACCCGTAGACTGGCTACTTGCGGCTGGAGCAGAAAGGGATAGGTCTTGAGACTCGTTAGTTGCTGACTGGAAGAAGCTGACCCGTCAGTTGTCGATTGGAAGAATGCCACGACGCAAGGCATAACGGATCAGATCCGTATGAGTGTGCAAGCCCAATTTCCGCATCAAGTTCGCGCGATGTGTCTCTGCTGTACGAGGACTTATGGAAAGACGGGTCGCAATCTCAGCGTTGGTGCAACCCTCCGCCGCCAACTGTAGAATTTCGCGCTCACGGGTAGTCAGGGTCTCATAAGCATCGACCGCGGCCGACTCCGCTTTCTGCGAGTAGGCCTGAATGGCCCGTTCCGAAAGCGGCGGGCTCAAATACCTTCTTCCGGCGACAACTTCACGAATGGCGCGAACCAGTTCATCTGAAGTTGATGCTTTTAGCACGTAGGCCTTTGCCCCAGCCCTGAGGGCTTCCAGTACGTAGGCCTCATTGTTGTACATCGACAGAATAACCACGTTGGTGCGGGGTGAACGATGGCTGGACTGCCTGGCCACCTCCAGTCCGTTGAGACCGGGCATCATCAGGTCCAGAACCAGAATGTCCGGTTGTTGTCTTTCTACCAGGTCGATGGCTTCCAGTCCGTCGGAGGCTTCACCAACGATGCGAAAACTTGGCTCCGACTCCAGAAGCACACGCAAACCGTGACGGACAACTTGATGGTCATCAGCGAGCACTATGGTGGTAACGCTCATATCAGTCAGCCGTGACCGCCTTCCTGACATGTCCTAGTGGAAGGCGAGCAACCACGCGGGTGCCGCCTCCGGGCGATGAATTCACTTTCAGGTGACCGCCCAGCAGAACCGCCCTCTCGTGCATACCAGTGAGGCCACTTGAAGTGCCGCCATCCATAGCCTTTTCTACGTCAAAGCCAACTCCGTGGTCTTCTATGTATACGCTCAGTGACCCCCTGTTCGCCACCAGCCTCACCGATGTTTCCTTGATGCCGGCATGACGAGCGACATTGGTCAACGCTTCCTGAACAATCCGGTACACCGCCGTCTCGATCTCCGGACCAAGACGGCGCTGAAGGCCCCGGTGAGAGAAAGTCACCCGAACGCCTGTTTGCGACTGGTAACGCTCGAAGTGCCACAGGAGAGCCGGTACCAGGCCCAGGTCATCAAGCATGGCTGGTCTCAGGTCGAGAGAAAGGTCCTGGACCCGCTCTACCAGCTCGCTGATTGAAGCCAGAGCCTCGTTCAGCTTCCCCCTCAGGCTATGGGCAGGAAGGCGGGAAGTCATCTCCAACAGGAACTTTAGGCCGGTGAGCTCCTGCCCAATATAATCGTGCAGTTCCCGGGCGATGTGACGCCGCTCGGTCTCCTGTACCTCCACCAAACGACACGAGAGAGCCCGCAAAGCGTCCTCGGCGTGTTTCCGCTCGGTGATATCGCGCGTCACCCCGAGAATGCCTATAGCTTCGCCGTTCTCATCCCGCAAGAACGTCATTCTGTCTTCCGTCCACACCGTCGAACCATCCTTCCGCCTCACCTCCAATTGCATGGTCCAGGAGCGATGCGGGTCTTTGTTTCGTTTTTTCTCCAGGGCCAGCTGCTTCTTGAAAGCCTTCATCCCTGCCTCGTAGGAGCCGGGAGTCAG
>Ga0207752_1000873_pt1 | contig 14172 bp, 7 predicted proteins | sample Pon2CUnioCityCA_6_FD_187272 | JGI IMG/M metagenome (GOLD analysis project Ga0207752, IMG submission 187272) | Marine sediment microbial community from Union City, CA, USA - Pond 2C Sediment 2 (SPAdes) | ecosystem: Environmental > Aquatic > Marine > Intertidal zone > Salt pond sediment ...
GTACTGGCGCCAGCGGTTCGCAAAGCGTCGTCTCAGGGCGATGTCCATAGCAGGCCTCCTCTCTCCAGGGTTTTGCCGTTTTCAAGCTGAACCTTGCGAAGGTTGCGCAGCAGGCTTCTGAGCAGACCAATATCTGAGGGGTAGCCATCACATAACTCCATTCGGTGGCCGAACCTTCGCAAGGTTACCGAGAATGATAAAGCCGTGCTGTTTCTCTAACGGCGCGTTAACACCTCCTCAATCTCTGCGGCGAAGGACTCGCTGGCAGCGTCGGGCGTCACCAGCTCGATCTCCTCGGGATCGTCAATGCCCAGGTCGAGCTCGACGGCCCGGGCGAGCTGCTCCTGCTCCAAGATCGGGCCGCGGCTGACGGCCGGGGTGGTGCCGTAGCGGCGCAGGATGGCCACGCCGACGGCGTCGATGGCCACCCGGTCGGTCCCGGCCAGGATCACGCCCGGCTCCACCTGCTTCCCCCGGGCTGGCCCGCCCTCGGTGAAGGCCGCCAGGCCGTCCATCACCACCAGGTCCGGCTGGTAGGGGACGTTCGCCTCGGCGATCATCAGGCGCTGGTGCGGCGAGCCGTGGAGCTCGCGCATGTAGTCGTGACGCTGCCCGGGGACCCGCTTCGCCACCAGTCCGATGGTGTTCTTGAGGGAGAGGGTGAAGTGTCCGCCAAAGCGGTGGGTCTTCAGGCAGCAGGTCTGGACGACGACGTCGGCGTCGAGGACGGGGCGCGCCACGGCGAAGCCCCGCTTCCAGTGGTCGCTTGGAAGGTCCATCAACTCCCACCCATCGGCGTCGAGCTCGTCGAAGACGACGGTCTCGACCCCCGGCTCCTCGGCGAGGCGGAAAATCCCCTTCTGCTCCATCACCCGCCGCGTGTCCCCCATGCCGCTCCGGTCGCCGACGGTGATGGCGCCCGCCCCCCGGGCCTGAAGCTCGCGAATCAGGCCGACGAGGGTGTCGTTGTGGGTGGAGCCAGGGAAGGCGTCGGCGCTGTTGAAGTTCGGCTTGAGGAAGACGCGCTGGCCGTCGAGGCCGTCGAACCCGAGCAGGTCGAGGGCCTCCTCGATGCCAGCGGCGCGGTCCTGTGTCTTGACGAAGGCAATCTGCGTCATCGGCACACTCCTTTCGCTTGGTGCGTCTCGGCGTCTGCGGTAGGGGGCATTATACTGGCCAGACCGCGACGCGCCAACAGGCGGCAGCCGGACGTCAGCGTCTCATGATTTGCACGTGGTGACCGGCACTTGCCGCAGGCGTCGTTCAGTGCCGGTCACCGTCGTCTATCCAGAAATGATGAGAGCGTGAGCGAGCGCAACGCGACCCGTACCGTCCATCGTCCCCCGTCGGCCGCCCGTCGTTTGACGGCTCGCCGCGGCAGCGTACAATCCCCTCAAACTGCTGAGCAACGAAGGGGGCTACGGAGATGGAGCGAGAGACACTGCAAAAGAAGATCGAGGAGCTGGCGCGAACGGTGAACGGCACGCGGGTGATCGATCTACAGCAGGTGCACGGGCTGGCCGATGCCTTCGGGACCGTGCGCGACGTGGAGCTGGCCGCGCTGGATTGCGGCGTGGTGCCGGCGCGCTACGCGCGGAACCTGGGCACGGTGGGGCTGAAGGGGCAGGCCCGGCTCCTGCGGGCCACGGTGGCGGTCGTCGGCCTGGGCGGTCTGGGGGGATACGTGGTCGAGGCGCTGGCGAGGATGGGGGTGGGGACGCTCGTCCTGATCGACGGGGACGTCTTCGAGGAGCATAACCTGAACCGGCAGCTTCTCGGCACGCTGGAGAACCTGGGCATCGAGAAGGCGCAGGCCGCCTGCGGACGCGTGGCCCGGGTCAACGCGGCCGTCGAGCCGATCTGCCACGCCCGGACGCTGACGGAGGAGAATCTGCCCGAGCTTCTCGAGGGAGCGGACGTCGTGGTGGACGCCCTCGATCGACTGCCCACGCGTTTGATGCTCCAGGATGGCGCTCAGGAGCTCGGTATCCCCATGGTCCACGGCAGCATCGCCGGGTTCCTGGGGCAGGTGACGACGATCCTGCCCGGCGACCCGGGGCTGCACGCGCTGTACGGCGATGGAGAGGGGCTTCCGGCGCAGGGGCTGGAGTCGGAGCTGGGCACGCCGGCGGCGACGCCGATGGCGGTGGCAGCCTGGGAGGCTCAGGAGGTGGTCAAGCTGCTGACGGAGCAGGGGGAGCTCCTGCGCAACCGGCTGCTCGTCATCGACATGGAGTCGGGGACCTCGCAGGTCCTCCAATTGAGCTGAGGATCGTTGGTGCGCTGGACAGCGGAGGGATGGACGCCGCCGAGGATGCAGGTCTCCCATCATTTCGAGAAAATCCATGGCGCCTAGCTGAGATGTTCCAGCCGCTGGGATGTTCCAGCCGCTTGGACGTTCAAGCCGCTTGGACGTTCAAGCCGCGCACCACTCTGAATGGAAGAAGCCCCCACTCCTGTCATTGCCAAGCGCACGGCCGTTTCGTGCGCCGAGCACGGACGTTTCGTGCGACGAAGCAATCTCCACCATCGCTAACGTCTCAACCCCGCAAGTCCAGTTCTTAGTAGTGAGCGAAGGAAGCGCAGCGACTGAAGGGAGTCGAGGAATCTCGCCGGTGTCGCGCGTGGAGATTCCTTCACTTCGCTGCGCTTCGTTCCGGTCGGAATGAGGGCTCAAGCCGCTAGGGCGCTACGCGGCGTAGTGACAGCCCCTGGCTGAGCTCTATGACCGCCACGGTCCCGAAGGCGGCGGCGTAGAGGACGAGGAAGGGGATCATGCCGTAGCGGCCGGTCTGGTGGGCGATGGCGATCGCGACGAGGGCGTAGGCGGCCAGCGCGCCTTCGCCGACGACGGTGGGGTCGACGTCGAGGCGGTAGTCGCTGTCGAGCCAATGGCCGGCCTTCCCCTCCACGCGGAACTTGGGGGTCCGGGCGAAGGTGCCGCCCCAGCAGGTCAGCCCGCGCCAGCAGGCCGCCGCGTTGTTCCAGGCGACGCCGATTCCGACCAGGATGAGGAGCGGGAGGGCGCTCAGGTGCCGCGCCCAGTTTGCGTGGAGCCGCTGCTGGGAGATCAAGTAGATGAGGGGCGGGCCCAGGCCGGCGAGCAGACCCAGGTTCCCCAGTGCGGGCGGGGCGACGTCAAAGAGGATCATGGGCAGGGAGACCAGCAGCATAAGGATCATAAGGACGTAGGCCATGTATCCACTCAGGTGGAGGAGGGCCATCCCCTTCTGGAAGATGCTCAGCCGGGGGCTGCGGACGATCGGGCCAAGAAGCTTGCGGAGCGTCTGGATCGATCCCTGGGTCCAGCGGGCCTGCTGCCGCTTGAAGGCCGCCAGCTGGGGCGGGAGCTCGGCCGGCGCGTCGACCGTCGGCAGGTAGAGGGTCTCCCACCCGGCGAGCTGGGCCCGATAGCTCAGATCGAGGTCCTCGGAGAGGGTCTCGGCCGTCCATCCGCCGCTCTCCTCGATGCACGCCCGACGCCACACGCCGGCGGTCCCGTTGAAGTTCATCAGGAGCCCGGAGCGATCCCGAGCGGTCTGCTCGACGACGAAGTGGCCGTCGAAGGCCATAGCCTGGGCGCGGGTCAGCGGGGAGTACTCGGCGTTGAGGTGCGACCAGCGCGCCTGGACCAGGCCGAGGTCCGGACGCTCCAGGAAGTAAGGGACGGTGCGAAGCAGGAAGTCGGGATGGGGGCGGAAGTCGGCGTCGAAGATGGCGACGTAGTCACCGCGAGCACGGTCGAGGCCCCAGGACAGAGCCCCCGCTTTGAAGCCTCGACGGTCGGGACGGCGCAGAACCTGGATGTCGAGGCCTCTGCTCCGGTAGTACGCCGCTCGTTCGCGGGCGAGCCGCGTCGTCTCGTCGGTGGAGTCGTCGAGGATCTGGATCTGGAGCCGGTCCCGCGGGTAGTCGAGGGCGGCGACGGCGTCGATGGCCCGGCCGATTACCTGGCGCTCGTTGTAGGTGGGAACCTGGACGATGACGGGGGGAAGGGTCTCCCTATCGGCAAGAGACGGTGACGGCACCTCGTCCTCGTGACGCAGGTAGAGGACCGCCAGGAGAACGGCGTTGAACCCGTACGCTGCCAGCCAGCAGGCGATGACGGCGTAGACGACGGCGAGGGGTCTCACAGGAGGTCGATGAGCTCAAACGCCTGAGTTTTTTCCTCGGGTGCGGTGATCCCCTCAAGGAGGATGGGACGGGCCCGGATGTAGTCCTTGGTCTGCTCGTAGACTTCCGGGGTGAGGAGGATCTGGCCGGGCTTCGCTGCCCCCTGGAGGCGGTTGGCCAGGTTGACGGTGGGGCCGATGGCGGTGTAGTCGAGTCGCTGCGGAGTCCCGATGTTGCCCACGATGGCTTCCCCGACGCTAATGCCGACGCCGTACGCGAGCTGATCTCCAGGGGCCAGATGCTCGTGAAGCTGCAGGGTCCGCTCGCGGATCGCCAGCGCCGCCCTCACCGCACGGAGCGCGTAGTCGTCCTGAGGGAGCGGGGCGTTGAAGAAGGCGACCACCTCGTCGCCGACAAACTTGTCGAGGGTCCCCTCCTCGTCGAGGACGGCCGTGGCGCCGACCCCCAGGTACTCGTTGAGAGTTTCAACGAGGCTTTCCGGGGGATGGCGCATACTGAAGTTGACGAATCCTCGCAGGTCCGCAAATAGACAGGCGACCTGCTGGCGTATCCCTCCCAGCTCCAGCTCCCCTGGATCGTCGGGCAGTCGCTCGATGACGGTGGGGGAGAGGTAGCGCTGGAAGAGGCGGAAGCGGGACTCGAGCTTCCGCTCCTTGGTGAAGTCCTCCAGGACGATAGTCACGCCCTCGGATGGCCGCGTCCCTTGCCGGAGGGGCGAGAGGGTCACGCGAAGGTTGACGACCCGGCCGGAGGGGAGGGAGAGGTCGACCTCGACCGGGCCCGCCGACTCGCCCTCCCGTCGCACCTGTGCGATGAGGTGCCGCAGTGCTCTGCGGAGGTGCGGCAGGGCGTCGCCGAGGTACGCCCCGGTCTCGGCCGTAGGCGCCTCGAGGATCTGTCGGGCGGCGCGGTTGAGGAGGGAGATGCGGTTCTCACGGTCCATGGCGATCACGCCGCTGCCAATGGACCAGAAGACGTTGTCCATCAAAGACTTGGCCCGGGACGTGCTTTCGAAGAGTCGGGCATTCTCGATGGCGATGGCGGCGTAGTCGACGAGATTGGACAGCAGATAGACGTCCCGCTGGGAGAAAGCGTCCTTGGATTTGCGACTGGATAAGCCCAGCAGCCCGATCACGCGGTCCGGGGCCTGGAGCGGCATGTAGAGGATCGCCTTAGACTCGCTTCCCGGCGCGATCTGCGCCTGCTCTCCGGTCACGAGCACCGGGCGGCCGGTGCGAACCGCTCTCCCCGGGCCCATGCCGTCCATCGTCATTCGGAAGCCTTTGTCCAGGTCGCCTCGCAGATTCTTGCCAGTCTGGAAGTAGAGCTCGTCGGCGTCCATGTCCCGCAGCAGGAGAACGCTTTCCTCGGCCTCGGTTAGATGGACGGCGATCTCCGTGAGACGCTCGAGGACGACGTCGAGATCGAGGAGCGAGGTGGTGAGCCGGCCGATGACGTGGACGGCATTCAACTCCTGCTGCTGCCGCTGCAGCTCTTTGGTGGCCTCGAGCAGCTGTTGAGCGAGCCTATCTCGCTCTTCACTCGGCCTCGTCGTGTCGAGCGCGCGGGTGATGGCCTCCCTCAGCTCGTAGCGATCGAGGGGTTTCCGCACGTAGTCGCAGGCGCCCTCCCGGAAGGCTCTCACGGCCTGGTCCGCGGACTCACGGGTGGCAATGACGATAACCGGTGCGTTTCCCGCCGCCTCGCGCAACCCGGGCAGCGTCTCCAGACCGCCCCGATCCGGGAGATCGGTGCTCAACAGGATGAGGTCCGGCCGGTTCTCCGCGGCGAGACGAATCCCTTCCTCGGCGGTCCGGGCCGTCAGAACCGTAAGGTCGCCGAGATCCAGGGACAGGCCCTGAACCAACTGCTCTGTTTCAACGTCACCGTCTATTAGAAGAAGTTGGGGCACAGTAGTCGCTCGTCCTCCCTTATTGGTATGTCAAGACTATACCTCAATCGATTTTACAAGTCAACCATCTGGCGTTCGCTCGTAGGGTCATATCATTCTCGCTAACCTTGCGAGGTTCTCGCTTCAACCAGTAGTGGACAGCTTTTGTGAGCTGTAGGACGATCGTGAAAGGCACCTGTTGCCTAACCTCGCAAGGTTCTCGCTGAAAACGATAAAGCCGTGGTTCGCTGGACGAAGTGCCGGTCATCTTCGTGTGTCGTTATGCCTGTCTATAGTGATGTGCGCAGATGCAACAGAGCGGCGCGTGGAAGTGTCGGACCCGGGATTCGCGCTCCCGCGACCGTCTCCGATTCGGTCTCAGTCGTCGGTGGTGGGCTGTCGGGACGCGAGACCCAGGCGTTGGAGCCACTGATCCCATAGGAGGTGACGCCAGAGGGAGGCCCGGGCGCGATCCCAGGCGGCGTTGGCTTCCGGGTCCTTTGGATCGCCGCGCCCGAACTGGGCGACCGCGTGGAGCTCCACGATGCGAGCGATGTGCTCCCGGGCGTCGGGCACGATCGTGGACAGGTCGCGCATCCACTCCAGCGGGGTATCCGCACCCCGGAGGGGGCGACCGAGCCACCGTCCGAAGCGGAGGAGCCGTCCGTATCCCTGCTCGACGGTGGGGAGACGACGGAGGCCCCAGTTCTCCGCGGCCCACCATCCGCCGGCGGCCAGGGCGGCAGAGGCGGCGACGGCGAGAAGCCCGGACAGCAAGGGCGGGCGCCACGATCCTCCCGCCGTTGACGTCTGCGCCATAGCGGGTTCGGGGACGTCTTCCATCGGTGGTGCCTCGGGGTCGTCCAGGGATTCTGGATCCTCGCTCGGGTCGTCGGCCAGAGGCTCCGGTGACTCTTCCGATGCCTGGTCGGGGTCGGACCGGACGAGCGGATCCTCGCTCACGGTAGGCTCGAACTCGACCCAGCCGTGGTCGGGGAAGTAGATCTCGGGCCAGCTATGGGCGTTGTTCTCTCGGATCCGGAAGACGCCCCGGTCGGGATCGTATTCTCCCTCGGCGTATCCCGATGCCAGCCGCGCCGGGATGCCGACGCTGCGGGCCATCACGACCATCGCCGAGGCGTAGCCGTTGCAGTAGCCCCGCTGACTCTCGAAGAGGAGGAAGTCGACGTAGTCCCGTCCACCGGGGAGGCCGGGCGGGGTGAGATCATAGGTGATGGTGTCGCGCAGGTATTGCTCCAGGAGCCTGGCTTTGTCGTAAGGCGTGTCGGCGGGGGTGGTGAGTCCCGCGGCCAGATCGCGCACCCGCTGCGGCAGGGAATCGGGTAGTTGTAGGTAGGTCTCAACGATCCAGTCGGGATAGTCGGTGCCAGACTGGCGCAGCGTGGGGGCATCAGCCTGGGATATACGCGATGCCACGCGGTACTGGTCGCCAGCGGCCAGGGGGAGGCCACTCGACACACGGTAGACCTCCAGCGGCGAGCGCTGCGACGTACGGACCAGGGCTCTGGCTTCTCGGTCGAAAGCCGCCGGCTGTGACGCCCCAACCAGCATCTGGCGGCCGGGCAGGTAGTTGGTTACCGTCTGGGTGATGGTGCGGCGCGACGGGGCGTCGACGTTTGCGTCGGCCAGAGTACCAGCGGCGAGGGGCTCGACCGAACCATTTGGCAGGGACCATCGGCGCCCGTCGTAGGTGGCAAAGATGGACGTGCGCCAGTAGTAGCGGGTTATGTCGGGTGCCTTGATGTCCATCACGGGCGTCTCCTCAAGGGACGAGGATCCGCCCAAGGTTAGGGTGGAGCTGAAGGGATCAAGGACCTCGACGCGCTGCGCGTGAACGGACGAGAACAGGCGCTGCCACTCCTCCTCGATGATCTTCCAGGGTCTGTTGACCTGCTGCCAGACGTCAGACACGGAGCTGGAGGGCGATGAGGTGCTGGGGAGGGCCAGGGCCACGATCATTACGGACAGAGCGAGGATGAAACTGGAACGGAGCACCCCTATGGTCAACGTCGGGTCGAAAGCGACCCGTTCTTCTCGCCAGGTTTGCTCCCGCTTCATGACGGTCGCCTGGCCAACGTAGAGCAAGGCGAGGACGAGGTAGAAACCGAGGTATCGGATGAGCGGAGCGGAACCGGTGTAGTAGTGGGTGATGACGACGGACACGACGCCGAAAGGAAGCGCTGCGATCCAGGGACGCGTATGGCGATACGTATTCCAGGCCGCGTTGTAGGCCAGGATCCAGGACAGGGCGCTTAGAAGGACGAGGAAGATCAGGGAGTCCTGACCGGTGCCGCCGGTAAACGCCTGATAGACCCAGGTGGAGACTCGGTTCGCCAGGGCGTAGATCCGGTCGGTCCACACGAGATCGTCGGGGAGGGTAGTTCCCACGAGGAACGTCGTCCAGGTAAGACCGTAGGAGAGGCTGAAGACGTGCGTGAGCCAGTCCGGAAAGGAACTGGCGGCCAGCAAGACACCGACCAGCAACCCCCCAATCCCGACCAATGGCACGATATCAAGATGATCGGTCCACTCGGTGGCCACCAGAGTGAAGGCACAGGTGAGCAGCATGCTGATCAGGAGAATCAGCGTGCTCCAGCCTCCAACTCTCTTGGGCGCAATTGACAACGTTCGATCCAATCTAGGCGTGTCTCTTCTCCTCTCCCGAATGGTGAGGCCGAGACGACGCGGCCAGATTATACCCGGAGGGTTGACAGTGGCAAGGGGCGATGCGATACGCCGGTCCAGACGCGGACTATCGTCCGCTCTGAGCCCCAGCGCGCGCAGGGTCAGTGGTTGTCCCTGACCCATCTGACGCGGATATGCGTACCCTCGCCGACCTGGCTGTCGACGCTCAGCTCTGCCCCGATTTCCTTCGCGCGCTCGCGCATGATCCCCAGTCCGAGGCTGTCCAGTGGGACCGAGTCCACGTCGAACCCGAACCCGTCGTCGGCGACCTCCAACGTCACTTCATCCCCACAGCGCATCTCCACGGTCGCATGAGTGGCTCCGGCGTGCTTGGCGACGTTGTTGAGCGATTCCTGGGCGATGCGGTAGAGCGCCACCTTCACGTCGACGGGCAGTCTGCAATCCCCTTCTATGCGCACCTCTATGGGCACCCGCGCGCGGCCCGTGATCGACTCTGCTAACTGGCGCAGCAACTCGGTCATGTCTGCGTCGGTCAGTGCCGAGGGCCGGAGCTCGAGCAAGAGGGTACGCATCTCGGCCAGCGCGCCACGCGTGAGCTCCCGCAGCTCCTGGAGGCGCTCCATCCCCTGCTCCGGGCTCTTCTCCCAGATCCGGGGGAGGACGTCCGCGATTAGGCTGGAGGAGAAGAGGGTCTGGGTGACGGCGTCGTGCAGGTCGCGGGCCAGGCGGCTTCGCTCGGCGGCGGCGGCGCTCTTCTCGGCCTGGACACGCAGACGGGCGTTCTCGATCGCCAGCGCCGATTGATCGGCCAGGGTCGTGGCCAGGCTTATCTCCTCGGGAGAGAACGCTCGGTTCCGGTCGTAGAAGAAGGACATAGCGCCATACACCTCGTCCCGGACCACGATGGGGACAGAGAGATAGGATCCGAAGTGCTGGCCGACCATCTCGGCCCAGGAGCGTACGTGTGGATCGGCCTTCAGATCCTGGGCGGCCGGATCCTGGAGCCGGGCCTGCACGTCGGATACAGCGAACGGCTGTCGGTTCATTGTCGCCCGGTTCGGCTCGGTGTCGATGTGGGGGAGGGGCCCGATATCGGCGAAGCCCTCGGGCATTCCACACGCTGCCCCAATCTCAATCGATTCTGCACCGCTGGAGAGCTGGTAGACGACGCCGGCCTGGGAGCGCAGCAGTCGGCAGGCCTGCTCGACGATGGTGCTCAACACCTCCTCCAGTGGCCGGTCCGTGTTCAGGACGGCGAGCACATCCCGCAGCCCCTCGGCCACCTGACGCCGGCGCTCGCTCTCCTCCAGGCGCTCCTGCTCGGCTTCGTAGAGGCGCGCGTTCTCCATCGCCGTCGCGGCTTGCGCGGCGAAGGCCTGGGCTAACTCGGCCCGGTGAGGCGTGTAGTAGTCGGGCTCGCTGTGGTCGAGGGCGAGCATGCCGACGAGCTTCTCCTTCACGATCAACGGCACGCCCATCCACGAACGGATGTAGCTGAAAGTCGTGTCCAGCTCATCTCCGGCCGTCTTCCGGAAGGCCGCCGCGAGCTCGCTGTTCCCGCGCACGTCCGGGATCAACACGGGCTCCTGGCGTTCGACAACGGTCCGATTGACGCCCGCGTCCTCCAGGTCGAAGCGTATCCGTAGCGCCTCATCCTGCGGAATCGGGCCTCGATAGGCGAGCAGCCGCAGTTCGTCTTCCTCCAGGACCATCACCGACGCAGCGTCGTAGTCGACCACGGGTTTCAGCTGCTCCAGGATCAATCCCAGCAGCGGCTCCAGCTCGAGGGTGGAGGCGACGTTGTGAGAGACGTCCAGCAGGGTCGACAGCTCATGGGTCCTCTCTTCCACACGCTGCTCCAGATTGCGGCGCGCGGTCACCCGCTCGGTGATGTCGGTGATGAATCCCTCAAGGGCCTCCAGGCGGCCCTGGGGAGAATAGACGCCCTGACCCCGCTCCCATACCCAGCGCTCTCCCTCGGGCGTGACGAGACGGTAGGTAATCTCGAACGGACGACCCTCGCTCAGGGCGGCCTGAACGGCTTGCTGCACGGTCTCCCGGTCGTCCGGGTGGATCAACTCCCCATAGGAGACGGTCCGGTTCCCGACCAACTCCTCCGGGCGGTAGCCGGTGAGCGCCAAGCTTCCCTGGCTGACGAACTCCATCGTCCACTGCGGGTCGTTGCGGGACCGGTAGGCCATGCCGGGCAGGTTGCTGATCAGGGTCGACAGCCTGCGCTCGCTCTCTCGCAGTGCTTCATCGGCCCGTTTCCGCTCGATCGCCACGCTGACCAGGTGAGCCCCCACCTCAATCGCCTCGAGCTCCGCCGCGCTCGGCGAGCGAGGATGACGATAATACATGGCGAAGGTCCCGACTACGTCACCTTCGGACGAGAAGACGGGTTCAGACCAGCAGGCGCGCAGCCCGTGGTCAAGGGCCAGATCGCGCAGGCCGTCCCACCTCGGGTCCTCGGCGATGTCCTCGACGACGACGCGTTCGCCCAGATAGGAGGCTGTCCCGCAGGACCCTACCATCGGACCGATCTCGAGTCCCTCGATCGAGTCGACGTACGGTTCTGGCAAGCTGACGGCGGCACCGCGGCGGAGGCGCTGTCCGTCCTCGTCGAGGAGCAACACCAGCCCGTGCATCCCGGGCCATTGTTCCTCGATGATGGACACCAGCGTATGGAGGGTCTCGGAGAAGTCCATGCCGGTCGCCAGCAACTCCAAGAACTGTCGCTGTCCCTCCTGGATCGCCTGGGCGCGCTCTCGTTCCATCGCGTTGACCAGGATGGCGGCGAGCATCTTGAGCAGCTTGATGCTCTCATCCGGCCAGCTTCTCTCCTCGCGAACGACGTCGAACCCTACCAGCCCGATCGTCTCCCCCTGGTACACCAGCGGCACAGCCACCAGGGACTGGTTACCCTGCGCCTCGAACACCGCCTGTTCCGCGCTGGCTTCGGGCGGGAGGTTGGCGACGGACGGGATATGGAGAACCTCGCCCCTCATGAGAATCTCGTTCGACCACTCGAGGTCCTCCACCCGGACGTTCTTCATCTGCTCGATCTGAGGCTCGATCCCCGGCGCGCACCATTCGTGGGTGTTGTCCATCGTCCGCCGGTCCCTGGAGAAGAGAAAGACGTAACTCCGATCGACGTTCATGAACGTCCCCACGGCCTCCAGTGCCTGGCTGATGCCCTCGTCGATATCCTCCGGTGCGCGATTGATGAAGTCGGTGGAGATGGTGGACACCAGGTTCTCGAACGCCACGCGACGGCGTAGCTCGGCGGTCCGCTCCTCCACCTGCTGTTCGAGCCTGTCGTGGGTCTGACGGAGCTCCTTCTCGGCGTGTCTCTGCTGGGTGACGTCGATGCCGGTGGCGATAACGTATTCGACTGTCCCGCCGTTGTCCAGGAGAGCCGTGTTAGACCAGCTGATCAATCGGCGCTCTCCCGCCTTCGTGAGCCAGTAGTTCTCGTTCTCGTTAGGGAAACGTCCCTCACCCACATCATGGAAGACGGTTTTGACCGGCTCTATCTCCTCTTCCAGGAGAAACAGATCCCAGAAGGGCTCGCCGCGCACCTCGTCGGCATCCCAGCCGGTGGTCTCCTCGCACGCCTGGTTGAAGCGGACGATCCGTCCCTCGCGATCCAAGACGACGACCAGCGCCCCAGCCGTATCCAGGACGGCGGAGCTGAAGCTCTGCTCGCGCGCCAGTTCCTGATTTGTCGCGCGCAACTCGGCTGTCCGCTGGCTCACCATCTCCTCGAGCCGGTCGCGATGTTGCGCCAGCTCCTGCTCGGCCCGGACGCGTTCCGAGGCGTCGATCGTCACGTTGAGGATGCCGGACACTTCCCCATCGTCGAGGAGGGGTGTCAAGACCAGGTCCCAGTAGGAGACCTTGTCGCCAGTCTCCAAGCGCAGTGCTTCCTGTTTGATCGTCTCTCCCTCGAGAACCCGTTCAAAGAGGGGATAAACCGTCGACTCGGCCCCGGGTGCTAGATCGCTATAGTCGGTCCCGGGCAGCGCCGGCTTCGCCGACGGAGGGCCGTAGCGGTCGATGAACTCCGCCCAGGTCGGATTGCAGCGCCTCAGGCGGTAGTCTCGGTCGAAGATCGCGATGCCCATCGGCATACGATCGAAGAGGGTCTCCAGCAAACTGAGCCGTTCCCCCAGGGAGGAGTTGTCATTCAAAGGTTCTATCATCTGTGGTCCTTGCTCTATCTGTCTTTTTCCGTCAGCCCGTCGCAGGTTCCGCCACCGCGTCTGACGTTCTTGCCCCTTCAGATCGACGGAGTATACTATAGGATAACACATCTTTCGGTATTTTGCAGTGATAGCTGGCGAGCTTGCCACGGTGTCTTACTTCCCCAGTGGTCGGAGACCACCGTGGTTGGAGACCACCGTGGTTGGAGACCACCGTGGTCGGGGAGAGAGAGGGATTCATGAATCAATCAGATATGATCGAAGTCTTGCTAGTCGACGATCACGCCGTGGTGCGCAGCGGCCTGGGCGCTTTTCTGATGGCCTTCGACGACCTGGAACTGGTCGCGGAGGCGAATAGTGGAGAAGACGCGATTGCTCTGTGCAACCGATTCCATCCGGACGTGGTGCTGATGGACCTCAAGATGCCGGGAATGGGCGGTGTCGAGGCGACACGGAGGATCCGCGAGCACTGGTCGGACATCCAGGTGGTGGCTCTGACCAGCTTCAAGGACAAAGAGCTCGTGCAGACGGTGATGGAAGCAGGCGCGATCGGCTACTTGCTGAAGAACGTCTCCGCCGACGATCTGGCGGAGGCGGTGCGTGCTGCGAGTAAGGGGGAGCCCACACTGGCTCCAGAGGCGGCACAAGCTCTGATCCAGTCGACGCGCAAGACCCCGGAGATCGGCTTCGATCTGACGGATCGGGAGCGGGAGGTGCTGGCGTTGATGGCCGAAGGGATGAGCAACCCGGAGATCGCCGAGGAGCTTATGATCAGTCGGTCAACGGTTAAGTTCCACGTGAGCAACATTCTGTCGAAGCTGGGAGCCGACAGCCGCACAGAAGCGGTGGCCCTGGCACTGCAGCACGATCTGATTTCCTGAGAAGGCGTGGAAGACCGGATGGTTCGATCGGTAGGTTGAGCGATCTCGTAAGCGGAAATCTGCGCACAGGCTGCCGGGCCCCGTCGTCTTGAGACGTCGGGGCTTTTTGTTGCATCGTCATCAGTGCGGCAGGGGGACGGACTCTGGGAGTGAGGGAGAGGCGAGGAAACCTGCCGCCTGGAGAAAGATGGCGCCGCGTATCTCGGCGACGTACGGCAACGGCTCACCTGGTCAGGTGACCAGGGGGAAGACTGATCGGTTGGGCGGTGCGCGAGGGGATTGAATATGTTAAAGTAGCTGACGAGTCTGGGGGATGTCAAGGATAGTGTGGTCATGAGGTAGGGTTGATGCGAATTTTAGTGGCAGATGATCAAGCGAAGGTTCGTTCGGCAAT
>Ga0207752_1000874_pt1 | contig 14171 bp, 15 predicted proteins | sample Pon2CUnioCityCA_6_FD_187272 | JGI IMG/M metagenome (GOLD analysis project Ga0207752, IMG submission 187272) | Marine sediment microbial community from Union City, CA, USA - Pond 2C Sediment 2 (SPAdes) | ecosystem: Environmental > Aquatic > Marine > Intertidal zone > Salt pond sediment ...
CTGCCCATGTTCATGGGCAAGACGAAAAAGGCCGAGGGCTACGACTTTCTCATCGCCACCGATATCGTCACCCTCGAACCCGAAGAAGTGGCCCCCTCCATCGAGGAAATCAGAAAGGCGAGGATGAAGTAACAAAGGTTCCAAGGTTCAGGGTTCAGGGGTTCAAAGGTTCAAAAGAAGAACTGTATCTGATTTCGATTTGTTTGAACCCTGAACCCTGAACCCTGAACCCGGAACCTCTGAACCTCTGAACCCTGAACCCGGAACCTCTGAACCCTCATGGACTTCGCTTCCAACATCACCGCCGCCGCCCTGTTCCAGCAGGTCCTGGTGGGCCTGAGCCGGACCACGATTCTGTTCATCGTCTCTTCGGGGCTGAGCCTCGTGCTCGGTGTGCTCCGGATTCCCAACGTGGCCCACGGGTCGCTCTACATGATCGGCGCCTTTTTGACCTATACCATCGCTTCGGCTGTGGGATCGGGGGCGATCGGGTTCTGGATCGCTTTGGTGCTCGCGCCGCTGGGAGTGGCGCTGCTCAGCTTTGCGGCCGAGCGCGGCCTTTTTTGCCACCTTTACGAGCGGGAGCATCTGATGCTTCTGCTCTTTACCTTTTCTATGACCCTGGTGTTCAACGACCTGGTCAAACTCATCTGGGGATCGGACTACCGCAGCTTGACGGCACCCGGATTTCTCCAGGGCTCGTTTGACGTGTTCGGCCTCCCCTTTCCCCGCTACAATCTTTTTTTGCTCTTCATCGGCCCCCTGGTGGCATTCGGGCTCTGGTTTCTGACCAACCGGACCAAGATCGGCAAAATCGCCCGGGCCGCGGCCGTCGACCGGGAGATGGTCGGGGCGATGGGCATCAATGTCGGCTGGATCTTTGCCGTCACCTTCGTCATCGGCTGCTACCTGGCCGGTCTCGGCGGCGCCCTGGTGGCCCCCACGCAGAACATCACCCAGGGTATGGACCACACGATCATCATCGAGGCCTTCCTGATCGTGATCATCGGGGGGCTGGGCAACATCTGGGGGGCGCTGCTCGGGGCGCTGATCTTCGGGCTGACCGATTCTTTAGGCATCCTGATCTGGCCGCAGTTTGCCATCGTCTTTCCTTACGTGGCCGTGGTGATCGTCCTGCTGTTCCGCCCCAAGGGACTGCTCAAATCGACATGGTAAGAGGGCTGCTGTGATCCGCGCACTGTTTTCTGCAAAAACGCTTCTGGTCGCCGCGCTGCTGCTGGCCGCCCTGATCCTGGCACCGCAGGTGGTTTCCCGGTTCTACATCTATCTGATGGCCCTGATCTTCGCCACCGGACTTTTGGCCACCAGCCTGAACATGGTGCTCGGCTTCGGAGGAATGTACCAGTTTCACCATGCCGTCTTTTACGGATTCGGGGCCTACGCCCTTACCCTCCTGCTGACCAAGGCGGGGATGACGCCGGTGTTCGCCTATCTTCTGGCGCCCTGCTGCTCGGCGGCGCTCGGGCTGCTTCTGGGGCTGATCACCGTCCGGCTGACCAAGCTCTATTTCGGAATGCTGCAAATCTCGCTCGGGTCCCTGGTCTGGGCGCTGGCCTACCGGTGGTATTCCTTTACCGGCGGCGACGACGGCATCCACGGCATTCCGCTTCCGGACGCCGTCTATTCCTCCACCGGCGCCTACTACTTTTCCCTGGCAGTTTGTTTGGTCTCGCTGCTGATCATGTACCTGATCGTCAATTCCCCTTTCGGCCGGATCTTCCAGGGCATCCGGGACAACCCGGAGCGCTGCCGGGCCGTCGGGGTGGATGTCCACCGCCATCAGCTCGCGGGCCAGGCCATCGCCGGATTTTTCGCAGGCGTTGCCGGCACTCTGTTTGTCACCGTGGAAGGATCGGTGTTTCCGGAGCTGATGTTCTGGACGCTGAGCCTGGAGTTGATCATCATGTGCCTGCTCGGAGGCTGGTTCGTCTTCTTAGGGCCGATGCTCGGAGCGGCCATCATCGTCGTGCTGCGGACGTTTGTCGGCATCTACACCGAGTATTGGACCCTGGTGTTGGGCGTCGTCCTGATGCTCCTGATTTTCTTTCTTCCCGAGGGCGTGCTCGGCTTTGCCCTGAAAAAGGCCGGTCCGGCGGGGGCCGATCCGGCCAAGGAGTGATCCGCATGCTGCGCATCGAGGCCCTGACAAAGTCTTTCGACGGGTTTATGGCCGTCAACAATGCCCACCTGACGGTCGAACAGGGCGAAGTGGTTGCGGTGATCGGACCCAATGGGGCCGGCAAGACGACCCTGTTTCACCTGATTACCGGCCAGCTTGCCCCGGACTCGGGCAGCATCCGATTCCAGGAAAAAGAGATCGCAGCCAAAGCGCCGCACAAGATCTGCCGGATGGGGATCGCCCGATCCTACCAGGTGGTCAACCTCTTTTCCCGCCTGAGCGTGTTTGAAAACGTGCAGGTGGCCGTCCTGGCCCGGCGGGGCAAAACCTTCAACCTGTTTCGTCCGTCGCGCACCATCGCCGTGGAGGAAACCCACCAGATACTCGACAGTGTCGGGCTGGGCGGCAAAGCGGATCGGGTCTGCGGGCTGCTTTCCCATGGCGACCAGAAGGTGCTGGAAATCGCCATCGCCTTGGGAAGTCGTCCTGCGCTGCTCATCCTCGACGAACCCACCGCCGGCATGTCCCCGGAGGAAACCGCGCAGACCCTGGCCCTCATGAAGCGCCTGGTGGCCGAATTCGGCCTGACCATTCTTTTCTGCGAACACGACATGGCGATGGTCTTTTCCATCGCCGACCGGATCATGGTCATGCAGCAGGGGCAGACCCTTGCCGAGGACACCCCCGAAGCGGTTCGGAACAATCTCCTCGTTCAGGAAGCGTACCTGGGAGGAGGGGCGGCGCCATGTTAGAAGTGTCGGAAATCCATACCTACTACGGCCTGAGCCACATCCTGTTCGGCGTCTCTTTAGAAGTCTCCCGGGGCGAATGCGTCTGTCTGCTCGGAAGAAACGGCGCCGGAAAGAGCACCACCATGCGAAGCATCATGGGGCTGACGCCCCCCAAAAAGGGGTATGTCCGCTTCCAGGGGGTGACCTGCACCGGTGAAAAGCCTTACCTGCTGGCCCGGCGCGGCATGGGGTACGTGCCGGACGATCGCAGGGTCTTTGCCGACCTGACGGTGGGCGAAAACCTGGAGATCTCTGCCAGGAACTTTACTGAAGGTGGATGGGACAAGGAGCGGGTGTACGCTTTTTTTCCGGCCTTGGAGAAAATCGACCACCGGCGGGCGGGATTTTTGAGCGGCGGCGAGCAGCAGATGCTCACCATCGGCCGGGCCCTGATGACCAACCCCGAATTTTTGCTGCTGGACGAACCCACCGAGGGACTGGCCCCCCTGATCGTGCAGATGCTCGAAGAGCAGATTCACGCCCTGAAAAAAAGCGGGTTGACCGTCCTGCTGGCCGAGCAGAACCTGTCCGTTGCACTCCGCCTCAGCGACCGGGGCTACGTCATCGACAACGGCGTGATTCGCTACCAGGGCAGCGCCGACGACCTTCAGAAAAACGAGGCCGTTCGGCGCAAGTACTTATGCGTGTAATCCCTTGACGGCAGGGGGCCGGCGAAAACCGGCGAAGAAACGCATCGATCACCGCCGGATCGAAATGTGAACCGCGCTTGCCAGCCAGAAACCCGCCGGCCGCCAGGGAGGTCATCGGCGTCCGGTAGCGGCGCTTGGAGGTCAGTGCATCGAAGGCATCGGCAACGGCGATCACCCGAGCGCCCAGGGGAATGTCCTCTCCGGCCGCCCCCCGTGGATAGCCAGAGCCGTCCCACCGCTCGTGGTGGCTGCCGGCGACCTCGGGCACGCTTTGCAAGGTCGGGGGCCAGTCGATTCGCCGGAGAATTTCCCGCGTTTTTTCGGTGTGCATCTTGACCGCCTCAAACTCTTCTCCGGTCAGCAGTCCTTCTTTTCGGAGGATGTCATTGGAAATGCTCGTCTTGCCGATGTCGTGAAAAAGAGCCGCCAGCACCACAACGGTCTTCATCTCTCCGGCAAGGGCCATTTCCCCGGCAATCCGGCCGGCCTCTACGGCCACCCGGCGGCAATGGGCAGCGGTCTCCGGATGGGGGCCTTTCATTCGATCGAACATATCGGCCAGCAAATCCCCGGCCGGAAAAGGGGTCAGGGCATCGAGTCGAACCGGTTTCGGAAAGAATCTGTGGTACATCCGTATCTGTATCACCTTCCACGCTGGCGTATTGAACAAGCGGAGCACGAACCTTTTGTAAATTGACGGAAGTGATTTTATTATCGCCGCAGTTTGCTTCTGTCAAGTACTGCGCCGGGCGCTGCGATAGAGGGCTTGTCAAAATAACGTTCCGATCGAGATTACGGACGGGACCACAGACTCCCGGAGCCGCTGGTGGGTAAAGACATTCGAGACATGAGGACCCTGGACCACCGGGACGTGGTGGCCTTGAACTTCGTTCGGAAGGACAGCCCGTACATATTTCGTCGTCACTTCCGCCAGGGGCTGCGCTCCCACGTCCTGGAGGTGCTGCTCAGAAGCGACGTTGAGCAGGAGCAACGGGGGTATTTGTCCCGGGGCCTCCGGCGATTTCCCGCAGCCCGGCCGGTAAGAATGCTGCGTATTTTCCGCAGACGCTTTTCAGAAGCCGCCCAGGTGCTGGAAGAGATCCGCAGGCTGCGGATCCTCGAAGCCTATCTGCCGCCGGACCTGCTGGCCAGATCCGAAGAGTTCATCGTCGACTACCGGAGCGACGGTGGGCCGCAGCTGCTCTTGTGCGGTCTCCAGGAGGCTGTTTTCGGAGAAATTCTCGATCCATGGAACCTGCCGCTTTGCGGCGCGGCGCGGGTTTCTGCCGATCTTGTCCGGCACGCCGGGCGTTTCGTTGCCGGCGCCAAGAAGATGATCCTGGAGGCGGGCCTCATTCCGGACATCGCCGGCGTCGGGAATCTGTTCGCGACGCGGGACGGCCGGATCAAGCTGGTGGACATCAACAACGTCTCCCGGCTTCCGGCTGATTCCCGCATACCTCTCGATGACAGGGGCTACCCGGCCTGCGACAAATCGATCGAGGCCTTGGCCCGAATCGAAGAGCACCTGTGTGGTGCAAGCCCGGAGAAGATGGTCCAAGCGCCTTACGACCGGTTCCTGACGGCCAAACGAATGCATGTCGTCAGGGAACTGGAGGAGCGGTTTTTGAAAAACCTGAAAAGGTAGAACGGTTTGAATGCCTGAAGTGCATTTTAGCTCATTTCCGGCATCTGGGTCAGATCCGGCCCCGGCGCGCCTGGTAGCAGCGCCGCTCTACGTAACCGCCGGATTCCGTATCGAAAACCGCCTCGTTTTCGTGAATGATCTTCGCCTCGCTCCCCCAGGCGCCGCAGGCGACCACCGCGGTGTCACCCAGGGTGAATTTCTTTCCGCACGCAGCGCACCCCTCGGCGTTCAGGGTGTTGAGCTTCTCGCGGTCGATCATGAATTTTTGCTGCTGCCCGGTCATATCCGCGCCTCCTCATTTGAATGAACGTCAACCCGACGATGAAAACGATCCTTGAAAACAAGCTAGGCGCCTCACGACCGGGTGTCAAGCCGCATTCGGCGCTGGAGGCCCCTTCAGCCGGTGGCTTAGTGAAAAGCGGCCCCCGGTTTTATGCCGATCTTCTTTAAAACGAACGCCAGCGGACAAAAGCCCGTCACCGAAGATTGAAGAAGGTTGGCCCCCACGAATGCGGTCAAAAAAAGCCAGTAACCGCTGTGGATCACCGCCAGCAGTACGGAGGCCAGCACCATGACGCCGGCCCATGCCAAAACCATCCTGTCTATCGTCATCACGATTTCTCCTTTTTCCCATATGCTGAGTGAAATTTACCGAGTGCCGATGCCTGCAGAAGCCATTCGAACAGGCGTTTCTTTTATCATATAGGGATTGTCAACCAGCCGACCTATGCCCTTGAGTGGGCGGGGCGCCGGTGTATATCCAGTTTTCTCAAACGAAACGAAAATATGGCAACCCCTATAAATTTTACAGAGCCGCCGGGCTTTCCTCGGTTACATGGATCCTTGAAAGGGGGCGGGAAATTCTGCGGTCTACTTCAGGCGGGAGGCAATAAACCGACCCACCGCTTCCAATTCAGGGTCGATCAAGGAATGCTCGATGTCCATGATGTCGATGTAAAGTAGGTTTTCTTCTTCCCGGTTTCCATGTTTCGAAGAGAGACTGAAGCTCCGGAGGACATCCTTGTCCACCAGGATCACGGCAAAATCGGCTTTGGGGCAGATGCGGCGAATCTCGGCCGCGTGGTTTTCCGGATAAATGACCTGGGGGCTGACAGAAGGCCCGGAAAAAATCAGGAAGCCAGCGGCCGACGGATCGACGGCTTCGGCCTGCTCCACAATTCGTTGTTTCAGCGTTTCGCTGATGCGCCGGTAAAATGCGTTCGGCCGGAAATCCGCCGCGCTTTTCCCGCCAGGGCCCGGTTCCAGGGTAAAATGCCGGGTGATCGACGGAAGCAGCGCGATTCGAAGCGGCGGTTTTGACGGATTCGCCGTGGAAAACCGGCAGCCGCTTCCGGTTTGGACCGCTTCTCCCAGGCAAAGGGCGACAAGGGAATCGGATTCTATGGCACCGATCTCATACAGGGTCCTCACCATGGGAGGATAGACCAGGTATCGAAAAAGGTGGGGATCGCTGGACAGGGTCTCCCGCAACAAGGCCATTTCGGATCGGGAAAGACCGGTAGCGGCATGATCTTTCTCCGTCACCGGAAGTCGGGGATCGAAAAGGAGCGCTTTTCGGGCTGCAACCGCCTCCAGTCTCAGCTTTTCTCCCCGCGCCATTTTCTGAAGGAGAAGAAGGCGAAGGGCAATCAACTCGACCGATGGAAACAGGCTCTGGCGGTCTTCGGTTCCCTTGAATAGGTTCAGCCGGGGATCGTAGTGGTAAAGAACCTCTGATATGCCGAAGATCCGGGTATCGAAGACCACCAATTGGGCCCGATTCTGTCCCGGCTCGAGCATGATGCTGGAAATGCGCTTGAAATCGAGGGGGACATCCAGACCCCGCCTGCCCCATTCGGATCGAAGCTCTTCGGGCCCGGCGCGCCCGAGCACGACCTGCATCAGGTAGGCAAGCACCCTTCCGGCGTATTGCTGGCCGGGGCTGAGCCCCTCTTGAAAAACCGCCTCTGCAGCGACGGGGGACCCGGCCATCTGAGAATGCATACCGGTGCAGCCGGCGGTGAAGACCGCGGCCAGGAGGCAAAGAAACGCCCAGCAGGAGTTTCTCGTCAATTGACGACCAGAATCGAAACGTCCTTGGCGGCCTGGATCACCTTGTTTGAGACGCTTCCGAAAAAAAACTCGCGAACGCCTGAAACGCCGCGGCGGCCGAGTACCACCAGGTCGTAGCCCTTGTTCGCCTCATCGACGAGGTCTCGTGCAACGCCTTTTGATTTGGAATTGACCTTCGTCTTGATGCTGTCCGCCGGGAAGCCGGCCGCAAGAAGCATGGCCTTTGCCTTGTCCAGCGCCGCTTCGACGAGGCTCTTTTTCTTTTCCTCGAGCGTGCAGAAGCTCTGCTGCTGCTCCTTGAAATAGGGGGTCAGTTCAGGGCTGTTCAAATCGCACAGGGCGGCGGTGTCTTGGAGCACGCTGAACAGGGTCACCCGGTTGTCCGGTGAAAAAGTTGAGGTAATGAATTCAACGGCGCGGATCGCGTTTTCCGAATCATCAAAGCCCACCAGAATCTTCTTCGCCATGGATCGCCTTCTCCTTTCTTTCCTGGTGAAATGGATCAAATATCCTCGTATTATTCCTGATCCGGCCGGCATTGACAAGAGATAAAATCACTGGCCGCGTTGATGAAAAGCGACCAGGCCGCTTAGTGAATTCGTTGCTGCAAGCAGGGTGGCATTTTTTCGTCTATTTCAACCATGCTCGTCAAGCAGGAGGGGGCTGGTGCTTGACACGTCAACCGGCTCCCTTTTATAGTTCCGCGATGAAACTTTCCGGCAACAGGTTATGACATGACGTTTCGCGCATTTCGTATCCGAGGAGTGCTGTTCGATTTTGACGGGACCCTGACCCGACCCGGCGATCACGACTGGACCGGATTCAAGGAAGAAATCGGCTGTCCGGCAAACGTCGGCGCACTGGAATATATCCAATCGCTCACCGATCCGGATCGCCGCAGACAGTCTCAAGCGGCGCTGGATCGATTCGAGATGGCGGCCGCGGATCGATCGGTTCCGGCCAGAGGCGCCGCCGATCTCATCGCCGGATTGAAGGCCAAGAACATGGCGCTTGGGATCCTCACCCGAAACAGCCGACGCGCTCTTCTTTACGCCATGTCCCGATTCGACACGATGCGTCCGGAGGACTTTGATCTTCTGATCACGCGGGAAACCGTGGCCCATGCGAAGCCGTCTCCGGACGGCGTCCTGCATGCGGCCCGCCGATGGAAAATCAAGCCGGAAGAACTTCTCGTGATCGGAGATTACGTCTTCGACGTCGAAGCGGGCCATCGTGCCGGCGCTGTCACCATCCTGATCGATTCGAGCCTCCGCTGCAAAAACCTCGGAATCGAACCGGACTTTCGGATCTCTTGCCTTTCGGAGGCAATGGCCATCGCCAGGCTCGGCATGCCGCTCTCCGGGGGAAAACTTCCCAACGATCTGTTGGCATCGTTTTTGGAAAATCTTCCCCAAGAAGACAAAAACCTGCTGATCTACCCGGGCATCGGCCAGGACACCGCCGCAGTGGCCGTCCAAGACGGCGTGCTGGTGCTCAAATCCGATCCGATCACCCTGGTATCGGATGCCTTTGCCGAATATGCCGTGATCGTCAACGCCAACGACATCGCCACCGCCGGCGCTGTACCGCAATGGTTTTTGTCGACCCTGCTGTTTCCTTCCGGCACGACCCCGTCCATGATTCTCCGGCTGATGGAAGATTTGCACGCGGTTTGCCGCCGCTACGGCATCGTTCTGTGCGGCGGCCACACCGAGGTCACCGATGCCGTCAACCGTCCCGTGGTCAGCGGAATGCTCTGCGGCACGGTCGAGACCGGACGCCTGGTGGACAAGCGAAACATGCGAAGCGGCGACCGACTCCTGATGACCAAGCGGATTGCCGTGGAAGGCACAGCGATCATCGCCCGGGAGTTCGGCGATCGCCTGCAGCGGCAGGGAATTTCCTCCGAGACGCTGAAGTCGGCCGGCGGCCTGCTTTCCGGAATCAGCATCCTGCCCGAAGCCCGGATCGCGGCGGACTTTGCCGGCGTCAGCGCAATGCACGACGTCACCGAGGGCGGCGTCGCCACCGCCGTCGAAGAATTCTCCGCCGCCGGGGGACACCGCCTTCGGGTGCGGATCGATCAGCTCCGCTTCTTTCCTGAAACCCTTCAGCTGTGCCAAGCAAGCGGCATCGATCCGCTTGGGTTGATCGGATCCGGAAGCCTGCTGATCGCCTGCCGCCCGGATCGGGCCGAGGCTCTGAACGCCGCCCTCGAAGCTGCCGGCATCGAAGCCGGCTTCATTGGCGAGGCGCTTTCTCCGGGCCGGGGGGTCGAAGCCATGGACAAAGACGCCCCCGCACCCTGGCCGACGTTCGAGGCCGACGAGTTGACCCGGCTTTTTTGAGCAGACGACCTTCGGCGCCGAATTGACACGACTTTTCGGTTCGGATACATTATCGGTCAGCCCCGCATTCGTCCCGCGATTCCGCGGTTGAATCCACGTGGCCGAATAGACGTCGGTCGTCCTGCAAACCAGGGCTTACCATGCAGTGGCAGGCCGCCGCTTCCGGTCAGGCGCGGAATCGCCAGAGATACGTCCTTCGGCGGCACCCTATGCTGAACACCATTCTTTGCGCCACTGACTTTTCCGAGCACTTCCGATCCACCATCGACTGGGGGGTCTGGCTGTCCCGCCGTTTCGGATCGCGAATGCTGGTCTTTCACGCCGTTCCTTCCACCAGAGACATTTTGTATGCCACCGACGTTTCTGTTACCGGGCACAGCATCGATGACGACATCGAACTGACCCGGCACCGGCTCGAATCGCTCATGGCCGGCTGCGGAGTGAACTGGGAACCGTTGATCGGCTACGGCGATTCGGTGGAAAGCCTCGCGCCGGTGGTGGCATCGCAGGGCATCGACCTGGTGGTCGCCGCCAGCTATGGACTGAGCGGCATCAAAAGAATGCTGTTGGGGACTGTCGTGGAGCGAATGGCCCGATCCCTCGACTGCCCGCTGTGGGTGGTCCGCGGCGCGCGCCGGAAAGGCCCCCCGCCGGGAGGGATTCGCCGTATTCTGGTGGCCTGCGACTTTTCACCGGAGTTCAAACCGGTTCTTTCCATGGCCGCGGCGCTGGCCGAAGCCTTCGATGCCCGAATCCGCCTGGTGCATGCCATCGAGTCCCCCGTGGCCGAAGAGATCGATTTCTCTGCAGGCCCGTACGAAGAAGTGCAGCAAGAACTCCAGCAAAGCCTGAAAGACCGTCTCTTGCAGATGATCATCCGTGCATCGTCAACGGACGTTCCGGCCGATGCCGCCGCATTGCCGGGTCACCCGGGAGAACAGATCCCCCTGCACGCCCGTCACTGGAAGGCCGACTTGATCGTCGTCGGCGTTCGGCGTATCGGAAAGGTCCAAAAATATCTGCGGGGTTCGACCACCGAAGCGTTGCTGCGAAAGGCGCCCTGTTCGGTGCTGGCAGTTCCGGCCGGAAGCATGCCCGCCTCCGGCACCGAGGCAAGAGCCGCCGGAGCGGGCCGGGAAAGGAGTGGACCGTGACCGCCACCGGCATCGTTTGCGACGCCCGCTGCCTCGACCATCTCACCGACGACGGGCACCCGGAAAACCCCCGGCGCCTTGCCGCCGTCTACGACATGCTCGAAAAAAGCCCTCCTGCCGGCGATTTCGTCCCCCTTCCTGCCCGGGTGGCATCCCGAGAGGAGCTCCTTTTAGTCCATACCTCTGAATATATTGACAAAGTAGCCGCAACTGCCAAGCAGGACTATGCGCTGCTCGGACCGGACACCCAGGTATCGAAAGGCTCCTTTTTGGCCGCCCGATTGGCAGCAGGTGGTTTTCTGGAGGCCGTTCGCCGGGTGGTCGAAGGCCGTCCGGCCCATGCATTTGCCCTGGTGCGGCCCCCCGGTCATCACGCAGAAAAAAGCCGGGCGCTAGGCTACTGCATCTTCAACAATGCGGCCATCGGCGCCGCATTTGCCCGCAAGCGGCTCGGCCTCTCCAGGGTGATGGTGGTCGACTGGGACGTCCACCACGGCAACGGCACCCAGCACATCTTCGAGCAGGACCCGTCAGTGCTCTTTTTCTCCATTCACCAGTACCCCCATTTCCCCAAAACCGGCTATTTCACCGACTCCGGGATCGGCCCCGGCGAAGGCTACACGGTCAACCTTCCTCTTCCAAAGGGATTCGGCGACAATGAATACGCTGCACTTTTCCTGCAGATTCTAACGCCCATCGCCCTGGAGTTCGCTCCCGACCTGGTGCTGGTCTCCGCCGGCTTCGATAACCACGGAAAGGACCCGCTCGGCGGAATGACGCTCACCGAACGCGGTTTTGCGGCGATGACCCGTTGTCTGATGGACATTGCCCGCCAATGCTGCCAAAAGCGCATGGCGTTGGTGCTAGAGGGGGGATACGAACCGAAGGTCCTGGCCGCCTCGGTCCGGGCCGTTCTTGAAGAGATGGCCGGGCAGACCGTCACCGATCCCATCTCGCTGGCCCGGCTGGCGGACCGCAAAAAAATTCTTTACGCCACGACCCGCTGCGTGCAGGTCCAGAAGCGGTTTTGGAAATCATTGACCATGGAAGGCGGCCCGAAGTGAATAAAATCCGGATCATGGAAGCCTCCGTAGAAAAGTGGAATCGAATCATCGAAGGAAAGGGAGCAGACGGCGGGGTGCTCGATTGCCCGCCATGCCGCCTGTTCTACGTTCTGGTCTGCATCGGATGCCCCATCGCCGGATATACCGGGAAAAAATTCTGCCAGGATTCGCCGTACATCCCCTGGTATCGACACCAGATGGAAGTCCACGCAAAGATGCGGAAAAAAGTATACTGCCCGGAGTGCCGGCGCCTGGCCGAAGACATGCGCGACTTCATGCAGGAGATTGTGGACGACCTGAAGAAAAAAGAAAAAGAGGCTTGCCGATGATCGCGCGGAGCCTCGATCCATGGACGGCAAGGTCTTGCCTGCAGGGGGAAAGATGATAGAGGCGATGGCCGTCGGTGCCGCCGCCGCCGAAATCGCCGTACTTTCCCTGGCCGTCTTTGCCGTGTTTCGCAGCCGGGAAAGAACCGATGCCGAAGCGGCGGCCTGCGCCCTGGTTCTGCCGTTGATGTTTCTCTCCTGCCTTTTTCAGCTCGCATTTCTGCTTGGGCGCCCCTCGGCAGCAATTCCCTTTGAAATCGGTGCCGTCCTGCTGGGGCTGAAAGCCGTCTTCCAGCACAAAGCCTCTCTCCGGCATGCGTCGGCAGCGATGGTTGACGGCGTCCGGGCCCACCGGTTCGCATCGGTTTTCATCGCAGCGGCCGCTGCGTATCTTTTTTTCCAGGCCGTGGCCCTGCCGGCGGGACTCGGTTCCTGGGACGATCTTGCCTCCATGGCATTTCTGGAAAGCCGGCGCACTTTCTTTCCGGCCGATCCTCTCGGCAGCTCCCGTCTGCTTGATCCGCTGGCAGAATCGCTCAATGGGCCGATCCTGTTCCACCTCCTACTGCGGGCCGGAACGGATCGGGGGATCGGTCTTTTCGGGTTCACGGCCTACCTGGCCATCGGGTTTGGCACCTACGCCCTGGCGCGGCGGTACGCCTGGCCGCCCACGGCCTTTACCACGGCGCTGGTGGTGCTGAGCTTTCCCCGGTTGGTAGTGCAGGCTTCCGGGCCGGGAGTTGAGCTGCTGGCGGCCGCGTCTGCGCTTCTTTGCCTGATGTCTCTTTATCGACTCCTGGAGCGGCCAAACGGCGGCGACCTGATCCTGGCAGGCCTTTTTTTACTCTTTTCGATCTCGGGCGGGCAGATGTCCTTCACGTTTCCGGTGGTGCTGGCGGCACTGGCCGTTGTCCTCCTTTACCGGCGCCACGGCGGAAGAATCTGGTGGGGTGTTCTTTTAGAACAGCGGGGCCGTTTTCTGGCGGCGGCCGCTGCCGCAACAGTGTTTTCCCAGCTCTGGCGGGTGCTTGCCCGGGGAATCGAGGGCCAGGAAATGATCGCCGGCGGCATGGCGCCCAACACCGGCGGCCTTGCCGGCGCCTTGGCCAACCTGGTCCGTTACGGGCTGGAATCGATCCACCTGACCCTGCCCTTGGAACATGCCGGCCGGTGGTTGTTCGGCTTCAGTCCGATAGGGACCCTCGAAAGCCTCTATGGATGGCTGGCGGCCCCGCTGCTCGGGCAGGTCGGGGCAGCCGCCCCGTTCCAGATCCGGTGGCTGCCCGACGGGACCCTGGCCTGGTTCGGTCCATTCGGTTTTTTGCTCCTGCTTCCGGCCGTGGCCTACACCCTGTGGCGCGGGCCCCGGCGAATCAAGGCCATCTCTCTGGCGCTGGCGGTCTATGGATACCTAGTCACCCTGGTGCCGGCCTGGCAGCCTGGAAACGCCCGTCATTTCACATTTTTTTTTGTATGCGGCGGATTTTTTATTGCCTTTTTTCTTCCGCCGTGGCGTCTGACAACGATAGGCAAGCACGTCCTGCAGGGGCTCAGCCTTGCCTTGATCGTCTATGCCGGCCTGTTGAACACGGCAAGTCCGGCCGTCGGCTACGCCGGATGGATGGCGGCGGTCCGGTGGACCATGCAGCAGCAGTTTTTGAGGATGCTGGAGGAGTATGAAGCAGAGGATGATACTTTCTCCGATTGATCCTCAGAACAATAATCACAAACTTTGATAATATCTCCATTGAAATCAGCTGTAAAATGATGTTTCATAGTGGAAATGCTCTATTAAAAGGTATCAGCAGAGGGATTGAACCATGATTGTAAGAAAACTGACCGATACGGCTGTTATGGAGAATGCCCATAATGTGGACGCCAGAAACCTCTATAGTACCGAAGATGCAATGATTACGGTGATCACCCTGGAGCCGGGCCAGTCGCTGAAACGGCATATCACCCCGGTGGATGTGGCAT
>Ga0207752_1000875_pt1 | contig 14168 bp, 9 predicted proteins | sample Pon2CUnioCityCA_6_FD_187272 | JGI IMG/M metagenome (GOLD analysis project Ga0207752, IMG submission 187272) | Marine sediment microbial community from Union City, CA, USA - Pond 2C Sediment 2 (SPAdes) | ecosystem: Environmental > Aquatic > Marine > Intertidal zone > Salt pond sediment ...
TTACCGACTACAGCACGATCCGTTCCACGTTGACCATCGGCCAATCGTACGCCGTTGCCGACCTGGACGTCGAGATCGACCTGACGCACACCTATGACGCCGACCTAGACGTCTTTCTGATCGCGCCCGATGGAACTCGGATCGAGTTATTCACCGGGGTCGGCGGGAACGGCGACGATTTCTCCGGGACGATTCTCGACGACGAGGCGGCCACGCCGATCGCCGACGGCCAGGCTCCGTTCCCGGGCCGCTATCGCCCCGAACAACCGCTCTCGGCGATCGATGGCTTGGACGCCATGGGGACGTGGACCCTGGAAATCGGCGACCGGGGCGGACGGGACCAAGGCGTGCTTTACGGGTGGTCCCTGGTCGTCGAACGTGGCCAGGAACTGGCTCCCCACATCCGCGTGAACGGGATTCTCTCAGGAGGCATTGAGACCGAGGGTGCCATTCCATATATAGGGCCGATGCTGGAACAGATTATCGACGGAACCCCCATGAAACGCATGGGCTTGCCGGAGGACATCGCCATGGCCTGCATCTACCTGGCCTCGGATGCCTCAGACTACGTCACCGGCGCCAACATAGCTATAGACGGCGGCCTGATCAGCGTGCTCGGCTAGGCTTCACGTCCACCTGGGGGCAGAATCCACCAGCCATCCGGGAACCGGCATGAGAGAAAGGGGTCCTCCGTCAGCATTCCCGGCGACGCTCAGAGACGTTGCCGCTCTTCGCCGGTCAGTCGTTGCGTCTGACGTAGATGCAGGGCACTGCGCTCAAACCTAAGTCAACCTCGTAACGCAGATGTTGAGCCTCTCCAGCATTTTCAACAACGGGGGCAAAATGATCCTCTTCCCGGTTAGCCGAAAGGGCGATGTTAACGGCCTCGCCGTGGCGCAGGTCCAATATCAGGCGGAGAAGCTCCTTCGGGCCGGAAACATCAATCATAATCACTACGGAGCCAGAAATAATCTGAACCGTTGCAGGATAAGTCAATGTGATTCCTGATTCAGACCCAATGGCGAAGTCACTCACGTTGTGCACCTTTCCTTCTGCTCAACCTGTCCAGCTGAATTGTCGACAATAGAGTGCACCATTGTGAAGGTCCAAATGGCTATATTTTGCGAGCCACGAAGGTCGTGTGCGTTATCCAGTGGTCTGATCTGGGGGAGGGCGACATATCCGCCAGGGCAGTAGCGGACAGCCTATTTGAGCTTCCTTCGCACGGGGAATCTCACCTCGGTCAGAAGTTGTTCCTGCGGCGTCTGCGTGGGATCACTGTAGTAGACTTCTTCCGGAGGACCACTGATCTCCCAGTAGCTGGCCATTATCCAATCCGTCAACTCGCCATATGTTTGTCCCAGCTTGTCGAAGGTGCCTTTGTGCATCGCTGCAGCTACCTGTCCTCCCGAGACCCGTTTCACGCCGAGACCCTGGGCATCGGGGCCGCCGGGATTCACCTGTTTGGCAATCGGACTGCGCAGTTCCCAGCTCAACTCCTCCTCAGGAACCTGGCCGGGCGCGTTGAAGTAGACGCCTACAGGCGGACCTGACGGCGCATAACCCTTCTTGCCCATCCAGCCATAGAGCCTGGTGAACGCTGACGGTATGAGGCTGTAGGAACCCTTCATAACCACAAAAGCCACAGTCATCGGCTCGACCTTCTTCACCTTGATTTCTGCTGCACCCATCCGTCACCTCCATAGGTTTCATAACATATTGGTTGAACCTGGCCAAGGGTCTCTGGGGAATCCTATCCTAGCACAAACCAGAGCGAAGTCAATCCCTCTGGCAGTTGCTGCGTTCACCCAGTCAATCGGGACGTCTGGCGCAACAACAGAACGAGGGCCATAGCCAGAACGGCATCTATGGCTGCTAATACGAATACGTCACCGGCAATGTCGCTCCAGCCGGCTCCCTGCAGAGTCAACGCCACGATGGGCTGTACCAGATAGTAGGTGGGGAAGATCCTGGCTACCCACTCCGGGATCTGAGGAAATATGTAGACCAGCGCAGGGGCAAAGAGCAGTATTCCGCCCAGCTTCCATATGGTGAACAGGCTGGAAACATCCTTCAGATAGACTCCGCACAGCAAACCCACCTCTACGGCCATGATGGCACCCAGGGCAAGGACAAGGATGATAAGCGCCGGCTCCGTGCCGAAGACCTGGTTAAGCAGCAGTATCACCATCCCCATTACCAGGCTCAGGACCACACCGGTAAGTCCCTTAGCGGCAAATACATCCGTCTTGGTGACAGGCGTCACCAACAACGCCTGCATGGTTTTCCTCTCCTTCTCATTTATCACCGAAGTGGCTGGCAGAAACAGGCCGCCGAGGTAGACAGCCATGAGGACGACAAGAGGGAGCAAGCGATCGTTCCACGGCATGCTTTCTTCTTCACCCAGCGTGGTAATTTCCACGAGAACGGGGGCCTCCTGGCCAGCCAATTCCCTCACCAGATCGGCGATGGTGACGGTGAGGATGACGCGATTCTCAGCCAGACTTTCTCCTGAGATGTAGGCGTTGATTCCGACCTCAGATCCCTGGAGCACGGCGTTGTCGAAACCCTCGGGCAGGACAATTCCCATATCCAGGCTGCCGTCTTCAATTGCTGTCAGCATGCCCTGTACGGTGCCATATTGTCTGACAGTCACCGAATCCAGTTCAGCGGCCATAGTCACGAGGCAGGACTCGTCTCGATCCACTATTCCCAGATCCGGCTTGTCCGAGAAAAGGCTGCCGAAGACCACGGAAACGATCAGCGAGATGATCACGGGAGCAACAATGGCCCATATGAAAATGAAATTCTTGGGACCCTGAAGAATCTCACGGCAGAAGAGGACTCCCACACGCCTGACGTTCATCGGAATCTCCTCACCAGCACCAGGCTACCGAGCCAGAAGAAAGCCACACCGAACCCAAGAAGAGCCAGCAGATTGAGCCAAACATCTCCCCAACCACCCCCGAAATTGGCCGCCTGGTTCACTGTATCCACCAGATAATAGGTTGGTATCACCTTTATCCAGCCAGTTAGTGCGCCCGGGAACAGGACGGTGAATGCAGGAATGACTAGGACAACGACTACGGGTATTCCCCAGGCCATCACCGACATCATCTCCCTGCCCACAGTTGCCAGGAAGAAGCTGATGCCGGTGACCAGTACAGCTCCCAGCAGGAGCGCGATGATGATGGGCAGAGGTTGAGTGGCCAGGCCTCCGACTATAGCCATGAACAAGAGGGCTTCGCCGAACGCAAGGGAGACGCCTACAAAACCCTTCGCGCCCAGGAAATCTCTGACCTTGGCCGGTGTAACCAACAGAGCCTGTATGGTACGCCTCTCTATCTCCTCGCTAATGAGGGTAGCCAGGAACAATGTCTCTGTTATGAGAAGCAGGACGGCAAACACCGGCCGCAACCGGTCGCGGGGCGGTATCTGGCTTCCCGCCATGTCAACCCCCACGATCTCCGGCGAGATATCCACCGGCAGTGGCTGTCCGGTCTGCAAGTAGGCCAGTTCTTCAATCAGTGACCGGACGGCGGTCCTGACCTCTTCCGCTGTGTCCGCAGCAAAATAGACGGCCACTGTTGGTCTGGTGCCGGTATTGATCTGGTCCATGAAATCCACGGGCAGAGCTATACCCGCCACATGTCGGCCTTCGACAACGGCTTTCCTGAGGGTTTCCTCCGAGTCAATCTCCTCGATTTTCAGGCCCTGATCCTGAACGTCTTCCAGAATGGGAGGCGCGCCACCCGGAGCATACAGCCCTAATTCCAGGGTCTCATCCACTGAGGCCGGCATGACGAAATAGATGACCATGTAAGCCACCAAGCCAAGAGTGGTGAGAACCACAAAGAACTTGTTCCGGGAGAACAAGGCAACGTCTTTCCTGACCAGGGTAGCTATGATGCGCGGATTCATCCCACCAGTCCCCGGCCGGTGATTTTGATGAAGATATCCTCGAGTGTGGCCTCCTCGCTGTGGATAGTTACCACTTTCTCATTAGCGAATAGTTGCTGTAACGCCCCAGGCGTTTGGGGAGAGTCAAGCGGTATCTCCCGGTCCTCCAGTCGCTGTCCCTCTTTCACGACGCTGGCCTTCAGTGCCCGCCGGCCGTACTGCTGTTTCAGGTTGTGAGGAGTATCGAAGGCCACGATTTTGCCCTGGCTCATGAAGGCCACCCGGTCTGAGAGCTTGTCTGCCTCCCACATATCGTGAGTGGTCAGGAACACAGTGGCGCCCCGCTGCCGCTCCTCCAGGATTATGCTTCTGATAGACTCGGCTGAGGTAGGATCGAGTCCGGCAGTAGGTTCATCCAGAAAGAGGATTTTGGGATGGTTGACCATAGACCGGGCCACCATCAAGCGCTGCTTCATTCCCTTGGAGTATCCCTCAACGCGGTCCTTCTCCCGGCCAGCCAATCCTACTCGCTTCAAGAGCGCCGGGGCATCGAATTGCGGCATGTTGAATAGACGGGCGAACAGCTTGAGGTTATCCTCAGCATTCATCTGTTCATAGAGGTTAGCGGTCTCGAAGCATACTCCTATTTCCTGATGGATCTTAACTGCATCCCGAGATACATCCATGCCCAAGAGAAGTGCCCTGCCACTCCTGGGCTTAAGCTGACCCGTCAGCATCTTGACCGTGGTAGTCTTGCCAGCCCCGTTGGGACCCAGGAAGCCGACAACTTCTCCCGCTCCGACAGAGAAACTGATGTGATCCACGGCCACCAAATCCCCATACATGTAGAACAGCTCCTCGGCCACTATCGCATCACCGGCCATTCCATCCCCTTTCTCCATAACCTGTGCCCGACTAATTCGTCGACCTACCCATCAGTCCGTACAGGTAAAGCGTCATGAACTCCCGTACCAGCCTGGCGGATTTCCTGGAGCCCGCGAGCAAATCGGGCCTGGCCATCAGGCCATGGCGAAGTATTTCCGTATAGCTCAAGATAGCTTCCTGTGACAGTTCCGGATTTACGTATCCCTGTTTCTTGCCTTGATTGAAGAAGCTAACAATCATCGGTTCGATCTCCCGGCTATACAGATCTCTAATGAACTCCTGCGTCTCCGGATCTTCTGATGCCACCCTCTGCACGAGTTCACCGCCATACTGACTGACCAGTTCCGTTTTGCCCAGGACTATATCCTCCAATTTCTGCAGGAAGGGCCTGTCTTCCTCCATCATCGTTCTGAACCTGGCCACAGTGTCGAGCATAACGCTCCTGACCACTTCCCGGATGAGTCTTTCCTTGCTCCCGAAGTAGTTGTAGATGGTCACCGGTGAAACGTCCGCTTCACGGGCGATCTCTCTGATGGTGACTTTCTTGAACCCATGTATCTGAAAGAGTTCTAGGGCGGCACGCTGGATGATCGCTCTCTTCTGCGTCGTTGTCGGGCGAGTATACTGCCCCGGCAGAATGTGGCCATGAACTCTTCTTTGTACCATATGAAACATTTTGATATATTTGTTACAAAATGTCAAGAGGGAGGATTGTATCTTGGGCAGACACTGGTGCACCTAGAAGAGGCAAGCGGACCAAAGAGATACGGGGAACACCACGCTAAGCGCCAACATCCGACGCCCTATGAAAGGGCGGCAGCGATTCATGTAGCCATCCGGCCAGGAACGCTCAGCCAGTTCTTTCGGTTCTCAGATCAACCCTGCCGTAGCCAAAAGCTATGTAGTCCTTGATGTGCGCGAATTCTTTCTTGGGCTCGGGAAAGCTCCAAGCAGCTTCCTTTTCCTCGAGGCCTTCCACAGAGATATCATAGAAAACCGCTTGGCCTATCACGGGAGATGGAAATGTCTTGCTGCTCTTCTTGAGATACTGCCAGTTCACGGAATCGGGCGGGAAGTAGACTGTGCTCTCTTCCATCAAGTATGCTCCGGACTTCGCCAGTGTTATTCCCTTCAGGGTGGCTGAAGCCATTCTCTTCTTCGCGCTAATCCGATATATACTGCCACTCGTTTTTCCAGCCAGTCCATCGCTTTCGCCATGGAGGTCGGTGAAATACATCCCGTCAGGCCCGAAGGCAAGCCCGCATGGCGCGGCGGCACCCTGGCCGATATAGGTGACGAATTCATCGTAGGCTCTAACACTGCATCCATCCGGACACAACTTCATTTTCACTATCTTTTTGCCTTTGATGTCCGGGCCGAGCCGGTAAGAATTGCCGAACAAGGCGACGAAGAGATCGTCGTGGAATTCGTCGGCGAACTGACCGTCCTGCATGAAATCCAGCGCTGTCGGCGCCTGGGTGTATTCCCACCAGAACAAGGCATTCTCCCGCATCGTTTTGGGCCAGCCGTGATTGTTTCCCGGCTTTACCCTGGCCACCACGTCGTCACGGTCAGGACCGTTGATAGAGACGTAGAGCGACTGATCGCTCTTGCGCCAGGCAGCGCCGAAGGGGTTGCGAAAACCTTTGGCATATATATAGCTACCGGGAGTTGGATTGTCGTCAGGTATGGACCCGTCCAAGTTCATTCGCAGTATCTTCCCTCTCAAATCCTGGTCAACCTGGGCCATCTCATGCTCTCCCCCATCGGCGACGTTCACGTACAGTTTCCCGTCGAATCCAATGGAGACAGCCTGTATTTGATGAGCCTTCGTGGTACCAGGTATGTTGTCAATGATGGTATGACTGGAATCCGCTTTCAACCCGTTGGCGCTCGACATCCTGATTACTTTGCCCTTTGTCTCTTTCCCCTCCATATAGATCATGGAGCAGAGAAGGTCCCTTGTCTTCGGTTCAACGCATAGACCGGTAAGCCCGCTCTCCCCGCTGCCGGGAAACTGGCGATCAGGCGGGTAATTTAACAGATCATGTGCGTACAGGTGCACAGAGCGATTCCTGGTCAGGACTTTGATTTGTCCGTACAGTTCCGTCAGATAGAGGAGAGGCGCATCGGGAGCATGCCCAGCATCCGGCACGAATGCCAGATTCACCGGCAGATCCAATCCACCGGCCACTGCTTCGATCTCGAAACCGGGGAACACCCACCAATTCTTGTTTGCTTCCACCTTTCACCTCCTGCAGCAGATTCTGGCAGAATGCCCGTCGAACGGGCCAAAACCATATTACTGAAGATATTATCCTACATGCAGATACTGTACAATGCTAGAAGCTTTTCTTATGGATGGGCCAAATGGGTAACAGTTCGAATGCCTTAGCGAATCGACTTCATAGAAGAGGATCTCCACCGGCTATTCACTCCGGTGGAGATCCTCATTCGCGCTTCGCCGGGCCTTATGAACCTATGGTGAAGATGTCTATGCCGCCATCGCGGGAGGTGGCCGCGATCATGTTGCCGCCGCCGGCGAAATTACGGGGCTTCTGGGGATTATCGTTCAGGGTGAGATGGCAGAGCATCTCTTTCTCTCCGGTCTCCCAGAAGATCCATAGCTCGCTGGTGAAGTTGCCGATGGCGGCGTTGTACGGCGCAAATACCGCCCAGAGTCGATCGGAGTAGCCCGATACGTACGAGCTTGTCCGTTCGATCTCACCGGGACATATCCAGGCCAATTGCCTGTCTGGCACGCTGACGAAGGCAAGGTGGGAGCCCTTCATCAGAGGGTAGGAATTAAAATAAGTGTACTGCCGGTTCTGGAAGCACAAGTACATTTCGTTTGCCGAAACGAAGGCTTTCAAGGTGGGATGTTCCGCTTCGGGCGACACCGAGGGATCCTCCCGGTTGTTGAATATCCATTCCCTGGCATACATAACAACGGTCAGCATGCCATTGGACTCGATTACCTTGGTGGCGTTTATGAGGGACGAACCGTCGTGGGAAGTGAACAGCCACACGCTGCCGTCCGGATGCTGACCCAATTCCGCTTTCACGTAGGGAGTGGCCCGCTCATTGTAGACGGTCACGGTGTTGTATCCCGAAGGGCCGATACAGGCGATGTTGATCGGGACAGGGACTCCCACCTCTGTGAGCTGGTGCCAGGCCACCACAACGTTGCCATTGGTCAATCGCACGATATCACCGGCCAGACTCGATCTGTTGCCAAAGCGCTCGATCCGACTGAGAACCAGGTCGCTGCTGCTGAAGGTGTACTTCCTGGCCGCCAGGTCACCCAGTGACCCTCCAAACAGCCAGAAACTGTCCTGGCCCGCCACAGCCATCCTTAGATTGGTAGCCCAATTGATGCTCATGTAGCCATCCGACGGAATGACGGCGGTTCGCTGGTTTGTTCCGCTAATCAACATGACATGACGTTGGCCTCCGCTAACGTATACAAATCCGAACACACCGCCCAGTTGGTCCGCGCAATCCGAAAGCACACTGCCAGCCACACCTGTAGTGGTTTTGGCAATCGATGTCGGGTCCGATACTACTACAGGGTCAAGATGGGTCCCATCATCGGCAAGGGGCTCAGGTTCCGTGACGGGATCGGTCGGCGGCTCCGGCAACGTGTTGGGGTCATGATCCTCGGAATCTGTTTGATCAGCGCCTCCTTCTACAGGGGAAGACGGTTCCGGTGTAGTGTTGGAGTCAACCGGCTCCTCCGGCAACGTATCGGCATCTGATGGGTCAACGACAGACTCCGTGTCCGCCTCCAGGACAACCGCTGGTTCGGGGACAAGATCGGCCGTGAACGAACCAGAAAGGTGTTCGCAGTACACATGATAGACTTTGGCCTCTGTCGGCACCACATTGAATATGATGGCCTGATATTCCTTCGGCGCCAGAGTGACTGTTCTGCCAGCCACTATGTCTGCGCTGAGAGTTATGGTCCTGGTGCAAGCTTCCTGTGGACTGAGATTTCGAGCCACAATTGAGATGGAGACTTCCTCCCCCACATAACATTCCTGTGGTGAGACAATCATGGCGATCAGACGCAGCGAGTTCTTTTGCCTGGCTTGTCCCGGGCTACTGACAGCGGCATATACTACCAGTCCGTTCAGCAGAGCTATCAGCACGACTCCTAGGAGTATAGAAACCAGAACCGATCTGAGTTTTGTCGTTTTCCTCAAGTTCCCTCCTCGAAAAAATCTTCCTTCTGACCCGTATCTGGCGCTTAATAGACCGTTCAGATGATGGAACTAGTCACATGAGTTACACGCCGGAAAAGAAGAAGGTCCCTCTGACTTCCTGTCAGAAGAACCTTCATGCCTCCCAGCTTGAAGCGGCGATGGCGAAACCCCGATCCGCCTATAGTCTCACCCCGCGGCTCCGGACCGCTGCTTCAACTAGCACTTCGTCACCGTGTTCTCACCTCCGCGTCCCCAAATCACGTTGCAATATAGGGCACATCATTGGTCGTGTCAATGACATTGGCGAAGCTCAGACGAGAGTCCAGGACGAGTATTAATCCCTCACGATTCAGGCACTATAGATTTACATTAAGGATAGACCTTGACATGATCTAAACTTATATGATATATTTCCCAGTGATCCCACCTACCTGACTGTATTTATATCATGGGCTATTTGAGGGAATTGGCTGGGGAACCCGCATGATCGGGGGCTTAGCAACTTGTGAAGCCTGCCGAAGGAGTCCTGGGTGACCCCCTGGGGGAGGTGAGTATGGGAAATTGTCGGACGTCATGAAGTCGGCTCACTGCCGGCAACGGGTACTGGATTCGATAGTCAACAAGAGACAAGAAAGGAGCTACGATCACCATGAGAAAGATGCTTATTGCATCTATCGCAATGCTGGTGCTTGTCTTGGGCTTGGGTCTAGTTCCGGCTATACCCAGCGCACAAGCAGCTGACATCTGCGTATCCAAAGATACGGTGCCGGGGTCACCGCACGAGTACCACATCGGTGACACCATTGATTACGTGATCACGGTGCAGAATCCCAACGACACGCATTCCATGACGGTGGACGTGTGGGACGAACTCCCTCCCTACGGCGATAATCCAAATGCAGCGGACATCATCATGCTGGAAGATGACGCCACCTTTGCTCCGGGAGAGAAGAGAACCTATAACGTCAGCTACGTCGTGAAGGCCGCGGATATGGAGCAAATGGAGGTCGACGGCGCGGTATACAATGTCGTCGTCAATAGCCTGCGCGTCCACGGCGAGCAACATTACGGTCTGATTGACGCGGAGGTAACCAAGCCCTCCATAGTCATTCAGCCCAACACAGTAACCACCATCTGGTCTGACGAAGAGATGGTACACTCAGGAGAGTCAGTTAACCTGACCGTCACGGAGGAGAACACCGGTGATGTTTCCCTCATGGGGGCTTATGTTGAGCTTCTCGCTGACGACACCGCCATCGACGTCCTAGACTACGCTACTGCCATCCCCAGCGGCGGCAACAGCGACAATGTCCTTGACCCAGGGGAGACCTGGACCTGGACAGTGATCACTCCTCCCATCACCGATGACACCACCTTTGTGGCCATCGGTCACGGACTGGACCCCACCGGACTCGACATAACCTACGATAACTGCTTCAAGTCCGAGAGGGATGAGGTTGAAATCGAGGTCATCTCCCCAGGCACAGAGGTCAGCATCGCTTCCAGCAAGGCGGAGGTCTACAAGGGTGAGTCCTTCACTCTCACCATCACCGAGACCAACACCGGCGAGGAAGGCCTTACCGATGCTTACGTCGAACTGTTCGACAACGGTGCCAGTATCGCTGTGTTTAACGCCTCTTCCGCCACTCCCAGTGGCGGCAACAGCGATGACGTCCTGGATCCCGGTGAGACCTGGACCTGGAACTCCAACAGGACCATCAATGCTACCACCACCTTCGTCGCCATCGGCCACGGCATAGACCCGTTAGGTCTCGACGTGACTTTTGAGAACGGTTTCGAGGAAGAGCGCGACGAGGTGACAGTGGAGGTCATCTGCATCAACCCCGATACGCTGGTAATCATAACCTCCGATGAATACGTGGTCCATAGCGGGGACGAGGTTGAACTGACCATCAGCGAAGAGAATACCGGCGATGTCTCACTCACGAACGTTTTCGTCGAACTCTTTGCCGACGGTGCCCAGATCGACACGCTCACCTATTCGTCGGCCACCCCCAGCGGCGGTAATGGCGACGATGTCCTCGATCCCGGTGAGACCTGGACCTGGACACGTACTCAAACCATCACCGAGGACACCACCTTTGTGGCCATCGGCCACGGGCTGGACCCCACCGGGCTAGATATCACCTACGAAAACTGCTTCAAGGGCGAAAGGGATGAGATCACAATTGAAGTGGTTTCACCAGGCACCGAGGTGAACATCAGCTGCGTGGATGACAAGGTCTGGCTTACCATCACCGAGACAAACACGGGTGATGTTTCGCTGACGGGAGCGTACGTCGAAGTCTTTGCCAACGACGTTAGCGTGGCGGTGCTCGATGCATCCACGGCTACCCCTAGCGGAGGCAACAGCGACAACGTTCTCGATCCGGGCGAGACCTGGACTTGGACCTGGACCCAGTGCATCAGTGAGACTACTACTTTCGTAGCCATCGGGCATGGGATGGATCCTACCGGTCTCGACATCACCTACGACAACGGCTTCCTTGATGAGCGCGATCAGGTGACTATCAGGTTGATCTGTGTCAGCCCCAATACTCTCGTCACCATAACCACAAATGATGACGAGGTCACTGCCGGCGAATCCGTGGACCTCACCATTAGAGAAAAGAACACCGGCTGCGTCTCGCTCACTGGAGCCCATGTCGAATTGTTGGCCAACGGCACGCTGCTAGAGACTCTAACCTTTTCATCAGCTACCCCCAGTGGTGGCAACAGCGATGACGTCCTCGATCCCGGAGAGACCTGGACCTGGACTTTGGCCCAGTCCATCGATGCCATCACTACCTTCGTCGCCATCGGTCACGGCATGGACCCAGGCGGCCTTGACATCACCTACCCCGAGTTTCCGGACGAACGCGACGAGGTCACTGTACACACCACCGTCTGCGTGAATCCCGATACCCTGGTGATGATTGAAGCCGATGCCTACGTGGTCAACAGCGGGAATACGGTTCAGCTTACCGTCAGTGAAGAGAATACCGGCGATGTTCCTCTCACTAACGTGTACGTTGAGCTACTCGCTGATGGCGCGGAAGAAGCCATCCTGAGCTACTCAACGGCTACTCCCAGCGGGGGCGACAGCGATAACGTCCTCGATCCCGGCGAGACTTGGACCTGGACCGTTCAACGAACCGTTATCGACGACATCACGTTCGTCGCCATCGGTCATGGACTGGATCCCACCGGACTCGACATCACCTATCCTACCTTTGATGATGAACGGGATGAGGTCGACATATACGTCACTGCTCCTGGAACAGAGGTGACCATTGCGGCTGACTACACCGAGGTTTACAAAGGTGAGGAGGTCACACTGACCATCACCGAGACCAACACCGGCGAAGATGCCCTTACCGGCGCCTATGTCGGACTCTTCGCCAACGGGGCGAGTATCGCTACGCTCAATGCCTCAACCGCTTCTTCCAGCGGCAACAGTGATAATGTACTCGACCCCGGTGAAACCTGGACCTGGACTGTAGTCCGAACCATCAATGCCACCACTACCTTCGTCGCCATCGGTCACGGAATCGATCCCACCGAGTCTGACATCACTTATCCCCAATATCCGGATGAGCGTGACGAATTTACGGTGGATTTGATACCGTGCGGAGAAGCCACCCGAACCCTGGGTTTTTGGAAGACCCACTACGCATACACTTCTCACGTCTTCACGAATCACCTGGATGGGGAGACCATCGACCTTGGCTGGACACAGCTGCAAACCGCGGACCACGTCATCGGGATGCTCTGGGCCAATGTGGCCAGAGAGTCAACCGGTGCCAAGCGGTCCGAGCTTTGCCAGGCACGTGTCATTGCCTCCCACCAGGCAGTCGCTGCCATCCTCAACAGCGGTCTGGAAAATGGCGCACCTCTGCCCATGGACTGGGATGAAATTAAGGACATCCTAAGCGGTTCAGATATAGCCGCCATCAAGGCACTGGGCGAACAACTGGACTACTACAACAACAGTGGCGACAACGTGGACATAGTAGACTCAAACGGCTATGCACTGATGTCGGCCACCCCTCAACTGGGTAAGTCAATCGACGTCTCGATAGCCGACTGCTCCTCAATGTCCGATGGCGCTTCCGCGACTTCTACGGACGCTTCAGGTGCCGAGGATGGGAAGGATAAGACGAACCGCGCCGACCTTTCTCCGGCGTTCTACGGACTGGCAGCACTCGCGGCCGGCCTGGCCATCTTAGTCCCTCTGCGGATGCTTCGTTCCAAGAAGCGCAGTAACAAGTAGGCCTGCAGGCCGGGATTCCCGGTCCTAACAGAGAGGGGTGGGCAAAATAATGTGCCCACCCCTCTGTCATTCCCTGACCCCGTGAAACCTACATGGTTTTGATGGACAGAATGCCTAACGACATGGAAGCGCTGATGGTCAGGAACGGGGTCTTTCCAGCAACGGCAGCTTCCGTCCAGAATGCGCCCTCTTTCTTGGTGTATCCGTCACCTATATCCAAGGTGCCCAGCACCGTTTTACTGAAGATTTTGGCCGCCGTGGAAGATGGGACGCGTATCTCCACAGAAGACATGCCTGTAGATATTTTGGCGTTGCCATCACGGCTCGACTTACCACCGAAATCGAACCTGTAAGAAGCGGCGCCTCCCTCAACAATCATATCGACAAAATTGGCATTGGCCAGATTCTTCATTTCCATGCCGACAGCACCGGCATTGATATCCAATCGCTTCATCTCCCCGGGGTTGGAAGCGGAGAAATCCATGTCGAACCTGCCTGCCCCGTGCCGGACTGTCATTTCTGTCAGCGGCAACCCTCCCAGGTCTAAGGAGCTTTCACTGGCACCAGTTTCCAGCGTCAGCTTGTAGGGTTTGGATTTCCCCAGAAGGAGATCAAAACGTGGAGTTCCTTTGACAATTCTGACATCGGCTACATCATGTTGCTGGAAGATCTTCACGGTACCGCCATCGTGCTCCACTTTCGATGGCATCAACCCGGAAGGGTGAGAATACGTACCAGTGACCCAGGTGCCGCCTTCTCCCGGCCTGACTTTCAGCCGACAGGCTCCTACACGGATTTTCAGGTGCAGGTCTTCAGATTCAGGAAAGGCTATGTTTATTTGCTCGGTTTCCTCACTGACCTTGGAGTCGACAGACAGGTAAGTTCCGCATTTGCGACAATAGTTG
>Ga0207752_1000876_pt1 | contig 14160 bp, 7 predicted proteins | sample Pon2CUnioCityCA_6_FD_187272 | JGI IMG/M metagenome (GOLD analysis project Ga0207752, IMG submission 187272) | Marine sediment microbial community from Union City, CA, USA - Pond 2C Sediment 2 (SPAdes) | ecosystem: Environmental > Aquatic > Marine > Intertidal zone > Salt pond sediment ...
ATTTGCTTGTTGATTATATATACAGAAAACTCGGCCTTAAAAGAGTTGGAATCATTCGGGCAAGCAACCGCTATGGCCGTTTTGGTGTTCGTGAAATCAGCGATGGAAGCCGCCGTCTTGGCTATCCGATTGTTCTGGAGATGGCCTATAATTTAGGGATCGACGATTTCTCTTTACAACTGGAACGCCTAAAGCAGGCAGATCTGGATGCAATTGTCCATTGGGGTGACGCTCCCGAGGGCGCGCAGATTCTTAATCAGATGCGAGCAATGTGTATGGAGCACCCTTATTTTGCCTGCGACCGGTGCTTGTTGGATGAATTTACCGAAATTGCCGGCGAAAACGCAGAAGGCGTTATCTGTACTTCTTCCTGGAATCCTGATAATAAGAGCGAGAGGTATGCTCAATTTTGTGAGGCATTCAAGAAACGTTTTGGTGAAGAGTCGGAAACCTTTGCAGCTCATGCCTATGATGGGATGAACATGCTTATCTGGGCGGTGCAGGTGGCAGGTCTTAACAGGGCAAAAATCCGGGATGTCCTGGCATACAGGACAAAACCCTTCAAGGGAGTAACTGGTGATATTACGCTCAGTGCCTGTCTTGATGATGTCGGACAGGTGTACCTGGCAAAACGGGAAAACGGCGAATGGAAATTCTACTCAAGGCAAGACCTTGAAATACCGCAAGATTATATTCCTATTCGTGACAGAGTCAACCGGCCGTCGGCGAGGGCGCGTTAATCATAAATAACCGGAAAGGCAAAAGAAACAGATGTCCAAAATCACCCATTCGATTTTCATAATTGTTGCTCTTTCTTCGATGATATTGGCGGGGAATAATCGCTCCGACAAGCGTTCGTCGCGAGAAGTCTTTTATGATTTGAGAGCTCATCAAACAGAATATGCCGGCCCCGGTCGTCAAATGAATCCCACCACCGATGTCAAAGAAGTGCTGATTGGATACTTCGGCCCCAACGAGCCTTCCGACCCGCGGGCAGGCGACATGTGGAATGCTGCGTGCCTGGCCGTTGAACAAGCCAACCGGACCGGCGGCTATCACGGTCTGCCGTTTAGATTGGTTGCGGGCTGGTCGGACAATCCCTGGGGTTCCGGCGTAACGGAAGTGACCCGTATGGCCTATATACATAAAGTATGGGCTATTATCGGCGGAATCGACGGGCCATCGACTCATCTGGCCGAGCAAGTCGTAGCGAAGGCCCGTTTGACCTTGATCAATCCGGCAAGCACGGACAAAACGATAAACCTTGCCAATGTGCCGTGGATATTTTCCTGTTTACCCGGCGATCACCTGCAGGCGCCCGTTTTGGCTAAGGCTATCGCATCGAAAGTAGGGGGCAAATCCTTTCTCATTGTATCGGCCGTAGATCACGATTCCTATCTTTTCACGATTGAGCTTACCAGGGCTTTTACTCGACTTAAATTAACGCCGTCTTTCCATTTTGAAATTAAACCCGGACAAAGACATATCGATGTACTTGTAGAGAAAATCGTAAATTCCGAAGCATACGCACTGGTTTTAGTCGCCGATGCCAGACAGAGTGCTCAAATAATTTCTTCTGTCCGACAGAGAGGATTCGAAGAGTATATTTTTGGTGGCCCGTGTATGGGCCGGCGAAGTTTTATTGAACGAGCAGCTAACACAGCGGAAGGAACGATATTCCCATTGCTTTATACGGACGGCAGAGAATCGAAAAGTTTCGATGAAGAATTCACAGTTAGATTTGGGAGAAAGCCGGATTATCTCACTGCACATACTTATGATGCCGTTAACCTTCTGATTGCTGCTATACAAAAAGCCGGATTAAATCGGGCGCGCATACAAGATGCAATCAGGGCTCTTTCTCCCTGGAATGGTGTAACGGGAACAATACAATGGGACCCGCTTGGAAGCAATTGTCGAACTGCCCGGCTCGGAATAGTGAGAAACGGCAATGTTTATATGTTTTCACAGGATCAATCATCTAATTCACTCTGAACCGGTTTTTGAGCCGCCTTCGATTAGTGTTATGAGTCGATCCACGGCAACGTTCTCAAAGACATCTACGCCGCCGCCTATCCAACGGACCTCGACTCTGTCGATTTTGTTTCGGCTGCCCAGTCCGAAATGAAGCCTCATTCCGTAATGGCTTTGGTATCCGCGCCCGCTGTGAACCTCGTCTATGAGAGTCAAGTCGCCAGAAACGACTTTGACTCGCGCACCGATCCCGTCACGATTGGTCTTTACGCCTTGTAGACGAACTTGCAGCCAGTGTCCTTGAGAAGGAGAATCGTTTCTCAAAATAGTTGGTTCCGAACGTGAATTCAGTATTACAACGTCCACGTCGCCGTCATTGTCCAAATCATCGAAGCCCGCAGACCTGCTGCGTAATTTCACCTTCATACCGTCACCGCTTTGAGCGGATACGTCAACGAATTTCCCGTTCCCGGTGTTCATAAGGAGTAGATTTCGCGCAGAAGAGGTGGCGGAAGTATCGTAAAGTTCAACGTTGTCCTCCAAGTGACCACAGGCAATGAATATGTCGCGATCGCCGTCATTATCGAAATCGACTAAGCCGGTTCCCCACGTGACATAAGCGAACGTATTTTCACCGGCGCCAGTGACCATCGTTACGTCTTCAAATCCTTTATCACCCGAATTCCTGTAGAGTGTAGCCAGTTCCTTGGCGTAGCAGGTTTGGTAGAAATCGAGCCAGCCGTCGTTATCATAGTCGGCGCAATCTACGCCCATACTACCCTGATCGTCGCCGTGCAGGTCATAGGCAAGTCCCCTGGTCAGGCCAACTTCTTCAAACCTGCCCGTTCCGTCGTTCTCGTACAGGAAATTCGCATAAACGTCATTGACGATATAGACATCTGTGTCACCGTCGTTATCATAATCAGCACAGACTCCGCCCATTCCCCATCCTTTATGCTCAGCTATGCCGGACTCAATGCTTACGTCCGTGAATGTTCCATCACCGTTGTTTCGAAACAGGTTGTTCGGCATCGGAGGAAAATCCATGGGACCTGCATATTTGCCAATTCCCTTTGAGGTTCGCATCAGGTGATTCTCGTACGTAAAGTCAAGATAGTTAGCAACGAACAGGTCGAGATCGCCGTCTTTGTCCATATCTAAAAAGTGTGCTGCTGCTCCCACCTTGTGACCGTTTGTGACGCCCGCCTTTGCCGTTACGTTGGTAAAAGTACCATTGCCGTTATTACGGTACAGGACATTCGGACCGTAGTTGTTCACATAGATATCGATATCTCCGTCATTATCGTAATCACCAGCAGTAACACCGAGTCCGAAACCAGTATCACCTACACCTGCCTTGTCTGTTACATCAGTGAACTTAAAATTACCATCGTTATGATAGAATGCATTTTTTGGAGTCCTTTTTACCTCGGTTCCTTTAAGCGGCGCACCATTTAGAAAATAAATATCCACATTGCCATCTCCATCATAATCAAATAGCGCCAATCCTGAGCTGACGGATTCGACAATGTAGTGTCTGCCACTACTGCCGTCGGTGTGTGTGAAGGTTATTCCCGTATCCTTGGTGATATTGCGAAGCTCAATGGACCCGTCTGCATAAGTGCAGGCGAAGATATACAACACCAGCCCTGCAGTAATATGCCTTCTGGTACTCAATTTAAAAACTCTTCCACCTAAAAGGATCATACTTTAATTCCTTTGTTGGATTAGCTTGTAAAAGCGCAGGTATTGCTGATTGTTCGGCTCTAACATAACAGCCCGTTTAATAGCAGAAAGTGCATTAGCAGTATCTCCATTTTTATCACATGCCCAGCTTAATACAAAGTAGTTGACTGCAGTCGCTTCCAATGCTACGGCTTTTTCCGCAAGCTGCCTGGCTTGCAATAATTTCTTGTTAGTTTTCAAATATAGCCCGGCAAGCTCGCGATATCCGGCGGATTGCTGTGGCGCCAGCGTAATCACTTTACGCAAAGCATTTTCAGCATCGTTGAACAGCTTTAATTGAGACGATAAAACCGCAATTTGGAATTGACAAATCGCATTGTCCGGCTCAATTTCGCCGATTTTTTTAAGCATTTGAAGGGCTTTTAATTGCCGGCCGTTCTTTTGATATAGAGATGTCAGTTCTAAAAGGCACACAGAGTTTTCCGGATCAAGCCCGGCGGCTTTCTTCAGTAATTCTTCGGCTTTGTCCAACTTTCCGACGTCTCGATACATCTGTCCTGCCTCAATATATGTCAAGGCTGCAAGTTTTTGTGTTTCAACAAAATCATTGTACAGAACTTTCCGGCCCTTAAGGCCTTTACGTAACTCAGCTTTTAGCTTTTTAAACCTCTGCAAATATTTTTCTGCCTTATCACTCTTGCCAAGTTTGGCACAAACAATAGAAAGACCATAGTAAGCATTACTATGCTCCGGATTGATCTTGATGGCCATTTCATAGTTTTTCCCGGCCTTTTCGTATTCTTTGTCCTGAAGATATGCCTGTCCAAGCAAAAAGTGAGCAAGACTGGAGTCAGGCGAAATTTGAATTTCCTGTTCGAATTCTTCAATCGCTTCATCTCGCCTACCCAATATCATAAGCGCGTGACCAATGTTGCTGTGAACACCGGTAAGCCGGCTCTGTACATCCAAAGCTTTTCGCCAGCATCCGATTGCTTCCTCAAACTTGCCCTCTTCTAAAAAAATCTTACCAACGACTTCGTATATATCTGCCCGTCCTGGATTTATCTTCAGAATTCTATTATAGAATTTCATAGCTTCAACGGTATTGCCATGTCTGTTCAAAACGTTGCCCATTACCATAAGCGAGTTTTCATTGTTGAGAAAGTCTTTCATTAACGTTTCGGCAAGTTCCAACTCTTCGGCTTTCAGAGCGGCAATTTCCTCCTCTACAGTAAGACCCGGTTTGGCCGGAAAGACTGCTTGATCGGATTTTTTCGGAGTGTCAGAAGACGTATTCGATTGTGGGAGTTGCTTGCTGCTTTGTGACTTACGGTCGGTCCCCAAAAGCGATATAGTGATAACAACTGCAATGGTTGCTATGAAAACGATTATACCGAGCAGCAGAAGGCCCACCTTTTGAGTCGGTTTAGCAGGGGTCTTGTGACGAGAAACTGGCTTCGTTTTTCCTGATTTTTTCGAGGCTCTGTGCTTAGTCATTGCTATTTAGTTCCAGTACGTATTGACGAACCGGTACCTGATTCGATTATGGTCACAAGCTGATTTATACCGATATTTTCTAAAGTGTCAATCCCGCCACCGATCCAGTGAACCTCTATACGGTCACTCTTTTCGCGGTTGCCCAGTCCGAAGTAAAGACGTGAGCCGTAATGGCTTTGATAACCGCGCCCACTGTGGACTTCGTCTATGAGGGTCAAATCGTCGGCGATGAGCTTTACGCGCGCTCCGACACCGTCACGATTGGTCTTTACACCACGCAGGCGAACTTGCAGCCAATGGTTTTTAGATGGTGAGTCGTTTCTCAAAATAGTAGGTTCCCGGCGTGAATTCAGAATTACTGCATCCACATCGCCGTCGTTGTCCAAATCATCGAAACCGGCGCCCCGGCTGCTGAGCTTTATTTTCATGCCGTCACCGCTTTGATCGGATATATCTGTGAATTTTCCATCACCGGTGTTCATCAGGAGTCTGTTTCGTGCTGTATATGTAGTGGTGTCGTCGAATTTTTCGACATTGTCCTGAAGATGACCGCACGCGACGAAAATGTCTCGATACCCGTTGTTGTCAAAATCCACGAAGCTGTTGCCCCACGTCACATTTGGGAGTGTTCTCGCCCCTGAGCCAGTCACCAGCGTGACGTCCTCGAACATGCCGCTGCCCAGGTTCCTGTAGAGCGTGGCGAGCTGCCCCTGGTACGAAGTAACATAGAAATCCAGGAAACCGTCGTTGTCGTAGTCGCCGCAGTCAACACCCATGCTTCCCTGCTCATCCCCGTGGAGATCGTAAGCGGTTGCAGTCATAAGTCCGACTTCCTCGAATTTGCCTGTGCCGTCATTTTGGAAAAGGAAATTTTCCGCCACATCGTTTCCGATAAATACGTCTGTATCACCATCATTGTCGTAGTCGCCGCATACAATTCCCATTCCCCACCCGGCGTGGTCTCCCACGCCGGATGATTTACTTACATCGGTAAACGTACCGTCACCATTGTTACGATATAGAAAATCGGGCTGGGGAGGATAAAAGCGGGGATTTGCGTATATGGGAAATCCTTTGGTTGTCATCGCGACATGTTTTTCATACGAAAATGCAAGGTATATTGAAACATAAAGGTCCAAATCACCGTCCTTGTCCATATCGAGAAAGCATGTCCCTGCCCCCACTTGATGTCCGTTGTCCACACCCGCTCTTTTTGTCACGTCTGTGAAGGTGCCGTCGCCGTTATTTTTATACAGAACATTTGGGCCGTAATTATTGAGGTAAATATCAGGGTCGCCGTCATTGTCGTAATCACCGACTGTTACACCAAGGCCGTAATTGCGGTCGCCTACACCTGCTTTATCTGTAACGTCGGTAAACTTCCAATTACCCTCGTTGCGATAAAGTGCATTTCTCGGAGCGACGTCAACTTCGGTTCCTTTGAGTGGCGCGCCGTTAAGAAAATAGATGTCGATATCTCCATCGTTATCATAATCGAAAAGCGCCAAACCTGCACTTACTGTCTCCATTATGTAGTGCAGACCGGAGCTTCCGTCTGTGTGCACGAATGTTATTCCGGTTTCCTTTGTAACGTCGTGAAATATTATGGGGCTATCGGCGAATGCATCGACAGATGGACGTAATAATAGGAGCACAACAGACAAAATATATTCGATATTCCTGTAACGGTTCTTGTCTTTCTCGGTGCTAATTGCTTTAGTTCTTGCCCTTAATATGCTCATATACATTCCTGTATTTCGAATTAGCCGGCTCCAGTTCTATGGCTTTCAATATTGCCTTGAGTGCAGTTTCCGTCTCACCGTTCATGTCACAGGCCCAGCACAGCACAAAGTAGTTGAAAGCGGACGGCTCCAGTGTTACTGCCTTTTCCGCAAGCTCTCTGGCTTGTGGATATCCTTTGCCTGTTCGCAGGTATAACTGGGCGAGTTCGCAATAGCCTTTGGAGAATTCCGGGGCTATCTCAATTACTTTGCTGAATGCTTCTTCTGCTTCCTCCGGCTGTTTTAAACGCATCGAAAGAAGTCCGATGTTCAGGTAACAGAGCGGATCTTCGGGATTAATTTCACTGATTTTTCTGTATAACCGAATCGCTTCAGTGACACGATTGCTCGTGAGATACAGAGATGCAAGCCTTTCTATGCATAGAATATTATTCGGATCAAGTGTAATTGCCCTCTTCAGTAATTCTTCTGCTTTTTGAAAATTCTTTGTGCCTTGATACATTCGTCCGGCGAGCAGATAAGTTTCAGCCGCTCCTTTTTGCATATCCAGAAGATCGTCGACGGTTTTGTTACGATCTTTCAAAATCTCCATTTCCTTGGCCTTGAGTTTTTTGAATACGGCCATGTACTCCTTAGCCTTGTCTTGTCGCTTCAATCTCGCGGATAGGGTAAAAAGGCCATAGTAAGCATTAGTGTAGTCAGGTTTAATCTCTATTGCCTTTTCGTAGTTGTTTCCGGCCTTTTCATATTCTTCCTGACGTAGATATAACTGTCCGAGCAAAAAATAACTCGAGCTGGAGCGAGGAGTAATTTTGATTTCATTTTCTAATTCTTCGATTGCCCGGCTTTGCTTGTTTTGTCCCATCAAAGCAAGGGCAATATTATAGTGTACTCCGGGAATATGGGGATCGATTTCAAGAGCCTTTTTCCAATATCCGATTGCCTGCTCATACTGCTGCTTATTCATGAAAAACCACCCTATGCTTTTATAAACATCGGCCCGGTTGGGGTCTTTTTCCAGTACCTTATTGTAGTATTCCATAGCTTTTTTAGCGTCGCCGTGTCGCTCCCACAAATTGCCCATAAGCATAATCGGATTTATGCTGTTGGGGAAGTCTTTCATGAGCCTTTCCGCCACTTCCAGCTCCTCTTTTTTCAATGCCGAAATTCTTTTTTGCGGAATAATTGTGGGATTTTTTAGCTCTTTCGAATTTGACACTGCCGGTGTTATTTGTTGCAGTTTCTTGCTGTTTTGTAACTTACGGCCGGTCCCTGAAAAAGATATAGTGATAACAACCGCAATAATTGCTACGCATATCATTATGCCGAACAAGATCAGGTAAACCTTTCGGGCCGGTTTGGCATTAGGATTTTGGCGAGAAGCCGGCTTATTTTTTCCCGTTTTTTTCAAATCTTTGCGCTTGGTCATCGCTCTTTATCCCGAGTATTTAACGCCGATCCGGTGCTTGATTCGGTTACGGCCACAAGCTGGTCGGCGGGGACGTCTTTGATGACGTCAATTCCGCCGCCGATCCAATGGACCTCGACGCGGTCAACTTTATCACGGTTGCCGAGTCCGAAGTGAAGACGCATGCCGTAATGGCTTTGATATCCGCGTCCGCTGTGGACTTCGTCAATAAGAGTCAAATCGCCGGAAATCACTTTGACACGTGCGCCTATCCCATCCCTGTTAGTTCTCACGCCTGTCAAAAGAATTTGCAGCCAATGCCCCTTGGAAGGTGAGTCATTTCTTAGTATAGTCGGCTCTCGCCGGGAATTGAGAATCACAACGTCGATGTCGCCGTCATTGTCGAGGTCGTCAAAGCCCGCGCCCCGGCTGCTCAATCTCACGTTCATGCCGTCCCCGGCTTTGTCTGAAATATCGACAAACTTGCCGTTACCGGTGTTCATTAGCAATATGTTGCGCGCCAGATACATTTTCGTATCGTCATACTGCTCGACATTGTCCTGCAGATGGCCGCATGCGACGAAGATGTCGCGGTCGCCGTCGTTATCGAAATCCACAAAGCTGTTGCCCCAGGTTACATGCGGCAGCGTTCCCGCTCCGGCACCTGTGAGCATCGTTACATCCTCAAACATGCCCTCACCCAGGTTCCTGTATAACGTAGCTAATTGAAGCTCGTAACTGGTCACATAGAAGTCGAGCAATCCGTCATTGTCGTAGTCGCCGCAGTCCACCCCCATGCTGCCGTGCTGGTCACCGTGGAGATCATACGCACATCCCGCCAGCAGCCCAACTTCATCAAACTTTCCGGTCCCGTCGTTTCGAAATAGAAAGTTCTCTGCTACGTCATTGCCGATGAAGACGTCCGTATCGCCGTCGCCGTCGTAGTCGGCGCTCACAATCCCCATTCCCCATCCGGCATGTTGTCCTACACCGGAATTTTCGGAAATATCCGTAAACGTGCCGTCCCCGTTGTTGCGGTACAGACTATCGGGCAAGGGCGAAAAGTAACGCGGCGTTGCGTAAACGGGAATGCCCCTCCGCATTATGGGGACATGCTTGTCATAAGAGAAATCCAGGTAATTTGAAACGTAGAGATCCAGGTCTCCGTCTTTGTCAGAGTCTAAGAAACAGGCCCCCGCGCCGACTTTGGAACCGTTGCCGACGCCAGTCTGCTCTGTAAAATCCTCGAAAGTGCCGTCCCCGTTGTTGCGGTACAAAATGTTCGGACCGTAGTTATTCAGGTATATGTCCGAATCCCCATCGTTATCGTAATCGCCAACGGCAACACCCAAGCCATACCCCCTGTCACCTACCCCGGCCTCTTTTGTAACGTCTGTAAATTTCCATCCACCATCGTTGCGGTAAAGGGCATTCGTCGGCGGTGTATCGAAGCTGCTGCCTCTCAGCGGTGCGCCATTGAGAAAATAAATATCGATGTCGCCGTCGTTGTCATAATCAAAGAGTGCCAGTCCCGCACTCACCGTCTCCATTATGTAGTGTTGCCCGCTGCCGCCGTCCGTATGCCTGAAGGCAATCCCTGTCTTTTTGGTGACGTCACGAAGTACTATCGGACTTGCTGCATATGATTGGGAAAAGACACAAAAGAAAAACAGCACCAGCAAGAATTTTTGCTTAACTCGAAGCCGACTTTCTTGAACACGCGAGAGCTCAGCCATCCTATTTCCTGTTCCTAATACGTTGATAGGTCTGCCTGTATTCCACATTATCAGGATCCAACTGCATTGCCTTCTCGATCGCTTTCAAAGCGTTCGTTTTGTCGCCGTCCAGCTCGCAGGCGCAGCTCAGTACATGGTAATTTGCCGCCGTTTTACTCAGTTTAACGGCTTTCTCTGCGAGTTTCCGGGTCTGGCCGTAAGATTTTTTTGTGCTTAGATATAGCCGGGCAAGCTCGCGATACCCGCCGGACTCTTCCGGCGCCAGCTCAATCACTTCACGGAGCGCCTCTTCGGCCTCATCGAATCTGTTTAGCATGGCTGAGATTACACCGATGTTGAAGAAACAAACAGGATTTCGAGGCTGGATTTCACTGATTCTCTTGTACATTTTCAAAGCTTCGGCTGGACGGTTCGTTGTGGAATATAAACCGGCTAATTCCGTAAGGCATTCTGTGTTATTCGGATCGAGTTTAACGGCCTTTTGCAGCAGTTCTTCAGCTTTATCCGATCGGCTGCCGGCCTGGTAAATTCTCGCTGCAAAAATTTGATTTTCAGCGACCATTTGCCGTGTCGAGACCAGGTCATTGTAGAGTCTGTCACGAGTCTTCGAAGCTTTCATTTCCTCGGCCTTGAGTTTTTTAAAAGCAGCCATGTACTCGCGGGCTTCGTCCTGCTGCTTCAAACGAGAACAAGCTGTAAATAGTCCGTAGTAGGCGTTCACATAGCTCTGGTCGATTTTGATCGCTGTCAGGTAATGTTTCCTGGCTTTATCATAGTCACCTAGCTGTAGATACGCCTGGCCCAGCAGAAAATGGCTGTAGACTGACTCGGGGAAGATTTGAACATTTTCATTGAGTTGTTCTATAGCTTCAGCGTATCTACCGAGAGCCATTAGTGAAAAAGCGATAGAGCTGCGAAATCCGGGCTGCTTTGCATCGATCTTCAAAGCTTTGTTCAAGCAGGTAATCGCCTGTTCATACAATCCCTGGGAGAAGGCAATCCCGCCCAGGGCGTTGTACACATCGGGCCGATTCGGATTCAGTTCCAGTGCTTTGTTCAGCAATTTGACGGCTTTGGTACTGTTACCGCGCTGTCTGTATACGCTGCCGACAAAAGCCAGTGTTACATCGTTTCGGGGAAAGTCCTTCAATAGTTGCCGGGTCATCTGCATCTCTTCGGCCTTCAGCGCGGCAATTTCCTCCTCTTTTGTGAGTACGGAATGATTCGGCTCTGCCATCGAACCAGATGGGGTCTTGTTCTCCAGCAGTTCTTCTTCCGGCTCGGACAATGATGTTAACAAAAATAAACCGGCAATGCCGATGCACACGACCGCCGTAAGAGCGAGTGCCCAATTAGATATATTCGGAGCGGCAGATGCCGGTGGTTGTGAACGCTTGGAATTTTCTTTTTTCCGCTTCCATTTTATTCTATGCTTTGCCATCACAATTTACCTTGGATGGAGTTTTTTCGTCCGGGACTGAAGCTGCTATTTGACGACTTATCCTTTGTGAATTTTATCAAAAAAATCACGCTTTTGCAAGACATTTCCCGGGCACAGATATTTTCGGACTAATGCGATGATTCGGTGCGAATTTTTTAGTTTTCACTGTTTCCTATCCGCCGGGTGTTGAATCGCCTTCGATATTCCCGCCTCTTTTCATCATCGGGATACTTTTCATCTTCGCCGTACGGATATGTACTCATAGAATGAAAGGGAAGCGGCTCTACTGTGTCGGGATATGCCGAATAAAGGTCCATATCCTTGCAAAAGCTGTCGGTTTTGAGGATGAATGAACGGCGGAAACCGTTTGGCGCCGGATTAAAATCACCCGCAGAAAAGCGGAGTGTAAGCTCTTCCCCACGCCCCATTATAACGTAACAGTCGTCCGCCTCATCGAGCAATTCGGTAACCTGGCCGTAACGGGTGTAATCGCCTTCCATGATTTTCCAGGCGACGGCGCCGCTGATACTATCGTAGTCGTATAGTGTCGGATGCCGCCCGTCGGGGGAATATTCCTGCGGATAACCCAAAAAGTGAAGGTCAGCGCTTTTTACCGGTTTTTCTTGTATTCTAAGGTTCAAATCTTCAAGGAGGGGTGCAATGAATATCTGGTCCCAGTAAATTTCCATATTACTTGAAATACGAATCCGCCGGTCACCCGGCAGCAGCTTCCCGGTCACATCGAGCGTCATCATGTGCCGGATGCCGGCCGGATAGCCGACCTCGTTAAAAATCTCCACCCATGCACCATCGCGAAAGACATGGATGCTCGGAGCACGGCAGCGCAATCCTGCCTGGCTTGCTGCATAATTCGTTGACGAATACGGATACTCGACCCAGCCGTGCAGAAACAACACTATGCGCGATTGAGGTGATATCGCCTGAAGTTTGTTGCCGAAGTCAAGCTCTACGAAATGGTCTTCAGCCAGCCCTGTGAAGCGCGGATCCGGCCTGGTTGCCCCAGCGTACCGCCGGTCAATCGAGAGTATCTTTTCAGTCACATCGGCGCTACTATGATCTACGGCACGAATTGGTTCGATTGGATTGTTGAAGCAGAAAAGCTCGAAAGGTACTGGTGGGATACTAATCGCCATCATCTCGTGCGGATAGACTTGTGTTCCCGCCGGATGGTCGACTGCGATTAATTTAGCCTCGTCGAAATAAACAGCCTCCTCGATGGGTTCCAGCACCTGAAAGATGTACTCACCGTCTCGCGGCTTGATATTCGGAATGGGTAAATATTCCGTTGGATCGGGTTTTGCGTATTGGCCCGGTGCTGTGAGATAGCCTATACCTCCCATACCTCCGAAATCGGATACGAACTCGAAATGCGTGCCGTCCCATACAAACAGGTGCGGACATGAAGAGACCTTACGCTGTAATTCGGTTATTGTTATCACCTGATCGGCGGGCAGCTCCAGCTCCGCCTGAAGAACTGCATCGGGCCACATTATCCGCAGCCAGTCAACCTTGGAATATTGCCCCAGGCCGGCGTGAATCCTATAAGGCGGCACGACCACCTGGCCGGATGATATCCCGACCACATACTGCTGAAAAACAGAGCCGGTCTTGACCTCGACGCGAGCGCCAATTGCCGAATTGTTCGAGCGGGTTTTCTTGTCCTGCTCGCGCAAGCCGCGAAGGTCAATTTCAATCCAGTGGCCGCCCGGTGTAATATTTTCAATGAGAAACGGTTTTTCTCCGATTGGTGCAAGAAGAATATCGCAATTGCCGTTGCCTGTAAAATCCGCGACTACACAACTGGCCTTATCCGGGAAATCAATAGCTGAAAGCATGTTCCCCGGATCCACTTTCAGTGCATTGGTAAAACCATCTTCAGGCCAGTTGTTAATAAGCAATGCCGGACCACGCCTGCCGTGGCGCCTGTGAGTATCGGCTATAACAATGTCCAAATCGCCGTCGTTGTCCATGTCTGCAAATTGTCCGCCTGTTCCACCGAGCCGGCCGCAGCCTTCAGAAAAACCTTCGTGGCGTTCAAAAATGAAATTGCCCCGATTTATAAAGAGATCTGTTCCCTCATCGGTAAAAATCAGAAGGTCGCGGTCGCCGTCCTTGTCGGGGTCGCCGGAAGTGGCGCTGAGGACGCCGCTTACATTGAGGCCGGTTGCTCCTGCTTCAAGCATATGATATTCCATCGCACGATCATTCACCCAGCCAAAAGTTCCCCCCTGAGAAAATATGACCAAATCCAAATCCCTGTCGTTATCAAAATCATCATAGACCGCGGCGGTAACGGGATTATTTTCCAACATAATGCCAAGCTCTTCGGCAATGTCGATGAATGAACCATTCCTGTTATTGTTATACAAGCTGACGGCTTTATTACGAAAAGCAAGAAAATCCAAATCACCGTCGCTGTCGGCATCGAGAAGCCGTGCAAATTGAGTAACAGCTTGCCCGCCGATAATCGTTTCATTCGTTTCCGATTCGAAATTCCCCTTACCATTGTTTGTAAAATATGCATCCGGGCCGGCCCGGCCGAGCCAAAGGTCGGTATCTCCATCGTTGTCCACATCGCCGAAGCAGGGACTGATACCGTGCTTTGCCAAAGTTGCTTCGTGCGAAAATAGGCCGGCGCCGTCATTGTGCCATAGC
>Ga0207752_1000877_pt1:0-12500 | contig 14156 bp, 7 predicted proteins | sample Pon2CUnioCityCA_6_FD_187272 | JGI IMG/M metagenome (GOLD analysis project Ga0207752, IMG submission 187272) | Marine sediment microbial community from Union City, CA, USA - Pond 2C Sediment 2 (SPAdes) | ecosystem: Environmental > Aquatic > Marine > Intertidal zone > Salt pond sediment ...
CATCTGAAGAATGACCCACGGGTCTCTCGCTGTCGGCAGAGACTGAAGGATCTCATGGGTTATGTTCTGTCCCACTTCCGTCTTCTTGGTATCAACGATGGGTGTGACCGCCGTGACGGTGACAGCCTCTTCCAAGGCTCCCATTTCCATCTCAAGGTTGATCTCGACTTTGGCACCGATCACAACGATGATGTTCTCTTTGATAGCGGTCTTGAAGCCATCCAGCTCGGCTTTGACCGTGTAGTCATTAGCAGGAGCCAGAGAGATGAACCTGAAATCACCGGTATTTGAGGTTATGGAGGTCATCGCCCCTGTCTTTGTACCGGTCAGTGTGACCGTCACGCCGGGCAGAGGATTGCCTTCTGTGTCAAGAACTTTTCCGGAGATGTCTCCGGTTCTCTGCTGGGAAGCCAGCGGCAGCGCTAATAACAGCATACAAAAGATAATTGTTAACTTCCTCATTTTTAAATCTCCTTTTTTAATTTTTTTAGCCATGGAGTGATGTTAATCACTCCGTCTAAGAGATATCTTTTCTTAGCTTCTTCTCCTTATCATCACCTCCTTTTATCTTTCCTATTCCAAAAAAAAAGAGGCTGCCTGGAACTCATACAAGATCCAAACAGCCTCTTTATTTAAAGTCAGCTGTACTGTATTCTTTTATATCTTACTTACAGATTTTACGTCATTCTTCCTTCCTTCACTTTTATCTTTATGCAAAAAACATACCATCTTTTTCTCTTTGAGGTTTCCCTGGGGAAATCAGATTTATCACAGAAATATCTTTCACGCAAACAGGACTTTTTCACCAATTAATTGAATTACTATCCAATTAATTGGACGGGATGTTCCCGCAAAGGAATGCAGACACACTGGTTTGGATTAAAACGGCTTAAGGCCGTCAAAGACCCCCTCTCTTGCTTTAAAATGGAAAAGATGTTTACAGTGAGTAAAAAAAATTTACATCCAAATAGTCAATCGAATTTTATCTTGCTTTTAACCTTTTCAGCCATCATGGGGAGCCCGTCTTGAATCTTCAGCTTTTCTATTTCTCCGTATCTCAAACTCTGGCAGTACCTTATAAAGGAATACCAGGCAGGGTGGATATGGATCAACCGGCTTTCCTTATACTCTGTATCTGAATTCTTCATTTCTCTCACCCCTTATTAAAAGTGACCTTCTTATCCGCTCTCTCTGATTACTACATTATTCTGACCGGCCTCTTGACTTCACTAAGCTATATGCACATTTCATGCCATCATGTGCTCTACGCACATTAAAACACATGGTACAAATTTTGCTGTTCTATTGATGACATGAATAAAAATATAAGAAAGGAGGGATGTCAAATGAAAAAATGCATGCTTTTTTCCCTTTTAGTAATACTGGCAGCAGCCAATACAGGATTAAAAGGAATTGAGATGAACCATCCCGGCCTCACTGTAAAAGAAACGTTTGATATTTATGTCAAAGCCGTCCAGAATTCTGATATTGAGGCTCTTTTTACCACAGTCACTGATAATGATGATTTTTTCTTTCTGACCAGCAGAGGAGAACTCATTGATACCCGTCAGGGCTATCGCAAATTTCATGAGGACTGGTTCAAAGAAACCGATTGGGAAATGCCGGTTGATTTTGTAGAGGCTCATGAAGGGAAGGAATATGGATATGCCACTGCTGTTTACCATTACAAAAGCAAACCGGATGAAGGAGGAACATATAATCTGGACGCCTACTTCACCTTGATATTCCATAAAGAGGATGGAATGTGGAAAGTCGTCACAGATATATGCACACCCATAGAGCGAACTGTCTCAGAAGAAAATAAAGATATCCAATACACCTCTGACCAGGTCTTTTTACTCAATACGATAAAAAACAGGCGCACTGTGCGCCAATTCAAATCCACACCAGTTCCTAAGGAACACATCTTCAAAATACTGGAAGCCTCTCATTTTGCCCCAACAGCAGGAAACCAACAGCCCTGGAAGTACCTGGTCATCCAGGACAGAGCCAAACTGGACCTGCTTTCTGATAAAGCTCTTCAATGGTATCTTGAAAAATATAAAACCGAAAGAAATCCATCAACAGAACAAGTTAAAAGCCTTTCTGACAGGCTTGAAAAAGTACTAAAAAATGTACTTTCCGCTCCTGTGTACGTAGCGGTCCTTGTTGACACCCAAGTCCAACACCCTGATTATATCATTTACGACGGAACACTGGCAGCCGGCACTATGATGATAGCAGCAAGAGCCCTCGGGTACGGGACCGGATTTTTCACAACTTTCTTTCCTGAGAGAGAGATGAAAGAATTTTTTAAGATCCCGGATCCATACAAACTCATATGCTTTTCGCCTATCGGAATCCCGGCTCAATGGCCTGATCCTCCCCCAAAAAAGAATATTGAAGACCTGGTTATCTTTGAGTCATTTTGACTCACGCGGCTTTCTTGGAGCCAATAGATTGAGAAAAGCCACAAAAATGGCAGCTCCGAGAACCGCCCATATAACAGGAAAATTATGAGAGCCGAACCTTAAGTAGGGAGAGAGAGGAAGGCCCAACTCCCTGGCAATAAACGTCCCGATCCAAGCCCCAATAAATCCCAGGACAATGGAGGAAAGACACCCTAATCCCCTTCTGCCTGCTATATGAGCTCCGAGACTTCCCGCAATAGAGGCAATAAACAGCAGAAACAAAAATCCGAATAAACTCATTTCATTTTCATATATATAATTAAAATCTCTTTGTCAAATATTTATCATCTCAATATTTTTTATTGATGCCACTGGATGAGCTCTATCCCGAAAAGAAATCTGTTAAAGGCCGCATTCCCTGCATCCGTGTTCATAATCCTCCAAAATCCTATATACGGCCGTATCTTCACATCACTGCCGAATTCGATAAAAATTTCTGCAGAGCCTATCCATTCTACAGGATTCCAGACAACCTCAAAATCAGAACCGAAATTCAAGTCCTTTCCCACTGAATTCCATCCTGCCCGGGCTCCCGCATCCAAGTCGTGACTGAAGTTCTCTCCCGCGAATATCTCAAACCGTAATCTTTTTTTCAGCTCATCAAAATCACGCTGATTGCGGAGAGCCAGACCTGCTCCCAGGTCCGAAGAAAATCTCTCATTGATATCCATGGGCATTGAGATAGTGTAGCGGAAATATCCAGCAGCAAAAAGCGCATGTCCCACTCTTTTTTCATACTGAAGAGAGAGAGGATAATTGATTTCCTCGGGCCTGTAAGGGCCAATAAAACCCTCACCCCACAATACCGGAATCCTGCCCTCCATAATTACGAGAACCCGGCTTTTTTGCGACTCAATGAATGACAGCTTAAACTCATGTGATCCATCTATCTTATACTTGTTAGTAAAAGGATAGATCCCTGCTTTAAACTTTAGTTTATCAATATGGCTTTTCCCATTCTGTTCGGCTTTGACTCTTATCCCCATGTACGCTGTTTTTGAATACTGGTAGTGTCGGGAATACCGCAGAAAAAGATCCAGGCTGGGACTCAAAGCGCAGTCAAGCTCAAGGTCGTAGAGTATTTCCTTCATGTCAATAAATTTTACTTCCGTTTTTCCTGAAAATTCAGATCCAAACAGATTTGGAAAGCCCATATTGAAAACCATTATATTGTCATAGCCGCTGCTCGTTCCCAAAAAAGAACCGGCACCAAACCCTAAATGAACAGACTCTCCTTTAAACCAGAGTCTGGCAAAAACCTCATTTATATCCAGGATAACCGGGTAATCCATAGAAGTCTTGTGTCTGCAGAGATGATGGATGCCGGCATCAACGAAGAATAATCTCGATATGGGTCGAATATACCCCGCGCTCAGCCAAAAATCGACTTCACCTCTGAGGCGGCTGTTGATCCTCTGGATATAATCCATCTCCATAAAAAAATTACCGGAAACGGCCGGAAAAGTGAATCTCAAACGGGGCCTGAAATAACGCCTCTCATGAGAATCTCCCCCTATTTCCAGACTTGCCTGTGCTTCCGCCCCCTGCTGAGCACAGACAAAACAGGCAGAAAAAATCAACAGAAAAAAGAGGAATATTCTGGAATAATTTTTTTTCGACCTAGAAATCCTTTTCCTCTTGGTCTTTTGTTTTTTCACCTTTACTTTCACTCACAGGCTCTACTCCTGCTTTTTCCGCAAAGAAAAACAGGTATCTTCTCAGCCTGTCCATCTGATGCCTCGGTTCACTGATCCCATGCCCTTCTCTGGGATACCGGACAAAAGTGACCTCTTTATCTAAATCGCGAAGAGCCTGATAAAATTCCACAGCCTGCTCCTGAGGCACCCTCCTGTCTTCAGCGCCGTGCATGATAAGGACAGGCGTCTGCACATTTTTGACATAACGGATAGGAGAGTGTTTTTCATAGTTTTCCTCTTTATCCCAGGGCGTCCCGAAAAACCATCCTATATAGCGGGGGATATCTGTCGTGCTGTACATACTGTAAAGATTAGGAAGGCCCGCTCCTGGAGATACCGCTTTAAACCGGTCTGTTTGGGTGACGATCCAGTAGCTCATATAACCTCCGTAGCTCCATCCATAACAAATCAAGCGCTCCGGATCTGCCAGTCCTTTCTCAATACAATCATCAACCCCGGTCATGCTGTCATCATAATCTCTTATCCCCCAATAATTCCGGTTCGCATTAAGAAACTCCTGTCCGTAACTGGAGCTTCCTCTGAAATTTGGCTGGAGCACCATAAATCCATTCCCTGCAAAGAATTGATTTGTGGAACTGAACGAGAGTATGCTCGCGCTGCTGGGACCCCCGTGAGGATTGAGTATAAGAGGGTACTTTTTTTGAGGATCATACTCAACGGGATAGGTGAGTATGCCTTCTATCCACTGGCCTTCACTGTTTGTCCACTTTATGACTTCGACCTTTCCGAATTTGATATGCTCGTCTTCCAGCCATTGATTGGCATCGCTCAATTTTTTTCGGCTGCTTAAATCCAGGGAAGCTGTATAGACCTCTCCCGGCCAGTCAGGTCCGGAATGGACCCATACCCATCTGGAGCCGTCCTCTGAGAGCTCCCATTGAAAGTTACTTCCCAAAGGAGGGTTTAGTTTTCTGATTTTTCCTGATGTGACATCAACCGAAAACAGATTGTATGTGGTACTGTCCCCTGTCGACCAATAAATTTTCGAACCATCCTTGGACCATATGGGATAGGAAAAATCAAGGTCAAAGTCTTTGAGCAGTCTTTCAGGTTGTCCTCCTTCATAAGGAATGATGAAGAGTTTCTTATACCATGTGTTCGTTCCTGTATGCGGATCAGAGGCAAAGGCAATGGCCTTCCCATCAGGCGACCATCTGGGACCCGTGTCGCTTCCGGGATTATCATAGATTTTTCTTGACTCTTTGCTGTCTGTCTCAATCACCCATATGTCACTATCCCAATTCTCATCTATTTTTGTATTGGGCCTGGTCTCATACGCAATATGCCGGGAATCCGGCGACCACTCTGGGCTCCTGACTGTAAAATCACCTTCAGTGAGACGGCTTTCTTTGTCCTTTTCTATATCATAGATCCACAGATGGCTCATACGAAAATTCTGGTCAACAACTTCTTCGTCGTCTTTTTTCTTCTGCTTCTCTTTCTCTTCTTTGCTCACGGGGTCCCTGGCTGTAAAGAGGATCTTTTTTCCGTCAGGAGATATGCTGAAAGAACTGATGCTCTCTTCATGTTTTGTAACCTGCCAGCCTTCCCCTCCGTCCATATGCATAAAAAAGATTTGTGTGTTTGATTCACCCCCGGCATCACCTGTTTTTTTGCTTGAGGAAAGAAAGGCTATCCTGTCCCCATCCGGAAACCATGAAGGGGATGAACAGCTGTTGGCACCTCTCGTCATCTGCCTTCTTTGAGATCCGTCAACATGAACACGCCATATGTGAGTGACGACTTTGAGATCTTCTGATTCCATATCTCTTTCTCTTTTTGTATAGACGACCCACTGGCTGTCCGGAGAAAGGGTCGGGCTGGAAACGCTGCTGATTCTCAGTGTATTCCGGGCAGACATGACGTCTAACCTCTCTGCTGTGCCTTTTTCATTCTCTGCTGAAAGAAAAGGCGTAAAAAACAGAAATACAATAACAACACTAAATAAACGAATCTTCTGTTGGTTCATCTTAGATCCCTCCTTAATTCTGGGCAAGAGGAAGACGGCGGGCTTTCCACTTATATTCTTCTTGCTCTCCGGTCATCAATACAACACTGCCGTTTATATTATTACCATCAACCTGTCCCTCAAACGACATCTCCACATCCTTTCCGCGAAGACTCTGCTTTAAGGAAAAGCTCACTCTGTCTCCATTCAGACTAAAATCTTCAATGCTTCTTTTAGACTCTCCCAAATTAAAGAGTGCCCGGACTTTATTAAATTTCTGAGTGATCTCCATTTCATGATTTATCTGGTCGTTTCCAGCAGTTAAAGACCATCTCCATGTTCCGGCAACATCAGCCGGCACCACCCAGAAATAGATATGATGCCGGTCACTTCCAACAAACACATCCTTTTCCATGTCAGCTTCCCAATCTCCCATACTGAAGTCATGAGACACGATCCGGGTGCCAGGTTTCAGTTCCTGTAAAAGTCTCGGCCTCAGTTTAAGATTTACTGAGGAAAGCAAATAAAGGGTCATGACCGTGGCTTCGCTTATATCAGCTTCAAAAAGGTCCTGTTGAATAAACCGCACTTTATTTTCAACACTCTCCTTTATCGCATTTTCTTTGCTTTCCTTTATGCGCTGCGGATCAAGGTCCACTCCCACACCACGGCACCTGTATTTCTTTGCTGCTGTGATAACAATCCGCCCATCCCCACAACCAAGATCGTACAGTATATCATCTTCATTGATACCGGCTATGCTGAGCATCTCCTCAACGACCTCATAGGGTGTAGACACATAGGGCACATCATACTGATTCCACTGTTCAGCGGGCAATTCCAACAGCACAAAAAACAAAACAGGTAATAAAACAAAGCATGTTTTTTTCATTTATTCTGACTCCTTTTCTTTAATTGCATATATTAGTTTACAACCTTTTATACCAGGAGGCACCTAAAAAAACAAAATAAAAATAAATGATATTTTATGAATAACCAGGATTATTATTGTGGACATACTTTAATTCACTTATAATTTTGTAGAAGGAGGTGCGCACATGAAGAGAAAAATAAACCGCAGGGATTTTCTTAAAATAGGCGGAACAGCCGGACTCGGAGCCGCTCTGGGAAGCTGTGCGGTGCGTAAATCTGGGACTATCCCTCAAGCCTACCCGCAAACACAGCCTAGTGAACACTTGGCAGCCAAGCCTATGGATACCGTAAGAATAGGTTATGTCGGTATTGGAAACCAGGGCAGCGGCCACATTATGAACCTGCTTCGGATTGAAGGAGCGGAGATAAAAGCTGTTTGTGATATAAGAGAAGAGAGGACATTGTGGGCACAGGAACAGTGCCGGCTATCCGGAAAACCTATTCCAACCGCTTACAACTCGGGCCTCGAAGACTTCAAACGCATGTGCGATAAGGAAGACCTGGACCTGGTTTATAATGCTACCCCATGGAAATGGCATGTCCCTGTTTCCGTCAAAGCCATGGAAACCGAATCCCATGCAGCCTCTGAGGTCCCAGGTGCTATCACTCTTGAAGGATGCTGGAAGCTCGTCGAGACATCGGAAAAATATAAGAAGCACTGCTGCACTATGGAAAACTGCAATTACGATCAAACCGAACTCATGCTCTTCAATATGATAAGACAGGGCCTGTTCGGTGAACTCCTCCATGCAGAATGCGGCTACCTGCATGACCTGAGAGAGTACAAGTTTGGGAACATCTACTATCCTCCTGACTGGCGCCTTAAGTATTCTATAAAAAGAAATGCCGATCTCTATCCCACTCACGGACTCGGCCCCGTTGCCCAGTGGATGGATATCACACGAGGCAATAGATTCGAGCACCTTGTTTCCATGAGCAGTCCCAGCCCATCCCTCAGCTTAAAACGGGAAGCTGTCAAGAGATACGGAAGTGACCACCCGCTTGCCAAGACAGATTACGCCCTCGGGGACGTTGTCACCACTTTAATCAAAACCAATAAAGGACAATCCATTCTGGTCACACATGATACCAATTCCCCCCGCCCATACAGCCGAAAAATATTGATACAGGGGACCCACGGCTTAGCCAGAAAATATCCTGAACAAAAAATTTATATTGAAGGATTCTCACCCAGTCACGAGTGGGAGGACCTCTCCGAATACAGGGAACAGTACAAGCACCCGCTTCTAAAATCCCTTGAGGAAAAAGCCCAGGGAGCCGGACACGGCGGCATGGACTTTATCGAAGACTACCGGCTTATCCAGTGCCTCAGGGAAGGCAAACGCACTGATTCGGATGTGTATGACGGGGTGACTATCAGCGCTGTCGTCGCCCTGAGCGAAAGATCTATCGCTGCTAACAGCTCTCCAGTCAAATTCCCGGACTTCACTCGGGGCAAATGGAAGAACCGCAAGCCTTTAACATTTTAATAAGGGGACATCCCATTAGGTACCACCCTAGCAGAGAACCCCGCATTTATGTATGGGGCTCACTGCCAGAATGCGATCTTCCCTTGTCCTGCCTCGTCAGAATCCCCTCTATATAGGGACTTATATCTGCAGGATTGCGGGGGTGTATTAAATCAGAGGGGGACAATCTGGAATATTTTAAATATCCAACGGGTTCAGTAATATAGGGTGGTACCTTATGGAGCGTCTCCCCCTAAAAGATAAAAATATCTTCGCTCAGCTTTTCAGTGCTCACAGTCAAAGCTTTATACACACAGACAGGACCGTCAAATGTAACCGGGGGGCCCCATCCGGAGCGTCCTTCTGTGATATATCCTTCAAGACCTATTCCCCACTCCAGGTCCATATAGGCAAAACCCTGATCCATTATCTTTACGAACCCGTGGCTTGTTGACCATTTTGCTGTTTTTCTGCCCGCCACCTCATTTGTTTTCTTCAGCTCCTCCAGAAATGCTTTGTATTTATCCGGATTAAGGACTTTATCCATTTCCATTCCGGAAACAACCAGTTCCTCATCATCCGGAGAAGCGATCTTAGGAATGACCGTCATCAAGGACAAAGCGCCTTTCAAGGCGGCCGGATTCGGTCTGTCGGATTCATATTTCTTGTACTCGCAGAGCTCAACTCCAGCTCCCGAACTGATATTAGCCAGTGTGTACGTCACTCTTTTGTTGCCGACTTGGATAATCCGTTCTTTCAGAATAAACGTTTCTCCCTCATAGTCTCTTTTTTCCCATTCCTTGCCTTTGAATTGGCTGCACTTAATAACTCCCGCTTTTGCATACCTGTCTACACGGAATTGAGGGGGGTTCTTTGTGAACCAGAGCTCGAAGATCTCAGAATCCAGGTTTTTCTCTGCAAAATTCTGAACATCATCAAAGGAATCCTCATTCACCGTCCAGTATTTAATATAGAATTGATCGATATCTTCATATCCCCCAAATTTCCAAGGAAGAGAAACATCCTTGGCAAAAACAAAAACTGCTGTCATCATACAAAGCAAACCAATGGTTGTTTTTTGAATTTTCATTTCACCCCTTCCCCCTATAATCTTTACTTGTTCAGCTCACTCCAATGATCAAAATATAAAAAGCAAAAAAAAAACCCGGCAACGACCTACTCTCCCACTCCGTTACCAGAGCAGTACCATCGGCACTGGAGAACTTAACTTCCGTGTTCGGAATGGGAACGGGTGTATCCTCTCCGTTATGGTTGCCGGGAAAAATTCTATAATCATTTCAATCGAATCAGCCTTTCTTCTCAAGAAGCTTATTTTTTAACTTGAGTAAACTTTATGGTCAAGCCTCACGGTCTATTAGTACTGGTTAGCTCAATCCGTTACCGGACTTACACATCCAGCCTATCAACCTCGTAGTCTACGAGGGACCTTTAGCTCCTTACGGAGGGGGAAATCTAATCTTGAGGCGAGTTTCTCGCTTATATGCTTTCAGCGGTTATCTCAACCAAACGTAGCTACCCAGCGATGCCCCTGACGGGACAACTGGAACACTAGAGGTTTGTCCATTCCGGTCCTTTCGTACTAGGAACAGGCCCTCTCAAATTTCCTCCGCCTACCGTGGATAGGGACCGAACTGTCTCGCGACGTTCTAAACCCAGCTCACGTACCGCTTTAATGGGCGAACAGCCCAACCCTTGGGACCGGCTTCAGCCCCAGGATGCGATGAGCCGACATCGAGGTGCCAAACAGGGCCGTCGATATGAGCTCTTGGGCCCTATTAGCCTGTTATCCCCGGCGTACCTTTTATCCGTTGAGCGACGGCCCTTCCTTACGGGACCGCCGGATCACTAAGCCCTGGTTTCCCACCTGCTCGACCTGTATGTCTCACAGTTAAGCTCCCTTATGCCTTTGCACTCTACGACTGATTACCAAACAGTCTGAGGGAACCTTAGGGCGCCTCCGTTACTCTTTGGGAGGCGACCGCCCCAGTCAAACTACCCACCTAACAGTGTCCCTCAGCAGGATAACTGCTGTAGGTTAGAACCTCAGAATAGTAAGAGTGGTATCTCACAGATGACTCCATCCTGACTAGCGTCAGAACTTCAAAGTCTCCCACCTATTCTGCACATAATAAACCAAAATTCACTGCTAAGATGCAGTTAAGGTGCCGGGGTCTTTCCGTCCAGCGGCAGGTAACCGGCATCTTCACCGGTGCTACAATTTCGCCGTGCCCCTCTTCGAGACAGTGTCCAAGTCGTTACACCTTTCGTGCGGGTCGGAACTTACCCGACAAGGAATTTCGCTACCTTAGGACCGTTATAGTTACGGCCGCCGTTTACCGGGGCTTCAGTTCAGAGCTTTGCCGAAGCTAACCCTTCCCCTTAACCTTCCGGCACCGGGCAGGTGTCAGTCCCTATACGTCGTTATTTTGACTTTGCAGAGACCTGTGTTTTTAGTAAACAGTCGCCAAGACCATTTATCTGCGACCTCCTCATGCTTCACCCTTGTAAAAAGAGTTACAACACTACTGAGGCTCCCTTTATTCCAAAGTTACAGGGTTAATTTGCCGAGTTCCTTAAAGAGGGTTCACACGTTCACCTTAGGATTCTCTCCTCACCTACCTGTGTTGGTTTACGGTACGGTCACCTATAAAACTCCTTAGAGGCTTTTCTCGTCGGCATGGATTCAACAAGTTGGAAATCCCTTAGGAAATCTTCCCCGCCGTGCTCGGGCTTAACGAGCTTCCGGATTTTCCTGGAAGCTCACCCTACCTGGCGGCCACACATTTTCAACCGTGTGTATGCCTATCCTTCCGCGTCACCCCATCGTACAAACGTTCTATAGGTGGTGCAGGAATGTTGACCTGCTATCCATCGCCTACGTCTTTCGACCTCGGCTTAGGCACCGACTAACCCTGAGCGGACTGACCTTCCTCAGGAAACCTTAGGTATTCGGTGTTGCGGGTTTTTGCCGCAATTTCGCTACTCATGCCGGCAGGTTCTCTTCTAACTGGTCCATACCGACTTACGTCGATACTTCATCCCCGTTAGAATGCTCTCCTACCATCCCGAAGGATCCGTAGCTTCGGTAGTAAGCTTAAGCCCCGTTACATTGTCGGCGCAAAAATACTTGACTAGTGAGCTGTTACGCTTTCTTTAAAGGATGGCTGCTTCTAAGCCAACCTCCTAGTTGTCTTCGCGTCCTTACTTCCTTGCCCACTTAGCTTACATTTAGGGACCTTAGCTGACGGTCTGGGCTGTTTCCCTCTCGACTACCAAGCTTAGCCCCGGCAGTCTGACTCCTGCACTATGGTTAATGGAATTCGGAGTTTGGTTGGATTCGGAAGATCTCTCGAACCCCTAGGCCATCCAGTGCTCTACCTCCATTACCAAACATGCAAGGCTAGCCCTAAAACTATTTCGGAGAGAACGAGCTATCATTGAGTTTGATTGGCCTTTCACCCCTAGCCTCAGCTCATCCGGACAGTTTTTAACCTGTAGCGGTTCGGACCTTCCTCCGGTGTTACCCGGAGTTCATCCTGGCCAAGGCTAGATCACTCAACTTCGCGTCTATTCCGCACGACTAAACGCCCTATTCAGACTCGCTTTCGCTGTGGCTCCGCATGTTTCCATGTTTAACCTTGCCGCACAGAATAACTAGCCGGCTCATTATGCAAAAGGCACGCCGTCACCCCGCAAGCGAGGCTCCGACTGCTTGTAAGCATACGGTTTCAGGTACTATTTCACTCCCCTAACAGGGGTTCTTTTCACCTTTCCCTCACGGTACTGGTTCACTATCGGTCGCAGATTAGTATTTAGCCTTAGGAGAAGGTCCTCCTAAATTCCCACAAGATTTCTCGTGTCCCGTGGTACTCGGGAACCTGACTAAGAGAAACAACATTTTCGCTTACAGGACTATCACCTTCTGTGGTTACACTTTCCA
>Ga0207752_1000878_pt1 | contig 14142 bp, 11 predicted proteins | sample Pon2CUnioCityCA_6_FD_187272 | JGI IMG/M metagenome (GOLD analysis project Ga0207752, IMG submission 187272) | Marine sediment microbial community from Union City, CA, USA - Pond 2C Sediment 2 (SPAdes) | ecosystem: Environmental > Aquatic > Marine > Intertidal zone > Salt pond sediment ...
GCCCCACCCCGCGCAGCGTATACCGAAAACCCGCCGGTGTAAGCGAACGCGTCCAGTACCCGAGTGCCATCGGCCAAGGCCTCCACCCGGGCTCGATTGTCCCGCTGATCCAGAAAGAAGCCCGTCTTCTGCCCACGGGCCGGATCGGCCTCGAAGCGCAGGCCGTTTTCCCGAAACACGACCGGCCCGTCGAGATCCGGACCGCACAGAACCAGGCCATCGCTCAAGCCGTGCAGGCTCTCCGACTGCGCCCGCGCCGTCCGCCCCAGCCGCAGGACGAGACGCTCGGCCGGGGCAACGTCGACCAGCGCCGGGAGCAGGTCGTGCAGATGGGGCACCCAGGCGGGCGTGTACAGCTTCAACACCAGCGTCCGGTCGTAGCGGTCGACCACCAGGCCGGGCAGGCCATCGTTCCCCCCATGGACCAGCCGATAGCCGGTGGTATCCGCACCGCACAGGGGCGTTCGCCGTTGCGCGGCGGCCGCCAGCCGGGCGCGGAACCAATCTTGGTCGATGGGAGCCGGCTCCCTGTGCTGCAGCACGCGCACCCGAATCGGCGAACCGGGGTCGTAGAGGCCCACGGCCAGGAAGCGGCGCCGGCGATCGAAGACGACGGCCAGGTCGCCGGGCTGGCCGTCACAGCTCTGCCGGCGGATGGAGCGGTCGAACAGCCAGGGATGGCCCTGGCGCAGCGCCCGCTCGGCCGCTCCGGTCACCCGCAGGGCAATATGCCGGGCGCTGGGTCCCGGAACACGCGACAAGGCATCCAGGTAGTGACGCTGATGGACCATTTCTCATCAATCGTCACCCTGTAGATCGGGTGACGATACGAAGTATAGTCCATCTGGACAGAGTGGGCAAGCGCCGAGAGGAACTCTCCGAAAACAAGCGCTGCTCAGCGCGGACTGTGGTCCGGCGGGAGCGTGTGGCAGCTAGATTTTCGCCAGGAAGATGTACCACGCGCCGGAAGCCTGAGGCCCGCGGAAAGAACGGGTCAGGCCCTTCGGGTTTCTATGAGGAAGGTCGGCTGTGTCATCGCGTTGCGAACCGTCTCCCTCCCCCGCCGAAAGAAACCCAAAGGGCCTCTCGTATCACTTACAGGGGCCGATGGTATCCCCGTGATCCAGGTGGGCCTGCAGAGCGGATCGCGAAATCGTGATCGTGCGCGGATTCTTCGAGTTCGGCTTGTGGCAGATCGTGACCTTGTCACTGCGTTCATCCGGCGGCGCGGGCGAGGGTGAGGGCGACGTGGTTGGCGTAGGCAATGGACTGAACACAGTCGGCGTCGGCAGCGGGCTGGACACGGTCGGCGTCGGGGTCACGCCAGGCTCCGGCTCAGGCTGGTAGATGACGATGATGCTCACGATGTGTATTGTGCCATCGGCATCGACGCAGACGATAATCACGATAACGCTCCCCACGGAGACGTCGCCCGTGACCACAATATCATCGTCGAGGGAGATCACGCCTCCGCTGAGCAGCTCTATCCGATCAGCACTGACTCTCACGACGATAGCGCTGATGCTCACACACCCCAGGCCCAGATCATCCACCGGCGTGATCTTCGTCGCCAGCCACGTCCCATCAGGCAGAATTCTGGCCTCTACCCTGACGAGATCGCCGGGGCTGACGTCGCCCTCAACGATGGTCTCGTCGTCCACGGAGAGCGGAATACCGCCCACCACCCAGGGATCTATGCTGTCCACTGTGGCCACAAAAACGACGGGGAGCGCTTCCTCATCGCCGTCAAGCCGCTCGATCCGGGCCGCCATCCAGGTACCATCTTCGGCGATCCGGCCTCTGACCCTCACCCGGTCACCCACGCGAACACCCGGTTCAATCTCCGTCCAGTCATCGGTCTCGAAAGGCACACCGGCCACGACCCACGGGTCGACGCTCTCCACGTAGCCGACGAGTTCAAACTCGCGCTGCTCCTCTTCGACTCGCTCAATGGACCGTGCCAACCAGGTTCCATCGTCCAGAATCCATCCGCGAACCCGGACAACATCCCCGCTGGCAAGGCCCTGGTCAATCTCCGTCTCGGCGTCGACCGTGATCGTGATCCCGGACACGGCCCACGCCTCGTCCGCGACGTCCTGCACCACGCCGACAAAGTCGAAGGGGAAGCCGGGCTGCTCCTCAATGGGCCGGATACGTTCGGCCAGCAGCACCCCATCCGACAGGACGACGCCCTCCACGCGCACCAGGTCTCCAATTTCGACGTCGCCTTCAACGTCGGTTTCGTCGTCCACGGCGATGGCCTGGCCGGCGACGATCCATTCCGTAGCTCCGATGGCTTCCACCTCACCCACGATGGCGAAGCGATCGGCCGGCGAACGGCGCAGCAGTACGATCACGTCGGCGACGCGAGTGTCGTCAGGCAACAGGTGCCCCTCGACCCAGACCCAATCGCCGACCTGCGGGTTGCCGACGATGACCGTGCCGTCGTGGGTCGCGAAGCTCTGCCCGGCGATGGTCCAGGTGGCCCCGGTCTGGGTGACCCGGCCCTCGCCCGTGATGCGGAAAACGGGGTCGTCCGGCGCCTGGCCCGGCCTCACCGTCGTCGCCTGACCGGCGACGACGACGACCGTGACGTCCAGGCCGCTGACGCTGACAGAGCCCTCGTCCACGCTGAAGCGGGCGAGCGAGTCCGGAGTGACCAGCACGTGAAACGAGGTCCCGTGGGCCTCTCCCGTGCCTGAGGGGGTCTGGATCTCGTAGCGAGCGCCCGCGTCGTCCGCGGGGGCCACGTCGTGATCGGTCTCTCCGATCCACTGGGTCAGCACCACAACCCGCGGCCCGCCCGTCTGCCGGGCGTCCAGTTCATCGACGGAGACATCCGTATGCGGTCCCAGGCTCGCCAGGCTGCCATCGTAGAAGGCGAGCCTCACGCCCGACAGCGCGCTCGTGCGAACGCGCTGCCCGGCCGCGATAGAGTGGCCCCGACCGGCGGCAGCCCACGTGCCGTCTTCATCCCGAACCTCCACCACACCACGCAGGTCGAACAACGCCGCACTATGCGGATCCTGGACTTCAGGCACAGTCGCCGTCGGGGGGCCGAGAGCGGGCGCCGGTTCCGTCGGTTCAGGGGTCAGTTCCTGGACCTGACTCACTCCTGACGTCGCGGCAGGAGAAGGCAAGGGATTCTGGGCCAACTTGTCGCGGTACGCCCACCAGGCTACCCCGGCCCCCATGGTGGCGATGAGCGCGCACATGCACAGAGCTACTACCGCACCGGAAAACGCGACGAGCGGTCCCAGCCAGTTCGGCCTAGAACGCACCGAACGCTTCTCCGCCTCCTGGGTCGATCGGGTCGCCATCTGTGCCTCCTTGGCCGCGAGTCTCAACAACTGTGCACGCTGAACGGCAACGACGCCAGGATCTCGCCCGGGATACGGCACCTGTCGAAGCGCGTCAGCAAGCTCCAGCAAGGTTGCCTCATCCTGGGGCAGACCGACCAGGCACGCCTCCAGCGGTTGACCGGCATCCAGTTGCTCCAGCCTGCTATGCAGCTTTTCCTCTTGCATCGATACACCCATAACTCATTCCTGACACGTCCCCCGCAGCGGTGTAGATCGCGAGAAATTCCACGATGCACACCGCATCGCGAGACGTGATCTACTCCTGCTTCAATGCCGCGCGCAGGGCCACCAGGCCACGATGTTGCTGCGACTTGATGGCAGGGACCGTCTTGTCGAGGGTCAGCGCTACCTCCTTCAGCGACAACCCGACCAAGAACCTCAGCACCAGGACTTCCTGCTTGAGGGGATCCAATCCAGCCATGGCACAACGGACCCGCTCCACGGTGAGGTGGTGCTCGACGATCGAAGCCGGATTGCTCCCTTCCTGGCTCCGATCCTCTGCGTGATAGAGCGGGACCAGGACAGGCTTGCGTTTCTTTCGGTAGTGATCGACGACGAGGTTGTGCGCGACACGATAGAGCCAGGCCCGGAAGGGCACGCCCGTGGGGCGATAGTCGGGCAAGCTGACGACCATGCGGGTGAATATCTCGCCGGTCAGATCCTCGGCCAGGCGACGATTATCCACGCGCGACCAGACATATCGAAAGATATGTTCGTGGTGCCGGTCGTATAGTTCGCCAACTGCGTCTACGTCGCCCTCCCGGGCACGTCTGACCAGATCCGCGTCGGTTGAATCAGGCACGTGGGGTCCCCTCTATAAGATATAACGAAGATGTGGACAAAAGGATTCAAATCGCGCCAGAATTAGTCAGATTAGAAACAGGATGCTCGCGCCGGCGAGGGCGACGACCGTGCCGGCGACGGAGCGCGGGCTGATCTTGGCGTGGAAGACCCAGTGGTCCAGTGGGATCAGCATCACGGGGCTCAGGGCCATCAGCGTCGAGGCGATGCCCACCGGGGCATGCTGGACGGCCACCATCGACAACCAGACGCCGATGAACGGCCCGATCAGCGAGCCGCCGATGATGAACAGGCTCGCCCTGCGGTCTCCCAGCGCGCGCACGGTCGATCCGATCTGTCCGCGGAACAGGGTGAGCAGCCAGATCACAACCGAGGCGACGGCCATGCGGATCACGGTGGCAGACAGGGACGGGAAACCGCCGACGAGGCCCTGCTTGGCCGTCACCAGCCCCAGCGCCTGGCCCGACGCTCCTCCCAGCCCCAGGAGCACGCCCAGCCCGTAGTGATGGTCGTCGCCGGCCGGCGCTCCCTGGGCCTGGCCCCGCCGCCTTTCAGAAACCACCCAGGCGATGCCGCCGACGGTCAACAGCACGGCGCCAATCTCGGCCGGGCGCAACGTCTCGCCCAACCAGACCCAGGCCAGCAGTGTGCTGATGACGGGCACGAGCGTCATCAGCAGCATCGACCGGCGCGGTCCGATGAACAGAAAGGCCTGGAACAGGCAGGCGTCCCCGATCACCAGGCCGATCACGCCCGACAGCCCCAGCCAGCCCCAGCGAAAGGGCTCGGCGTGGATGGGCCACGGCTCTCCTTGCACCAACAGGTGGGTCAGCGAAAGATACAGCACCGCCAGAATCAACCGGGCGCGGTTGACCACCCGCGACCCGACCCGCTGGCCGGCCAGCGTGAATTGAATTGAATTAAGTGACCAACAGACAGAGGTCACCAACGCAGCAATCTCTCCCATAATGCTCCTTGATTCGTCCGTTTGTACGCATCGACTTCGACAACGCCGGATTTCGTTCGTAGTCGGCGATTCATCGCCGCATGGCGCGCCGGAGCGCGCTTTACGAACCTGAAAAGAACCAAGGGAGTATAACGTACCTGGCAAGGGCAGGCAAGCGCCCGCGGTTCGGTCCGAGTAGCCGTCCCGATCCCCGGCCCCCCGCCAAGGACAGGAGTGGTTCGTGGTGACGACCTATGAAGGTTAATAATTCAGTCGGGTGACCCTGCTTCAGCCCGCGCGGGGCTGAAGCCCCCGCGCTAAGAGAACAAAGCCCCCTCCGGGGCTGAAATCTGCCCTATCTTGGGCCAAAAATAGCACGTAGTGCTTCGTCCTTTGAGCCCGACGGCTTCAGCCTCGGGGCCTGCTTTGACAAAACACACATTATATGCACAATACACCTATCGAACCAGGAGACGCGCGGCCGATCGCTGCGGCCCACGGTCAACCGCCGCGGCGTGGGTTTCGACCAATCTTATCACATGCATGAAAAGGAGACGTATGCCCGATCACAAGATCGCCCTGATCACCGACAGCACGTGCGACATCCCCGATGCCCTGATCGAGGAATACGACATCACCGTCGTCCCCTCGCTCGTCATCTGGGGGGACGAGGCGCTGCGCGACCGCGTTGACATCCAGCCCGAGGAATTCTACAGACGGCTGGAGAGAGACCCGGCGTTCCCAACCACCTCCCACCCCACCCCGCAGGACTTCCACCGCGTCTACGGCGAGGCCACAGAAAAGGGCGCCCAGGAGATTGTGGTCATCACCGTCAGCAGCGCGATGAGCGGCACGATGACCGTGGGGTGACAGGTGTTGGCCGCAGCCCGCGCACGATCGCACTGGCTGGGTACACCGAGGGTTGATCCAACGAATTTCTAACGCTTTGCGTGTGGAGTTCTAATGGTTGTCGTGTAAAATAGTGCAAAACTGGGGTGATAAACAAGGGGGGAAACGGGCATGTTCATTGGATGGGATCCAACGTATTGGATCTTTGCGCTGCCAGCGCTCATACTCGGGCTGATCGCCCAATCGATGGTACAGAGCAGGTATCGGAAGTACCTGCAGGTGCCCAACGCATCGGGGGTCACCGGGATCGACGCTGCCCGGCGGCTGATGCGGACGGCGGGCCTGTACCTGGAGGTCGAAGCCACCAGAGGGGAGCTCTCCGACCACTACGACCCGCGCAGTAAGGTGCTGCGTCTATCTCAGGGCGTGGCGACGAGACCTTCCGTGGCCTCGATCGCCATCGTGGCCCACGAGATGGGGCACGCCGAACAGGACGCGCAGGAATATCTTCCGATGCGCGTGCGCTCTGGGCTGGTGCCGGTGGTGAACTTCGCCTCCTGGCTGGGACCGATCCTGTTCTTCGTCGGCCTGCTGCTCAACTTGGTCAACCTGGCGTGGCTGGGCGTGGTGGCCTTCGCCGCCGCGACAGTGTTCGCCCTGGTCACGCTGCCGGTGGAGCTCAACGCCAGCCGGCGGGGGATGCGCCTGTTGGATCAAAGTGGCATCCTGGCAAACCGGGACGAGCGACAGGGAGCGCGGAAGATGCTGAACGCAGCGGCGCTGACCTACGTCGCAGCGCTGACGCAATCGATTTCGACGTTGCTGTACTACATATTCATTTTGGGCGGACGGGGACGCCGCCGCAGATAGAAGAGAAGGAGACACACCCATGCTAGGACCTGTAGAGTTGGTCGTCGCTGCCTTTGACGATGAAGAGATGGCGGGCCAGGTATTGAAAGACATGCGGCAGATGGACAAGGATGGCGTCATCGCCGTCGTCAACGCCGCAGTGATGGTCAAGAAGGAGAACGGCAAGGTCTCGATTCGGGAGACCGAGGACGTCGGCGGTGGGCGCGGGGCGCTCTTCGGCGCGGTCATCGGCGGGCTGGTCGGATTGCTGGGAGGCCCTCCGGGCGTGATCGTCGGCGCTGCGGCCGGCGCCGCGACCGGGGGCGTCGCCGCGAAGAAGATCGACATGGGGTTCTCCGACGAGATGCTGCACGAGCTTCAGGACGGGCTCACGCCCGGCAGCTCCGCCATCCTCGCGCTGATCCAGCACGAGTGGGTGGACCGGGTGGTGGCCGAGCTGGAGAACTTCGGCGCCAGACTCTTCCACCAGGGGCTGAAGGCGGACATCGTCGCCCAGCTCGAGGCCCAGGCAGGGGCGGAATAGCTCGACAGGTTCATCTCTGACGCAAGATCGTCACTCGAAGGCTTCGAGCGGACCACAGTCCGCGATGCGGGCGGTGGGCTGTGGTCCACCGCAAGCGTCGGAGTGGGTCGCCTGGTGGCGCTAGCAAAAGGCTTCGAGCGGACCACAGTCCGCGACGTGGGCAGTGGACTGTGGTCCACCGCGAGCGTCGGTGTAGGTCACCTGGTGGCGCGACGGGAAAAAAGCTTGGAGCGGACTACAGTCCGCAATGCGAGCATGCGTGTCGGTCACCTGGTTGGGCAGGCACACAAATGCGCTCCCTAGTATCCCCAAACACCTGGGGATCGGAAGGCGAAGATGAAAACGGGCAAGTTTCAAGAGATCATCGAGGAGTTTCGCACGGTGTTTGCCGGCCGGGGCAACCTGGCCGACTCGATCATCCCACTGGCGATCTTCCTGATCGTCAACGCGGTGCTTGGCTTCGAATACGCCACGTGGGGCGCTCTCCTCGTGGCCGCGGCCATCACCGTGGTCCGTCTGATCAGACGCCAATCCGCGCGGTATGCCCTGGGCGGTCTGGGCGCGGTCGTCGCCGCCATCCTGGTGTCGCGATTACTCGGCAGAGCCGAGGGATATTTTCTCCCCGGGATCGTCACGGGCGGCTTGACCGTGGTCGTCGCCCTGATCAGCGTCGTCGCTGGCCGGCCCCTGGTAGCATGGACGTCGTACATCTACCGCCGTTGGCCGTTGGAGTGGTACTGGCATCCCCGGGTACGCCCCGCCTACAGCGAAGTGACCGGACTGTGGGCAGTTTTCTTCGCCGCCCGGCTGTTGCTCCAACTCAGCCTGTTTCGAGAAGAATCCGCCGGGTTATTGGCAGCGGCCAACCTGCTGACCGGATGGCCGGCCACCATCGTGCTGCTGGTGATCAGTTACCTATACGGAACGTGGAGGCTGCGACGTCTGGGAGGGCCGAGCGTTGAGGAATTCAAAGCCGGCACTGAGCCACCGTGGACCGGGCAGCAGAGAGGCTTTTGAAAGTCACCGGGGCAACCGAGCAGCCTTGGCCTGTTCGATCGCCGCGCTGTCCTGCAACTGGTGGGCGATGAGGTTCTTCGCCGCGACGCCGAGCGTCAGTATGACAATGACGGTGATGATGCCCATCTCGAACTCCTTCGCTCATAACCGATTGGGGCAATCGCCCATCTGATCCGAGCCTACGCTCCCAGTATAGCAAAGAAAACTCCCCAGCGCATCGGCCAACTGGGGAGTTTTTGACCTGGCCATGTGACCAGGTTTCCAGGCAAGAGACGAAAGACGGGAGAACGAAAAAGGGCGAAGGCCCGTCTCCGAACCTTCGCCTCAATCGCAGGCAACCCCCGCGCTACTGGATGAACTCCACAGTAGGCAATATCTGCCCAACGATCTCGACCACGTCCCCGTGGCCCTCCACCCGGTCGGGGAAGCCGCTGATGGCATCGGTGACGACGACGCGGACGATCTCGTCGGCCGGGCTGTGGAAGATGTAGTGCACGATATGCGCCGTGCTGAGATCCTCCATCGTCCTGACCACCGGGCGACCGCCGATCTCCACGTCCTCGGTCGAGCTCGGGGGCGCGTACACCCGCCCGAACTCCTCCTCCGTCCCATCGGTCACTTCGACGCCCAGCGGCGGCGCCACGCCGTCCCAGCCCCGGGGCGCGAAGACCAACACGCGCTTGAGGGCCTTCATCCCCTCGGGCGCCTCCATCCCCTCCGGCACCGGCGGTATATCCTCGTAGGTCCAGTCCTCGGGGTAGCGCAACCGGAAGCCGTACTCGGCGTCAGCAAAGACCTGCCAGTCGGCGACGTTTGCCTCGCCCTGAGGCGCTTCCGGTGCGGCGGCAGGCTCCTGGTCACCGGCGCCGGGCTCGGCGCAGACGACGTCGCTGATGGCCCACCAGCCGTCCACCTCGCTCAGCTCGACGGTGAAGGCGTGACTCTCAAAACTGGTCTGGACGACTACGCTGGCCTGATCCTCCGACCCAACTACCTCGCCGAGCGTGAAGCTCTCGGGCACGTCCTGGGCGCACAGGAAGGGATCATATCCACCCTTGTCGAACGAGGCGATGAGCTCGTCCACCTGCTGCATGAACGCCTCGGTCAGGTACTCGCTGGATCGATACGCTCCATCCACGAGCGGGTTGCCCGCGTTCTGGGCATACCACAGGTACCAGCCGTAGAAGCCCTCCACAGCCCCCTCGGGCGTCACAGGCATAGGCCCCTCGGGCGTCGGGGAGGCCGACTCGGGCATCGCGCAGGTGACGTCGGCGATCTTCCACGCCCCGTCGACCGTCCGCAGCGCGACCTTCACGTCGCGGGCCGACTCGTACTCCGTGCCCGGGTTCCAGAGTTGGTGGACGACGACCGAGGCCTCGTCGCCGAATACTTCCGCCACGTCGACGGTGAAGCTGCGCGGGATGTCCTGGGCGCACAGGAAGGGATCGTATCCCCCCTTGTCGAAGGAGGCGATGATCTCGTCCACTCGCTGTACGAAGCCCTCGGTCAGGTACTCGCTCGACCGGTAGGCCCCGTCGACGAGGGGATTGCGCATCTCCTCCGCGGCCGGGTCCCCGATGTAGCCGAGGTACCAGTCGTAGAAGCCCCGCACGACCTCCTCCGGCGCCATCGCCGCCGCTTCCGGCGCGGCGCAGGCGATGCCGGCGATCTTCCACGCCCCGTCGACCTTGCGCAGCGTGACCTCGACGTCGTGGACCGACTCGTACTCCGTGCCCGGGTTCCATACCTCGTGGACGACGACGGTCGCTTCCTCGCCCGACACGACGGCTTCCCCGACAGTGAAGCTGCCGGGCACGTCCTGGGCACACAGGAAGGGGTCGTATCCACCTTTGTCAAACGAAGCGATGATCTCATCCACCTGCTGCACAAACTCGGCGGCCAGACGCTCGCTCGACCGGTAGGCCGCATCGGCCAGCTTGCTGCCCGGCTCGCCGACGTACCAATCGTAGAAGCGCTCGACGACCTCCTCAGGCGCCGCCGCGGACGTTTCGAACGTCGCGGACGACGCAGGCGCCGGGCTGCATCCGGCCAGCACGACGGACAGGGTTATGACAGCACTTGCGATACATAAAGTAAACTGTTTAGCGTTCATTGGAATTTGCTCCTTTTCTCCATTGGATGCTTTCTTGCGGAGCGATTTGCCGCTCCATCTTACGCTTCAAGTGTAGCACGGGAAACTCCCCGGCGCATCGGCCAACCGGGGAGTCTTGGGCCTGGACGGGTGGGGAGTACGGGCCCTGGTCAGGTGACCAGGCCCGGTCAGGCGACCGGGGAAGACATCCCGCCGTTCTCAGCGACCAGGAGGCGATACAGTTCGGCATAATCGGCGATCGAATAATCGGCCTCAACCTCAGGCAACACTGCTCCAAACAGGCACGTCCGCACGCCGGCGGCACGCCCCGCCAGGACGTCGATGTCGCGATCTCCAACGGCCAACACAGCCTCCCGCTCCAGGCCGCGCCTGTGGATCATTTCCTCGAAGCTGGCCGGATCGGGCTTCCTGGAATAGCCATCGTCGCTGGTCAAGCGATCCGCGAAGTGGTCGGTCATCCGGTGGACGACCAGAAGACGCTGGAGCGACTGGCTCCCCCGATGGGTGACGATGAAGTTCTCCCCACCTATGGCGCGAACGTAGGCGCAGACATCGACCACGCCCGGAAAGGGTGGCTGATCCTGGGCCGGGATGCCGGCGTAATGTCTGCTAAATCCGTCCAAGACGTCGTCTACGTCCACGTCGAATTTGTGGGCCAGCGTAGTTGCACAGTGGCTCAGCGACCGTTTGCACAGGCCGGTGATCCAGTCCAGGGAGGCAGTGACCTCAAGCTCATCGAGCAGCAGGCCGAACGCCCGGGCAAAAGCAGGGTAGGTATCAAAAAGCGTGCCGTCCACGTCCCAGAGCAAATACCGGAGCATCGAATCCCTCCTTCAAGACGAACAAACCAAGCCAATCGCTATCATAGCACACCTGACGCCCATCGTCTACTCTCTACCCGCGATCATCGCTTCCGAAGCACAACACTACAGCGGATCAAGAAACGAACGAATGGTCCGGCGTGGATTCGTGGGGCCGGCGCCCATCTTTTGCACTCTGCTTCCCTCCGTCTGCAGTCCGGGTTCGTAGTGGCGACTTCAGTCGCTCTTCGTCGTCCCACAACGACTGAAGTCGTCACGACGAACCAAATCCTCGCACCTTCAGTGTAGCACATGCAGCCGACGGGCACATCGGCCAGTCGGGGAGTCTGGGGACTGGTCAGGTGGCCAGGTTTGGGACTGGTCGGGTGACCAGGTCGGATTTGGGGAACGTCAATTGACCTTCTAGCTAGGTTGCACTATACTGGGGATCGCTGCAGGCGAAAAGTCCAGGTCGTGAGTCACAGCCCGCGGATGCCAGCCCGTGAACGATGAAATTTAAGAATTAAATCGCGTAACGAGGTGCCGCCAGAGCTTCGTCCGCTTCGGCGAAAGTGCCCCCAGATGTGGCCAAGACTGGCCGATTTCTTCGGTTTCGGCCATATATGGGAAGGCTGGTAGCTCCACACTTAATCGTGAAGCGGGCTGACAGCCTCACCCAAGGGCTAATCTGGGGCACTAGCAGGGGATTTCGCCCCACTTTTGCTCCACATTGGGGTCGAAAACGTGCTCTTCGCACCACATTCCGGTCGACCACGGTCTGGTGGGGTGCTACCGGAAGGCTTCAACTACGTCGTTATTTCTCTAACTTTCATAAGTCGCCACTACAAGCGAGAGGTTTTCAAAACAGGAAATGAAATGACAGAAGCATCATCCGAACACGCTTGGTCACACCGAGCCGCCAGCGCCATCGCGGGCGTGGCCATCTCGGCCGACGGACGCCGCATCCTGGCGGGCACACTCGGTAAGCGAGTGATCTGCCTAGACCAGGATGGCCAGACGCTCTGGTCGGCTAAAGTGGGCAACCAGGCCTGGCGCGTCGGGCTCTCGGCCGATGGGCAGGTCGCCGTCGCCGGCACCGGCAGCACCCGCCCGTGGGATAAGAAGGGACGCGGGCTGTACGCCTTCGACGGCGCCGGGAAGCTTCGGTGGCAGCAGAACCTGGGGGCCTCCGCCTGGGGCCTGGCTCTGGCCGCCGACGGGCGCACGGTCGCAGTGGGAACAGATGGGCACGAGGCGCTGCTGTTCGATGAGGAAGGACACCTGCTCTGGCGACGCGAGACGCCCGGGCTGGGCTGGTCGGGCTGGGTGATGGCGACGGCGCTATCGGCGGACGGCCAGACGGTCGCTGCCGGGTCGGCCAACAAGACGATCCTCGTGCTGGACCGGGGCGGCAACCTGCTGGGCGAACATCACGCGGAGGCTGACGTCTACACTGTGGCCGTCTCCGCCGATGGGCACACTATCGCCGCCGGTTCCAGCGACCAACAGGTCTATCTACTGGACCGGCAAGGTCACCTGCTCTGGCGCGAAGAGCTGGACGACAAAGTGTGGACCGTCGCGCTGACGGCGGACGGCCAGCGCCTGGTCGTCGGCGCCGGCGAGAAAGAGGCCCACGTCCGCACTTTCAACCGGGGAGGCCAGCCCCTGTGGAAGCGTTACGTTGAAGGGAGCGTGAGCGGCGTGGCCGTCTCGACCGGAGGCGAGGTCGTCGTGGTCGGGACGCGGGCGGGGCACGTGTACCTGTTCGATAGCACCGGCGAGAGACTGGGTCACCACGCGGCGCAGAAGAACATCCGCGACGTGGCGGTCTCCGCCGAAGGCCGGATCGCCGTCGCTGCCTCGGAGGATGGCCACGTGTATGGCTTTCGACTCCCGCCGCAAACGGCTACCGCGCTGCCCACGCAAAGGCCAGCGTGGGACACGACCGCGATCCGCGAACTGCTCACCGCTGCCTTCAGCGACGAAGACCTGACGGTGCTCTGCTTCGATCACTTTCGCCCGGTGTACGAGGATTTCAGCACCGGGATGAGCAAGGGCCAGAAGATCCAGCGGCTGCTGGACCACTGCGTGCGCCACGAGCAAGTAGAGGAACTGCTGAGCATGGTAGAGGAGCGCAACCCGGTTCAGTACGATCGCTTCCGGGATCGGTTGCGGGGCTGAGGGCAAAGAAGAGTACCACGGATACAGAAATACACGATAGGACAGAGGTGCCACAGGCAACGCTACCATCCCATCGTGTATTTCCTCATCCGCGGTGATCTTGCGCGCTGGACTGTGGTCCAGCGCAAGCACCGGATGGCAAGGTAGTTCTGCCCATATGCTCGTCTTGCCGGCTCTCTGGCGACGTTGAGGGCACAGAAGAGAACTACGGATAGTCACTACTCAGTGAGCACGCCCACGTGCGAGTGGCGTGTGCAAAACCCGTTCCGCATCTGGGGATGCTCCACTCCTCCTCCTACGCGAGGCCCTAGGTGCGGTGGCTGAGCAGTGACTACGGATACAGAAATACACGATAGAGCAGAGGCACCGCAGGCAGCGATCTCACCCCATCGTGTATTTCCTTTATCCGCGGTAGTCCCGCCCGCTGGACTGTGGTCCAGCGCAAGCACCGGCAGGCAGGCTCAGCACTCGCTGTAGCCGCAGGTGTAGCAGCGGCGGCAGCCCTCCTCGCTCACCAGCGCCGCGTGGCCGCACTCCGGGCACAGGTCGCCGGCCGGGAAGAGCGAGAGCTGCTCGGCCTCTGCCCCCTCTCCGCCCTCCGACGCCGGCTCGACCAGCCCCAGGTGCTCGGCCAACACCTGGGCCACGCCGTCCGGCAGGCTGCGGACGCGATCACGGCC
>Ga0207752_1000879_pt1 | contig 14135 bp, 11 predicted proteins | sample Pon2CUnioCityCA_6_FD_187272 | JGI IMG/M metagenome (GOLD analysis project Ga0207752, IMG submission 187272) | Marine sediment microbial community from Union City, CA, USA - Pond 2C Sediment 2 (SPAdes) | ecosystem: Environmental > Aquatic > Marine > Intertidal zone > Salt pond sediment ...
GATAAAGGCGACGTCGAGAAAACCGGGAAACGGCACTTCGCCTTCGGCGTAATACCTCGGCGCGTACAGAATCATAACCAAAAAAACAAGTGTCAAAACGAGCCGGCCGAAAGTCAAAATGTTCGGGATAAGCTTCAACATAAGCTGAAGTTTACGTATTTAGAGATAAAATTCAATATTAAATTTGCTGAACGAGCAAGTCGTAGTCCTGCGTTCCTATTACCTTTGTCTCTATGAACTGTCCGGGTGAGGCCGAGCAGTTTTTGATGATACAAACGCTGTCGATATCAGGTGCCTGGCCATAGTAACGTCCCCGGCCGATACCATCAGGCTCAACCGAATCGACCAGACAGGTCAGGTTGCTGCCGATTTTTTCTTTGTTGCGCGAAAATGCGATTTTCTGCTGGGTAAGCATCAAATCATCGAAACGCTGCTGCTTGGTTTTTTCGGGGATCTGGCCGGGCAGCTTTGCGGCGGAAGTGCCGGACTCGGGATAGAATTTGAAGCAGCCCAGCGCATCGAACCGTGCCCATCGGACGAAGTCCAGCAGCTCTTCGAACTGCCGGTCGGTCTCGCCTGGAAAGCCGACAATCAGAGTCGTTCGCAGCACAATATCGGGCATGGCAAGGCGTAAATTACCGATCAGAGTCCGGATCTGAGCTTTTCTATCGGGCCGGCGCATTGTCTTAAGAATGTTGTCATTGACGTGCTGCAGCGGGATATCGAGATAGTGAACGACTTTTTCACTCTCTGCGAGCATATCAATCAATTCGCTATCAATTCCCGCCGGATACAGGTACATTAACCGAAGCCATTTCAGATCTGTTATTTTCTCCAATTCCCTAAGGAGAGCAGATAATCCGTTTTTTATTTTCAAATCGCGTCCGTAGCAGGTGGTGTCCTGAGCGATTATATTCAACTCTACTGCACCGGCAGAAACCAGCTCCTCGGCCTCGGCGATAACAAGTTCCATCGGCTTGCTTCGAAAGCGCCCTCTGATAGAAGGTATCGTGCAAAAAGAGCAGCGGTGGTTACATCCCTCGCTGATTCGCAGATAGGCCCAGTGTTGCGGCGTGATAAGCAATCTGCATCTGTCATCCGGCACTCGATCGTCCGGCGACGCTAAAAATTGGTTAGGGCGAGAATATGTTCCTCGGTTTTTTGGTCCGGTAGAAAAAATTTTTTCAACAATTTCGGCAATATTATCCCGCTGACCGAGGCCGATAACGGCGTCTATTCCGTCAATTTGCTTGAGAAGGTCTGTTCCTAATCTTTCACTGAGACAACCGGCAACCACAACTTTTTTTACGGCGCCGTTTAACTTGCAATCCACGGCGTGCTTTATCGCTTCGAGTGATTCAATCTGGGCCGGGGCGATAAAACCACAGGTATTGATAATAACAACTTCGGCATTATCAGTCTGATTGGTTATCGGAAAACCCGCCTGGACAATTTCAGCCAGCATTCTTTCGCTGTCAACGACGTTTTTCGGACAGCCCAATGAAATGAAACATACGGGAATTTCCTGCTTTTTATTCTCCATAAAACTTAAAATAACCGGAAATTTGCATTTTTAACCCGAAAAACGGAAACATTTTTACTAATTTGAGGGTATGATACTTGACGATAAATAAATAAGCAATAGAATAACCGGATATCCCGTCTATATATACAGATCGGAAGTGAAGAGGTTTAAAACGCAGCTTTTTAAGCGTTTAATTATAATGGCTAATACATCATGATGATTAAAAGCAGCCAAAAAATTGGCCGTGGTCTATGGCTAATCCTGGCGGTTGCTGCCGTAGTCATCCACTGGACTGGAGGCTGGGGGAGCATATCCGCTCAAACGGACACGGAAAGGGAAGCTGAGCAGACACTCCGCGATCTGAAGATTACTATGGATCCCGAACCAAACGTCCCTATGCCGGAAGTCTATAAGACTCCACCAAAAATCTTCGAGCAAATCGTCGGCGGCGCATCTGAATGGAAGCTTTTTTACTTTTGCAAATATCATACTTCGGATGAGCTGAAACAAATCATCCATGAACAGTTTGCGTCAAAAGTCTTCAATGAAAAAGGCAAATCCGTTACAGTAGTCGACTACACGGTCAGCAGCAATCCGGCCACTAACCAGTTGATTGTCCGTTGTCCGACCCGTGATGACATCGACGCGGTGCTTGAGACCATAAATCAGATAGACGTTAAGCCGATTCAAGTCAAGATAGACTGCCTGATTTCAGAGGTATATGCGGATCTGACGTTTGACCGTGAAACCACCATAGCGATCGAGAACCTTTTCGGCGAATCGATAACGATGAATCCCGCCGGCACGGCTTTCGGAGCCGATGTCCAGCAACTGGTTAAGGACGATGAATTTCTCCCGGCGTTTCCCGGCGCCTCTCTTCGAGAGGTAGCCCGGTCCCGGATGGGCCTTAACATCGGGTATCTGGATGCCGGAAAGGCCGGACATACTTTTACGTTGCTAATCGACCTGCTTGAGTCGAGGGGGTATTTGAAGGTCCTGATGAATCCGACGCTCGAAGTGGTAAACGGCGGAACAGCCAAGGTTATGTCCAGTCAGCAGGTTCCCATTGACAGGGTCACCGTACGGTCAACCCAATCGGACTATTTCGAGGTAAGTACAAAATACGAAGATGTTATCGATTCGCTCGAAGTAACCGCCCATGTGTTTGCCGACGGTTACATCGGTTTGGAAACGGACATCCTGCTCGGCTCTAAGAACACACCTGAAGGTGTGAAGCAGGTACCTATCATCACTAAGAAGGAGATAGATAACAAGCAAAACCGAATCAGAGAGGGTGAAAGTCTCATAATCGGCGGGATCAGAAAAAACGAAGAGTTCGCGGTAGTTCGCGGCGTTCCGATACTTAAAGATATCCCGCTTCTCGGATATCTGTTCTCCAGTGAGGATACCGAGAGCCGGGCGGTCGAGACTATCTTTATATTGACTCCGACTATTTCTACTGATGGAAGACAAACAAAAGAAGTAATGCAAGAAGTCCAGAAAAAGCACGAACCGGATAGTCCCACCGGCCTGGGCGAAATGATCACGGATCCGTTCGGATTCAAAGCTCGTGATGAAGCACGTAAGCAAAGCGTCCACGACGCCGAACAGGCCCGCCTCGAGGCCGAAGTAGAAAAAGCCCAGGCTCGAATCGACATTAGAGAGGCCGAGGATCGGGCGGAAATGGCAGAAGCAGAGCTAAATAAAATCGAATCTGAAGCAGAGAGAATCAAGGCCGAAGCCGAAAAAGCCAACTCCGAAGCCCAGGCCAAGGCAAAGGCTGCCGAAGAAGCTAAAGCAGCAGCGGAAAAAGCGCTTGCCGACGCTAAAAAGGCCCAACAAGAAGCTGAAATGGCTAAGGCTGAAGCCGAAGCAAAGATCAAAGCCGCTGAAGATGCCAAAAAAGAAGAATCCAGCAAATCAGAGGTTGAATCTGAGCAATCAGCACCACAAACTGAGCAGCCCGCTGCTCAAAAGGCGGAAAAAACCGAAAACGCAAAAGCCGAAGAGGACAAGGCTGAGAGTAAAACCTGACAAAGCAATCTTTGATGAAGGGATACTCTATGGAAAATTCTAATCAAAATAATCCTCTTAATCAACCGCATCCTGTTCACAAAGATATCGACAAACCGATCCCGTTTGACGATTCCGACTCGGGCAAATCTGGTGTTTCTCATTCGCCTTTGGATCTGGGTGGTACTAAACCCGTTCAAATACCAAAAGTCGAAACACCCAAACCGGCGGCGGCAGCAAAAAAAACGACAGCAAATACAGCCTCTACCGGCAGAATTGAAGGCGTAAAGACCTTTTTCACAAAACTACACCCCGGGGCTCTGAATTTTCTCGATGAGCAAATCACCAGATGGCTGACTGAGAATCCGGACGTCCAAATAAAACGAACGAATGTTACCACGGGCGAAGTCCAGGCCAAAAAAACCGAGCCTAATATTATCATTACTATTTGGTATTGAGAACCCTTGCCCAGATTATCGCTTCCGAGAAGGACCGTAAAACGTACCCGGCAGTCAAACTTCCAAACGAGCATTTTTACCTGCGAATATCAACTGAGTCCTACGGCGATAATCTTCCCACCTGTGGCGAACTGTGTAATTCGTCCATACCCGATAAAAATTCTTCACATTAAGTCTTGACAAATTATGCAATTTACATTATTTATCTCATTTTGTTTGTATATGTATGGCGTACAGGATCAATTTTTGTAAATATTTTGGAGATCTTTTGTGGCTAAAGAGTTAGCACGGAAACTTATTAACGCAGGGGTCCATTTTGGGCACGGTGTGAGTCGATGGGACCCCAGGATGGCACCATTCATTTTCGCAAAACGCGGCAATATCCATATCATTGATGTCAAAAAAACCCTCAAAGGCCTGCTGATAGCCAAAAAACTTCTCGCTGAAGTGGTTTCTTCCGGCAAAGACGTTGTTTTCGTTGGGACCAAACGTCAGGCCCAAAAGGCCGTTGAAAATACGGCGGAAAAGTGTGGAATGCACTATGTTTCTGAGCGGTGGCTTGGGGGTATGCTCACTAATTTCAGAACGATACGGTCCCGATTACAGAGATTGGAACAGCTTGAAGCTATGGCCGAAGATGGAACGCTGGACAGTGAAAGCAAAAAGCAGGCATCGAGACTCAAACGCGAGATGCGAAAAATTAAAACCAATCTGCAGGGAGTCCGGAATATGTCCCGTTTGCCGGGCGCCGTTGTCGTAGTTGACGCAAAGAAGGAATATCTCGCTCTTCGGGAAGCCAAAAAACTGGACATAACAACTATAGGACTTCTCGATACCGATTCTGACCCTGATACGGTGGATGTGGCAATTCCGGCAAACGATGATTCGATCAGAGCGATTGAGCTGATACTCAATGAATTGGCCGACGCCGTGTCCATTGGCAAAACCATGGCTCCGGTTCGCCAGGAAGCACCTCAACGGCCGAAACGCGTTCGTTCAAAAAGGCCGGTTCTGGCTCGCGCCAGAGGAGAAAAAACTCAAGCAACGAGTGATATCGAGCAAGGCTCTTTGCAGGTTGCAGATTCATCTTCGCAGGAAAGTCAAACGCAGCAGCAGGAATCCGAGTAAAGAAGCTGATAATAGAAAATTTTTGGTATTTTCCGGCGGCTTGGACCGCCGGTTAGCATAATAAGAGAAACAACCCACTTAGCATAGAATAGGAGTTTTAAGATGGCGGACATTTCAGCAGCGATGGTTATGAAACTGCGAAAAATGAGCGGTCAGGGAATGATGGACTGTAAAAGAGCTCTTCAGGAGACAGGCGGCGATCTCGAGAAAGCCATGGATTTACTGAGAAAAAAAGGTCTGGCAACTCTGGCCAAGCGTGCCGGAAGAGACACTACAGAGGGTCTGGTTGTATCTAAAACCAGCCCAGACGGCAAAACGGCGGCCATGGCAACGCTTTGCTGTGAGACGGATTTTGTGGCCAAAAGCAAGGATTTTGTAGACACGGCAAAAATCCTGGCCGACATCGCATTGTCCTGCCCGGCAGACGAGGGTGTCGAGAACGTTTTAGAAGCCCCTGTCGACGGCAAAAAATTCAACGATATTATCACCGAATTAGTAAGCAAAACAGGTGAAAAAACGCTGGTGGGAGATTACGCCAAGTACAAACTCGATGGTCCGGGACTCATTAGCACTTATATTCACTTCAATGAAAAAGTCGGCACCATGCTGCAGATCGATACCAGCAATGAGGACGTGGCGGCAAAAGAAGAAATTAAGCAAACCGCCGCCGACATTGCTATGCATATAACCGCGACCAAACCCCTGGCACTTGATAAAGACCAGATCGATCCGGCAACAATCGAACGGGAAAAAGCCATCTTCGCCGAACAGGTTAAAAATAAGCCTGCGAATATTATTGAAAAAATCGTCGAAGGCAAGATAAATAAATTCTACGCTGAGAACTGCCTGCTCCAGCAGGCTTTCGTTAAAGATGACAGTAAGTCCGTCGAGCAGGTTATCACTGAAGCGGCCAAACAAGCCGGCGGCGAGGCAAAAATAAAAAGATTTGTCCGATTTGAGGTCGGATAACAGGGGCCGGTCCGGAAACACGACGCGAGATACCCCGAAGAGTTATAAAATGGCTGAGTGTAAATATCATCGCGTTCTGTTGAAGCTTTCAGGTGAAAGCTTTTGCAAAGCAGGCCAGTTCGGGATCGATGGAGCTGCGCTGGGATCGATAGCTGAAAGGATCGTCGAAATTTGCAAAATCGGGCCGCAGGTTGCTATTGTAGTCGGGGCGGGTAATTTTTTAAGGGGAGAAAGCTTCTCCGAGACCAGCCAAATACCTCGCAATACCGCTGATTATATGGGGATGCTGGCTACGATTATCAACGCCTGCGCGCTTCAGGAAACGCTTGAGAAGCTCGGCCAGGAAACGAGGGTTCTCAGTGCGATAGAAGTGCCGGCGATGTGCGAAGGCTTCATTCGCCGAAGGGCCATTCGCCACCTCGAACGCGGAAGAGTGGCGATATTGGCCGGTGGTACGGGAAATCCTTTTTTTACCACCGATACCTGTGCCGCGTTAAGGGCATCGGAACTCGATGCGGACCTGCTGATAAAAGCGACGAAAGTGAGCGGCGTTTACAGCGACGATCCCGAGAAAAATCCGGACGCCCGGCTTTTCGAGAAGCTTACTTACGACCAGGTACTGACAAAGAACCTGAGAATTATGGATCATGCGGCAATAAGTCTTTGCCGGGAAAACAATATTCCGATTATTGTTCTGAATATTTTCGAGAAGGGAAATATAACAAAGTCTCTTTATGGCGAGAAAGTTGGCACTAAAATAGTAACGAAATGAGGTTGAAGATGCCTACCAAATCAATAGTCTCGGACACCGAATCTAAAATGAAAAAAGCCGTCGAGGTTCTGCAGGACGATCTAAAAGCCGTCCGCAGCGGCAGAGCCGCGACAGGGCTGGTCGAAAACATAAAGGCCGATTTTTACGGTACACCTACACCGTTGAAACAAATGGCCACCCTGGCAACGCCTCAAATGGATATGATTGTGATTAAACCGTTTGACCCGGCTTCGATTAAAGAAATTGAAAAAGCAATAAAAGCCAGCGACCTTAGCATTGCACCGATAGTCGAAGGAAAAATAATCAGGCTTAACATCCCGGCTCTCAGCGAGGAAAGGAGAAGACAGCTTGTCCAGCAGGCCAAACAGACGGGCGAACAGACCAAGGTCGGCATTCGCAATATAAGAAGAGATGCGAATAAGAATCTCGAAAAGGAGCAAAAAGACAAAATCATCACTGAAGACGACCTCGAAAAAGGCAAAAAGCAAATCGATGATATTACCAAGCAGTACACCGACAAAGTTGACGAGCTGATAAAACACAAATCAGACGAAATAATGCTCGATTGATTTTGCCAAAAAACGCGCGAACCACAAATTTACGCGATTTAATACAAGCGGAATCTGTCATTATGTTTTCGTGCAATTATTCACATAATTTCGGAGGTCAAAACAATGCGAGCAAAAAACAAAACAAAAGACGAGCCGCGCAAGAAAACCGGCACAAAGAAGCTCATGCTGGCGCTTGCAATCGTAATGATTCTGATTTTACTGGTACTTTTGCTCTTACCGTCAGTCGTCTCATCCACAAAAGCCAGACAGATGATACTGGCCAAAATCAACGATTCCATCTCCGGCGAAACGAATTTCGACGATTTATCAATGGGCTGGTTCAAGGGCATCAAGGTATCGGATTTCAGCTTCAACGACAATGCCGGCCAGGTTTCCGTCCGGGTCAATGAAATTTCGACAAAACCGCACTACGGCTCTCTTTTAACCGGCAATTTATCCTTCGGCCAGACTTTAATCGACAAGCCGAATGTGGAGATAAACCTTAAAGATTTACAACAGCAAAAGACTCAAAGGCCCGGCAAGGAAAGTCCTGCCGGCAAAGAAATGGGGCCGATTGTTTTGCCGGTAAAAAGAATGCAGCTTGTGCTCAACGACGGCAGCGTCAAAGTAACCGACCCGAAAGCCGGTTCGGTCGTGCTTTCACGGATAAACTCGAAAGTCAATTTACAGCCCCCCGGACAGCAATCAAATTTGGATTTAACAATGGCAGTAGCCCAGGCGGGCAAGACTTCCGAGATTCGAGTCGCCGGCAGCATTACCCCAAAGCAGAAGACCGGCTGGAGCCTCAAGGGAACAAGCGGAGAGCTGACCGTCGATGTGAATGATCTGGAACTGGAGTCTTTAGGACCAATTTTTGCTCTTGCCGGTCTCGATATACAGACCGAAGGTCTTGTAGAAGGCAGTGCGAAGGGCGAAATCGAAGACGGCCGGATAGGAAATATTAACGCCGGAATAAAAGCAAGGAATCTGCTGATAACCGGGGACGTACTAAAAGGCGACAAATTACAGACCGGCGAGCTAAATATTAACGCAAAGCTGAGCCAGCAAAACGGAGCGATAAATATCGACGATTTGCAGCTAAAAAGTGATTGGGCCGCCGTTAACGCCAGTGGAATCGTGCCAACGACGATCAAATCTCTGGACGATCTCCTTGGCCCTGAATCAAATTACAACTTGAAAGGCCAATTCAACTGCGATTTGGCCGCCGTCTCGTCGCAAATGCCCAAAACCCTCGGACTCAAAGAAGGCATGAAAATAACATCGGGCCGGCTAAACGGCAATATCGATACCTCCCCCAAAGCCGGAGGCCAAAAACAAATCCGGGCCAGCGCAACTATATCCGCGCTGGAGGGTACGGTTGAAGGAAAGAAAATCGCGCTGTCCGAACCTGTCGATGCCGAAGCGCAAGTTTCTTCGGATAAAGCCGGCATAAATTTCGACAAAGTCGAGGTCTCGGCCCCGTTTGCTAATTTAAACTGCTCAGGCAACATCAAATCACTCAAATACACAGCCCAAGCCGACCTTGCAAAGCTGCAGGCCGAATTAGGACAGTTCGTGGATTTCGGTCAATATAAGATGTCCGGCGAACTTCAGGAAACGGGACAGATTTCCATCGAGGAAGATAAAATCGCCGCTTCCGGCTCGGGTTCGTTCAAAAACCTTAGTTTGAGCTCACAGGAAGGTCTCACTGCTTCGGAGCCGAAAGCCAATATCGAGTTCGCCTTAAATATGGACAAAAAGAAGAATGTTCTGGCCGTCGAGTCAGTAGTTGCCGACGCCAGTCTCGGCAGGCTAAGCGTAAAAGACGGCGTTGTGCCCCTCGGGGACGAACCGGCGACACCCTTAAATCTGGAGATAACGGCAAATAACGTCGATTTCGAAAAGGTCCGGCCGTTCGCCGTGATGTTCGCCTCTTTTCCTAAAGAAACGCAACTGGCAGGTATCGCCGAATCCACCGTCTCAGTGACCTTGGAAAAAAAGGTTTACAAAATCACGACAGACTCGACAAAAATCGAAGGTCTTAAGCTAAGCTCGCCCGGCAAAAAGCCTTTCGAATCTGACCTGGTCACCCTCGCTTTCGAAGCCGAGATAAATCCCGAACAAAAAGCTATCAATCTCAAAACGCTCAAACTTGAAAGCCCGCAAATTAAAATCACTAAGGCCCAATTTAGCCAGGTAAGCAAAGAAGGAACGACCACGTTGCAGGGACAGGTCGATCTCGAATATGAATGGTCTGCGGTCAGCACCGCGGCGGCGCCTTATATGCCGGAGGACTTAACGCTTCAGGGCAAAAGAAAAGATACGGTCACTTTCACCAGCCAATATCCGGCCGACCAGCCGGACAAGCTAATGTCAAATCTCAATGCCCAGGCCGAGTTAGGGTTCGAGAAGGCCGGCTATATGGGTCTTGATTTCGGCACCACCGATGTTGACATACAGGTCCAAAACGGCGTGTTGAACATAGCACCGTTTACGACGAAGGTCAATGATGGGCAGTTAAACTTTGCCGGAAATGCGGATTTCAAGCAGTCCCCGTCACTGTTCAAAGCTGCCAGGCCGATGCAATTGGTGAAAGACATAAAAATCAATGATGCGACAACAAAGAAACTTTTGAAGTACGTCAATCCTATTTTCGCAGACGCCGTCAACGTAAGCGGCATTGCAAACTTCAACTGCGAGCAACTGGCCATACCTATCAGCGCCGAAGCAAAGAACGAGGCGGTGGTTATAGGCACGATTTCGATGAATCAGGTACAATTGCAAACCTCGGATTTGCTGGGTCAGATTCTGACCATAGCCGGCGGCAGTCCACGCGGCACAGTTTTGACCATCCACCCGACGAAACTGGTTCTGCGGGACGGCGTCCTGCGATACGACGATATGCAAATCGACGTCGGCGATAATCCGATTAATTTCAAAGGGGCTATCGGCCTGGATAAGAGCCTGGATATGACAGTGACCCTGCCCTATACTACCGAAGGCCGGACGGCAAGAGTCGGCGGAGAAACACGCGGTGCAAGGATTGCGCTGCCGCTAAAAGGCACGGTCGATAAGCCTCAGCTTGATACGGACAAGCTCCTGGAGTTGCAATTAAAGCAGCAAGGAGAGGAACTATTGCGAAGGGGTCTTGAAGAATTATTCAAGTAGCACGAAGCAAATTGTTTTTGCCGCCGACAAGATGTAAAAAAATTTATAGGCATTAGCCCTCCGGTTGAAAGGAGATATAGATGCTTACGCTTGAGAAGCTATTAACCACACCCACGACACAGCTCGGTAAAGCCGGCCGCTTCGTTGTTTTTCAAATCAAACTCTGGTCGCATTGCGCAAGAATTTTGAAGCTTAACCGCTCCGGCCAGCAGGCCGCAGCACTGTCGTATCACACCATCTTCGGAATCGTGCCTCTGGCGATTGTTACGCTTCTGATATTCCAGTTATTTCCGTCTTACAGTTACATCGGGGAAAGGGTAAAGAATTTCATATACGAACAGGCCAACCTCACAGCATTTAAGAGCCCGACTCAAAGCACCGAAAATGCCGAAGAAACGATCAGACTTACCGAGCATCTCGACGCTATAATCGCACGGTTCTTCACCGAGACGAATAAGGGACAAATCGGGTTTTTCAGCATCTTGATAGTAATCTGGGCCGCACTGGCTCTGTTGACAACGATAGAGAAATCCTTTAACAACATCTGGCACGTCACCTCCGGCAGGAATTTCCTGCACCGGATTATCAGCTACTGGGCGCTTTTGACTCTCGGCCCGCTGATTCTCGGAAGCGGTATATACATGATCACGAAATATTCGCAAATCGTAGACTTACAGGAAACTGTGCTGTCGCATATCGCTCCTGAAATCCTGTCGTATATTGTAGCGACCGTAGCCTTTTTTCTGCTTTATTTTGTGATGCCCAACACAAAAGTCAGCTTCAAGGCCGCTATCTGGGGTGCGGCGGTGGCGGCGCTTGTCTGGATGGCGGCAAAGAGCATCTTCGGATACTGCATAACGGAACTGGGATTGTACCGCACAGTTTACGGCGTAATGGCGCTGATTCCTATGACGGTGGTCTGGATTTACATCACCTGGCTGACAGTGCTGTTCGGCCTGCAGTTGACTTTTACAACGCAGCACTTAAAAAGTCTCGACGCAGCTCAAATCGCCGCCGCAAAAAAATCCGAGGAGCATTTTATAGCTAACGACATTACCATAATCAACATCGTCAGAGAAATCGCCGCCGCATTCGAGGCAAACCGGGCCCCGGTACCTCCAGAGGCCGTATGCAGTAAACTGGATATTCCCGGCGAGTTCGGACAAAAAATTCTCGACCATCTTGTCGGCAGCAAAATAATAGTCAGGACATCGGAGCCTGAAGAAGGTTTTCTCCCGGCAAGAGATCCGGCCAATATCAAATTGTCCGACATCACCGAAGCCGTAGCCGCAGCGGGATTCGCACAACCAATGACCGACCAGCCCGACAGTTTGAAGCAAATAGCTCAATCCGAGCAAAACATACTGTCCCGACACACATTGAAAGAAATTCTGAACCCGGAAAAAGAGCCGGCAAATCCCAATCCCGAAGCATACAACTCGACATAAAAAGCACTCAAAAATCAGTTTTGACGGTCAAGGTTCATCCGCTGAAACTCAAGAATCTCTTCCATCGGTACTGCCGAGCGTAAATACTTTTTATCCGGCCCGCCGGCCTTTTTTACCAGCTCAATATGATCTATCACCCGGCCGTCGATATCGACGGTGTCCATAGTCAGCTTTTCGCCTTTGATGTCGAATAAGCAGAAATGATGTTCTTTCTTTGCCGCGGCGTGATAGGCGTTCGGCCTAATCTGATGCATGTACGCACCCCCGCCGCCGCTGGTGACATAAGTTACATAACTCCCGTCCGCGTTCTGAGGAGGAGCGACGGCTCTGAACCGCTCATAAAAATGTGAATGCCCCGACAGGACAAAATCGACGCCGGCTTTCGAAAGCTCCGGCAGGGCATCCGGATACGCCCAGGCCGACCAGTGACCGCCGATATTAAGACTCGGCACGTGATAACTGACAAATTTCCATTCGGCGCCGCTGGCCCGGGCATCAGCTACGATCAAGTCAAGCTGAGCTGCATCTTTTAATCCCTCGGAGACATTATCTGCGCAGAAATAATGCACCGGCCCGTAATCGAAACCGAAGCTGTTCCTGCGCCCTTCCGGTACCAGCAGTTTCTCGAAATTACCGTTATCACCCTCGTGATTTCCCTTGGCGATATAGACGGGAACTCTTTCGGCCAGCCCTTTTAACGGCTCGAAAAATTGAGGCCCCCACTGCTCGTACTTATCGCCGTCGGTTACCAGGTCTCCGCTATGGACTATAAAGTCGACCTTTTTCTTTATTATTTGTTTAACCAGCCGGCGATGAACCGAAGGTCGGCTGCGGCTGTCGCCGTAAACTATGAAACTGACTCGATCGGTTTTAACAGGCACGGTACGGAATCGGTAGATTTTATCCTCGAAGCCGGGACCGGTTACCCGGTAGTCGTAAAGCCGGCCGGGCTCCAAATCTTCGAGCCAGACCTTGTGAATAAAAACGGTTTTTGCTTCGTCTTCGCCGTACTGATGCACCTGAGGCGCGCTCTTGACAAATTTATCCAGCTCCCAATCCCCGCCGTAATGTAACTCACAGGCCCCTTCCGTCTCGGTCTCCCACATCAACGCAGCCCTGTTTTGATAAACACCAAGCAAAAAAGGCCCTTTTGTCAGCTTTGTCTGCTGCTTGTCGAACGTATCGGAAAATGGATTCGTCGAACATCCGCCCTCTACAGCGATAATGCCGACCAAAAACACAATCGTACCGGTTAATCGCAGGATTGGCAAACCGCGCAACACCCGCAAATGATAAACAGACTTTTTAATACTCACTATTGATTTTCCTTTCTGAAATTTCAGTTAAGACATATTTTTCATCGTTTTTATCAGCGTTCCGGCGGCATTATAAATAAAGAAAAGGCCAAAGAAAAACAGCGCTGCGCCGCATATTATCATCACGATTCGCTGGCTGCGAGTCCCGAACAGGCCGGTACCTTTGAAGCTCGCCCACGACAACGCGCCAAGCCAGATAAAATCACACAGCCAGTGAACAATAGCAAATAATGCAAAAGCCCATATTCCCATCCCGGTCGCGGTAGTAGCAAGTGCCAGTCCCACGGTAGCCCACCAGAACAAAAAGTACGGATTGCCGGCCGATAGAAATATCCCCGCTGCAACAGGCGCTTTGTCGGTAACCTTATTTTTCTGCTGTTCCATCGAATTCGAACTCTTCAGCATTCCTACCGCCATCATCAGCAGAAACGCCCCGCCCGCCAGACCGATTACGACTTGTGCCGCAGGGAGCTTTAGAATTCTATCCATTCCTAAAACAATCAAAACTATCAGCGGAAACTCGACAATGCCGTGACCGACGGCGATAAGCATCCCGGCATATCGCGAGCGGGCACCCATACCTATAGCCGCCGCCGTAACCGGCCCCGGCGCCATCACCCCGGAAAGCGATATAACAATAACCTGACCTAGAAATAACAGTAACGCCACGATGTTACCAACCTACTCGCCGATGATTTTTACCAGGACGCGTTTTCTTCTTTTGCCGTCGAACTCGCCGTAGAATATCTGCTCCCACGGGCCGAAATCGAGCTTGCCGCCGGTCACG
>Ga0207752_1000880_pt1 | contig 14133 bp, 10 predicted proteins | sample Pon2CUnioCityCA_6_FD_187272 | JGI IMG/M metagenome (GOLD analysis project Ga0207752, IMG submission 187272) | Marine sediment microbial community from Union City, CA, USA - Pond 2C Sediment 2 (SPAdes) | ecosystem: Environmental > Aquatic > Marine > Intertidal zone > Salt pond sediment ...
TTTCAAGCTCAACCGTCGTTTTTACGCCAGTTTGGGCGAGCAGCGCGCTTTTGTGCTCAGCCACGGGCGCAATCTGTCAGTGCTCAAGCTCGTCGGCTACGCTGAAGACGTTGTGCAGTACTACGGCCTGGAGGGCCAAACCGCCCAGGTGTGGATCGCCCACCAGCGTTATCCAACCAAGGGGCGGGTATGGCATCCGGGCGGGGCGCATCCCTTTATTGGCTTGAACGAAGCCCTGGTGCACAACGGCGACTTCGCCAATTACCACGCCGTGGGCGAATATCTGCGCCAGCGCAATATCGGTCAATTGTTTCTAACGGACACTGAGGTCAGCGTGCAGTTGTTCGATTTGTGGGATCGGGTTTACCGCTACCCGTTAGAGGTCACCTTGGAAGCGATGGCGCCCACCAGCGAGCACGATTTCGCCATGCTGCCAGTGGACAAACAGGAACTGTACCGGGCCGTACAACGCGCCCATATGCACGGCTCTCCGGACGGGCCCTGGTTCTTTATTGTGGCGCGCTCCCTGGGCACAGAAAGATCCAGGCCAGAAGCTGATGGCGGGCAGTTCGAATTGCTGGGCATTACCGACACCAGCATGCTGCGTCCACAGGTGTTCGCACTGTTCGAGAACCCCAGCCCGCATGGGCAGCAAGCAAGCGGCGTCCAGATCGGCTTGATCGCCTCGGAACGCCAGGCGATCAATGCTTGCCTGCGCTCGCTTTCCGAGGAGGACGCGCGCTTTCAGCCGCTGGCCGACCGCTATTGGGTGGCGCGCGGCGGATCGCATACCGATGGCGGCGCCTTCCGTTTTACAGTGACCCCGGATGCGGGCGAAGAGCATCCCGGAAAACTGACCTGCGCCAATAAGTTCAGCCAATCAATCCAGGTGAACGGCGGGCGGCATATCGACTCCCGGCGATTGGATCCCGAGCAGACCACGGCTGAATTCCGGTTGGAGTGGCAGTCGCAAGTCTTCCACGCTTTCGATGACGGCGGCGCCTCCACTTTCTGGCGCTGGTTATCTCAGCACATGCCTGAGGCCGGCTGGGATGAACTGGCCTGGGGCTTGAATTGGATGGGTGAATTCGCCTGCCAAGGCGAACAGGAATGGGCCTTCGTGGTCGAGAACCTGACCCTGCTGCGAGACCGCCGCCTTGATCTGGGCGACAAGCGGCGCGCCTCATTGCTGCGCCTGTTGGATGAAAACCTGGGACGCGTCTTCGGCCTGGTCGCATCCTTTAAAACCACCAGCCGGGTTCCAGCGGATGACGGCTGCTTGGACAAGGCTCGCCGCCTGACCTGGGAGACGCGCGAGCAGTTGCGTCCGCCGCAAGGCGGGCAGGATTTGCTAGTTCTAGACAGCACTGGCTTCCCGGCGGAAGGCGAGCAGGCAGCCGCCCGCTGGATGGTGCGCGCTCGCCAGCTCGGCTGGAAACGCCAGATTGCCTACAACTGGCGCGGAGGACGCTTCGCAGCGTGCGGTTTTGGGCCTGACAGCCACGACGTGCGCGTCGACCTGTACGGAGATGTGGGCGATTATTTGGGTTCGGGGCTGGATGGCGCCGAGGTGCATTTGCATGCCGACGGGCAAGACCAGATCGGCCAGATCCTGAAGAATGGCAAGCTGGTGATTTATGGGGACGCGGGCCAGACGTTTTTGTACGGGGCCAAAGGCGGGCAGGTGTATGTTTTAGGATCCGCCGCAGGTCGCCCACTGATCAACGCGGTTGGCAGGCCGAGAGTGGTGATTAACGGCACTTGCTTGGATTACCTGGCCGAGTCCTTCATGGCTGGCGACCCGCTTAGCGGAGGTGGTTTTGTCATTCTAAATGGTGTCAGCCTGGACGAGCACGGCCGCCTGCAGGAATTGGAAAGCCCTTATCCCGGCGGCAACCTTTTCTCGTTGGCCTCCGGCGGCGCGATTTATCTGCGCGATCCCCGGCGCCTGGTCGGGGAGGACCAGTTGAACGGAGGCGCATTCGTCGATTTAAGCCCAGCGGATTGGGCTCTGATCGAGCCGTATTTACGCGAGAACGAGCGCCTGTTCGGAATTCACCTGCAGGACCTGCTCGAGGTGGATGGGCGGCCGCGTTCGCCCGAGTTCGTTTACAGGAAAGTGACTGTGCGCCAATCGGCGCTGCTGCACGAGACGAACATGATGTAGGACAAGCTGTTAGCTTGTCCGGAAAAAGCGCTAATTCTGGTAGACTTTTGCTGGTCTTCCCACCTGATTTTCAACCATCGCTTGAAAGCGCCCCTGATTGAAGGCTTTTTTGAACGCCTTCACAACTCTGGGATCATACTGTTTTCCAGAACAAGATAGGATCTCTTCGTAAGTTTCGGAGAGGCTGTGCGCCCGGCTGTATGGGCGCTCGGTGGTCAGGGCGTCGAAGGTGTCGGCCACTGCCACAATGCGCGCTCCGATGGGAATATCTTCACCCGCTAACTCATCCGGGTACCCACGCCCATCCCAACGTTCGTGGTGGTGTCGTACGACCGGTACGGCGGGCGTCAGGTAAGGGATGTCTTTGATCATTTCGGCGCCGGTGATGGGATGTTTCTTCATCTCCACCCACTCTTCAGCGGTCAGCGGGGTGGGTTTAAATAAGGTCGTCTCGTTAATGTGGATTTTTCCGATATCGTGCAGGATGGCGCCGAAACGCAAGTGCTCGAGCTGCCAACCCGGCCAGCCGAGCTCGGTCGCCAGCGTCAAGGCGTAAGCCGTCACACGCTCGACGTGGCCGCGAGTGTAACGGTCGCGCAGATCGATGGCGTTTGCCAGGGCGGTCAGGCTGGCCTGATAGGCGTGTTTCAATTGGGCCATGCGAATCTGCCTGGAGCGTACCAGGCGGGCCCGTACGGCTGTGACCAACTCTTCTCTTGAAAGCGGTTTGACCAGATAGTCTTCAGCCCCCAAATTCTTCCCGGTGAGCACATCCTCTCGCTCTGCGCGGGCAGTAAGGAAAATGAATGGGATAGTGACCCAATCGGGCTGCGAACGCACGGCGTGGAAGAAATCGAAACCGTCCATCTCCGGCATGGCGATATCGGAAAGGATCAGGTCCGGAGAAAGACCGCTCATTTCCTGCAGTGCGTCCTTGCCGTTGGCAGCGGTGAGCACGTCGAAACCTTCATAGGAAAGCATTTCTCGCAATCCATCACGCAGGATATAGTTGTCTTCGACGATCAGTATGGTTTCGTTTGGCATGTGTCGGTTTTTCGTAATGTAGTCTGAATGGTAAAACCGGTAATTGAACGTGATTTATCCGTCTTCGTTGATGGCGGGTAAGCCTCCTGCGGGTCTGGCGGACTGCACGGCTTTCACAATGGCCCGGGCGACGACCTCTGCCGCGTAGGCGCCGATGATGTTGACGTCAGCCTTCTTGTTTCCCGTGGAAATAGCGAACAACGTGTCTCCATCCAGCATGGTATGCGCCGGACGCACGGCTCGCGCCAGGCCATCATGGGCCATCTGGGCGACCTTCGAGGCGCCTTCTTTGTCCAGGCGCGCATTGGTAGCCACGACACCGATCACGGTATTGCCGCGCGCATTAAAGCCCATGGCGGTACGTCCAATCAGCGATTTCATTTCATTGAGTGTGTTGGCGAAATAATCCTGCGACCCGATGCGCAGCGGCCCCTTTTTCAAGCTGCGAGCGCCGGCGATGATCTCGCCGTTTTTGGGATCGACGATATCACCAAAAGCGTTTACGGCGACCAGCGCGCCGACGATCACTCCCGCACCGACGTCAACACTGGCGCTGCCGAGGCCGGATTTCATCGCCTGTCCCATCCCCAGAATTTTTCCAACGGTGGCGCCGCAGCCGGCGCCGTAATTGCCTTGTTGGGGTGGATTCGTGTTGGCGTTCTGGCAAGCCCGGTAGCCAAAATCCGCATCCGGCCGCACATCCATCTTGCCAATGCCAAGGTCGAACAAGATAGCCGCGGGTACGATCGGCACGCGTGTAATGCCAACGTCAAAACCGATATTGCGCTCCTCCAGATAGCGCACGACGCCGGAAGCTGAATCCAACCCGAACGCCGAACCACCTGACAACACCACGGCATGCACTTGGGTAACCAGGTGCATGGGATGCATGGCGTCGGTCTCTCGGGTCCCAGGCGCACCTCCACGCTGGTCGACACCACCGACGGCGCCTTGCTCACACAACACTACCGTGCAGCCGGTGAGCGCTTCCTCATCCTGGGCGTGTCCGACTTTCAGGCCGGGGACATCAATAATCGTATCGGAAAGTTCTTTTGTCATAGTATTAAGATTTATACTATATTTTTTGCCAGATTAGCACACAGCTTGAAAAACAACTCCGCTGCGGGGATGTGCTCAATGCGCGTTTCAATCATGTGGATCAATTTCCCGGAATCGGAAGCCTATCACTTTTCCAAATGCAATTTAGCTATCAGAATCGCCATACGCTACAAGATACGTTGCAAATCGCGTGCCAGAAATTACGTATCTGACAGGTGCTCAGAAATTGGAGCCGGAACGCCAGATCACTGGTAGCAGCTTTTCCGCCGGTTTATCCGCACTTGAGTATTGGTAATCGCGAAGTCTATACAAAAATTGTGCGCGCTTCAAACCTAAGATTAAAAAAGTTTCCAGGCCTTCTTGTCCTGACCATAAAGAGGGCCTCTATTAGATAGAACGTGTTGAAAATGGATTTGTTACGTTAATTTGTGTGATAATTTCGTTCGTGCACAATTGCAGAAGGTGGCAATTAATTCTGCATTGTGAACTCGCCGCCAGTTGGCCGGCGATCGTTTCATTCCAGCCTGAAGTAGTGCCAGGTCTTGCCGCCATACATGCTGTCCGTCGGGGCGACGAACATATACTCACCGGGGGACAGCGATTGCGGCTGAAAATAGAGCTGCATTCCGTGGGAATGTGTGCTTTGCCAGGGAATCTGGTGGTCTTCGGTCAGGTTGTATAAGCGGTAATTCTCCGGCTGGTCGAACAGTTTCTGCACCACGGCCATGGAGCGTATGCTGTGCGCTTCTAACGAGGGGGCGTCATTTGGAAACTCGCCTGGTTCAAGGTTCCAGGTAAAAATCTGCATCACGCCTTGATCCGTGAGCAGATAAAAGCCGCGGTTCTCTTCAGGCACCTGATCGATGTACACGTGTTTAGCGCTGGTCACGATGCCCATGGTCCAGGGCAGCACCGGCAAGCTGGCGACCAGTCCCAGTAAGGTCACCACGCCGAACCCCACTCCCCAGGTGGTGACCCGCTTGCGCCGGTGGGCGAGGCTCTCCGGCGTCCAGGGCTTGGACTGCTCCCGCCGGTCGGTCAGCCAGAAGCCGGCGAAGATGGTCGCCACACCGGTCATCTCGGTGACGTACAGCGCGGCCGGTGAATTGAAGCGCGCCAGGGTGCCCCCAAAGGCGACCACCAGCGCGCCTACCGCGATCAAGGCCGTGCCGGCGGCGCGCGAGTTTCCGCCGCCGTTCCACAAAAAGAACCAACTGCTGCGCAGCGCCCCACCCACCAGCAGCAGAGTGCCGAAAACGTTGAAGAAGGGCGTCAACAGCCGCACGTTTTTCGGCATGCCCTGGCCGCTGATGGAAGCCCCGGCCAGCGCCTGGCCCAGGTCCACCGGCGCACGCCAGACTGCCAGCGCGGCGTACAACGAAGCCAGCAGTAAAATGCCCATTACGACATGGGCTGTACGCCGCCGGGCCTGCAGGTACAGCGTCCCTTGCCCGAGATAGGCAGCCGTCAAGATTGCCCCGCTCAGGTACCATAACTTGTAAAGGGCGGTTGACCAACCCCAAACTCCAGCGGCAAGCTGGCATCCAGCTCCCACCGCGAACAGAAACAAAGCTGCAGACCAAACGAGTTGATAGGTTCGTCGCCTGCGCCAGTACTGCCGGCTTACTTGGATGGCCAGCCCCAAACTGATCGCAGTGGTCGCAGTCGAAATCAGAATCGTGTTCATGCTTTGGAGGATTGTCCTTCCGACAGAACCTGTCTCTGTCGCACTTGAGAAATCCACAACGCGCCCACCGAGAGCAGCGTGGTGGCGCTCAGGTAGATCAGCAAGGAATTCGAACCTAGCGGGACCAGCGGGCCGTTGCCGTAGGGAGAGAACAGCATCGGGATCACACCCCAGGCGATGGCCGGACCAGTCAGTCCCAACGGAATGCCCACGATGCCTTGCCCGCTCAACAGCCAGCCCAGGCCGGGAAAGCCGACTGAAGCGGATACAGCCTCCGCGGCCAGGATATAGATGCTGGGGATATTCTTGCGCCAACTGGGCATGGGTCCGTTCAAGCGTTCAGGTCCTTGCAGCAAATGCTGGCGCCATTCGGCCCGGTAGCGGCGCGTCGCCCGCCAAACGCAGGCACCGAAGAAGAAGAAACCCAGCATGAGCGGCAAAGCGCTCAGGACCAGCAAGGCCGGGGCGATCCATCCTAAGCGCAGCGCCGCCTGCACATCATCCATCCCCTGTCGTAGATAGGCGTAGCGCACCAGGCCGGTGGTCAGCGTCACCAGATAATAGCCGGCAATACCGCCGGCGACACCGTACAGGCTGCCGCGCACCAGGGCGCGCTCAGGCTGCTCACCGACCAGTTCCGGCAACAGCAGATAGACCAGGCCGATCAGCGCCAGCAGCACGCCACCGATCATGTTGAGTTGGGCGTGAATATTGGGCACCTCTTCCGGCACGGTCAGGAATTGGGCGGTGGCAGGAATGACTTGCAGCAGCCCTTGAAAGGTGCCCACCACCAGCGCCAGGCTGGATAACAGCCAGAAAGCGGCCGGGGTCACATCGCGAACTTGCTGCACGAGTGTGCCCAGCTTCAGGCCGCGCCAGATCAGCAAGAAGTAGATCCAGAAGCCGGCCAGCATAAACGTGCCGGCGGCGGCCAGGATCAGTCGCAGGTTCTGGCTGAGCAGCGGCGCCCACTGCGGCGCCTGGATGCCGCCGTAACCATTAACCACCCCACCCAGGATCAACCCCAGCAGTAGGAATGCCAGGTAGAAAGCCAGCGATCCCGGCGCCAGCACCCAGAAGAGCAGGTTCCCCCAGTGTTTCAAGCGCGCGGCCGGCAAGCGCAGGCCCATCCTGGGCCCAAAATAAACTAGAAAGGCGCCCAGCGAGACCATCATACCGGTCACCAGGTTGATGTGGGCGTGGCTGATCGGATCGACGTATTGGCCGAACTTGCCGGCCAGGTGGATCCAGTCGGCGTTTTTGGGCAGCACCTGAATCACCCCCTGTACCGTGCCGATGAACAGCGCCCCGGCGGACACCAGCGAGAATTTGATCAGGTACCCTTTGGGTTTATGGGTTGTGTGCCGGGCGGCTAACGCGGTCAGGAAGGTGTTCAACACGTATGTCCAATAACCCATCCCCATAATGCTGGAGGTGATCGCCGTAGGAATCTTGTGTCCCTTGCCAATAAATTCCTTGGCCGCCGTATAGTCCCAGCCGTGGGCCACCATATTGCCCTCGACCAGCCCCAGCACCAGCCAGGCCAGGTAAAAGCCGAACACCCCCACCACAGTGAGCCAGAAGGACATCCCGGCCAGGGTGGTGCTGTAGAGCGGCCGGCTGGTGAAGCGCGGCAGTGCATACCAGGTGAAGGCTGTCAGCAGAATCGTGCCGCCGCCCACGATGATGATGTGCGAGTTGGATAGGTCCCGGAACAGGTGCCCGCCGTAGCCGGCTTTCCACAGCCATTGCCAGAATCCGGGTAGATTCTTCACCACCGCGTGCAGCCCACCCAGCGCCAGCGCCAGGGCGGCTACCAGAAAGTACTTGGGCAGCTCCTTGTCGTAGGCTTTGATCTCTTTGGGGCGGTAGGTTTTTCGCTCTGGCTCATGTCCGCCGGAAGGCACGATCCGAAACAGCAGCCAGGCGAAAGCCAGAATCCCGGCTACAAATAACAAGGCTTGAACGTTGGTAATATCATCTACTCGCATGATCTATTTCAATCCGGGTTGCAGGAAAAATACGAGCAGGTTCCAAAGCAGGGTAATGGCGACCATCAATCCCAGTTTGAGCCAGTCTTTGACCTGTTTGTCACGCGCCCAGCGTTCGTCCTCGATTTCAAAGGATCTGCGTCGCGCCTCTTCCGAAATGGACAGCGTATACTGGCGCTCGCGTTGCTGTTGCTCTTCGCTGGCAGCCTTGGGTTTGAATTCGCTTCTTTCCGGTGACATGCTGCGCCTCCTTAGCAGAAATCTTCGAATGTCTCTTCTTTGATGTCGAAAGCCGGTTGTCTCAAGGAAGTTAATAGGTGTTCAACCGACCACTCACTGCCGCGCCATTCCTCGAGATGTTCCGGGTATTCCCAGATGGTGGCCGTGTGCAGGCGTACGTCGCCGTTATCCATGGCTCGGGCCGCCATGCGCAAACCCATAAAGCCCGGAAACGACTGCAAGTAGCCCTTCCAGGTGGTGAGGGTGAAGTAAGTCTCGTCCCAGGCGGCTTGCGGGATCGTCGCCGTGGTGATGTGCGAGTATGAAACCACGTGTGCCATGTGCGCCTCCTCAATAAATCTGGCCGCGCAGGGTTTGCACGACGATGTAATAAATGCCATAAGCGATTATGAATGCCCACACAATATAAGAGAACAAGGCCACTCTTCCGATGCGTTCCAGGATGGAGCCGGCGAAAGAGGCTGAACCATACAACTCACCCTCTTCCCGGTGTACGCTTTGCAGATACTTGCTGTATACGAAAAAGAACACGATCAAGATCAGCGCCCAAAATGCGATCCAGAAAGGCCCGGACCACAGGATTTGCGTGCGGTCTACAGGAATCACTTGAATGTAATGGGCAAATAGGTGATCGTAGTACGCCTTGGCGACTTCTGAAGTATTACCCGTCGGAACCATTGTCGGCCTCCTTGACCCACTCGGGGGTGTAGTAATCGGGTTCGTCGATGGTGAGGATATGGTATTTGGAGTCTTCCAGATTGCTCAGCATGCCTCTTTTCAAAGCGACCACAAAGGCGGTCAGTGCCACCAGAAAGAACACCAAAAAAGAGAACAGCATCCAATCGGCCATCAGCCACTCGGCGCCGTCGGTGGGGCCTTCGTGGGCCAGGGCCGGGCTGGCGCTGGCGAACATCCAAATCAAAATCCAAACCAGACTTCCTAATGCGATACGCAGTTGTCTCATCTCAAACCTTCCATTTCTTACTCGCTTATACACGTTCAAAAAAAGATGAACTATCTAGCCAGAATATAAGCATTCCCCCATTCAGCCTCAAGGCGCGTGGAATTGCAGACCTTCGGTGCTCATGATCTGTTCCTGGGCAGGTAGTTCTTCGCCGCGCGCCTGGGCGTCGTTATACGATTGTTGGACCGTATTCATGTAATTGTTTTGAATAAGCCCGGACAAACGCTCAAGCGTCATGGGTAGTTTGCCACCGACGAAGATCTCGTCCCCGGGAGCCATTCCCGGCGCCAGCCACTGGGCCGCAGTCATAAACGGATCGGTGGCGGTGTCTTTGAGTTGCGGGGCTTCCCGGATGGAGTGGTTATCGATGTAGTTCAGCATTGGTTGGGGGGGCTTCCAGCCCGTGTACATGTCCACCGTCACCAGCGGTTGTTTCAAGCCGCCGTTGGGAATGGTGCGCAGGAACAGCACCACCCGCCAGATATCCTCCACGGACAGCCGGGTGCCGAAGTTTTCCATCGCCGTGCCCGGACCGGCGGTCAGGATGCGGTGATAGAACTGCCCGTCAGACCCACCTGCCCAATTGAACTGCATCGGGTCGGTGAAATCGAAAGGCTTGGGCGCCAGAAACTCCGCTGCGGGTCCTTTTCCGTCCCCTTGCGCGCCGTGGCAGCCGGCGCAGCGCTCGATAAAAATCTTCTTGCCGCGCAGCAGGTTGCTCTGGGTGACCGGCAAGGGGTCCAGGGTGAGCCAATAGCTGCGCTCGAAGCTGTTCATATGCCAGACCAGTTTCCAGGGCAACCCGCTGGGGGATTTGTCGCTGGGCTTGCCATCCGCTCGCAACGAGCCCTGTTGTTTAAGCTGCTGGACCAGTTCGGGGAAAGCTTTTTCAGGATCCAGATTGCCGCCGTTAATGCGCATCAACTTGTTGCCTACAGTGACTGCCGCGTAGCGCAGCACGCCTTCTTTGCCTCCGGAGGTCTGGTTGAAGGTGATCAGGTCATTGAGCTGATCCTCGCTCAAGAAGTTGAACTTTGGCATGATCGAAAGCGGCATGGTGTTGCGCGGGTTGTCGTAGTGGGCTGTATGCCAGCCGTCGGGATGGTTGCCGCCCTCCTGGGACAGATCCGGACCGGTGCGTTCGGAGCCGAACACGTTGGGACTTTGTGAGATGCCGTTGTAATCTCCCGGTTCGGATACGCGCGGGTAGAGGTAATAAATGCCGTTGAAAACGTCCTGCGGCCGGCTGAAACCGCTGTGGCAGTACACGCAGCCGTTGGAAAGATAGACCCCGCGGCCGCGAAAGGCGGCGTCGGTTAGGGGTAGCCAGTTGTTCGATTCCGGCGGCTTGTAGGTGGTGGTGGGCAGGATTACCACCGAAAATACGATCGTGAAAAAGGCCACCATGCCACCGATGGCCGCCATGGCCGGCGTCATCAGGATGTGGCGCTGGGGTTCTTGATGGGCGAAACCTTGCGGCGTGGGGGGATGAGCAGGGATGCGGTGTTGAATATCTTTATCCATGATACCTAGCCTCTGCTTTCAACCGGCTGCCCGGCTTTAATGTACGGCTCCATTTCCACACGCGCTCTCTGGCTGGTGTCGGAGGTGACGGTCCTCCAGATGTTGTAGATTTGCACGATCCCGGAAGTGACGATCATGGCCCCAAACACGCCGCGGGCGATGTAATGCGGGCGGATCAAGGGCAGCACGTTGACCTCCGGAATGCCGATGGCCCAGTTCTGGCCCTGCAGGAAACTGGCGAAGGTCAGCGACCAGAAGAAACCGGTGAAACCGATGAAAACCAGCCAAAACTGCCACTCTACCAGGCGCCGGCTGTAGATCGGACGCTTGAAGATCTGGGGAATGATGTAATCGATCAACCCCATCCCCAGGATGGTGAAGGCCCCCAAAAGAGCCAGGTGAGCGTGGGCAACAATGAAATTAGTGAAGTGGATTAAGCGGTTGAAGCCGGGTACGGCCATCAGGCTGCCTTGCACATTTACCAGGAAATAGAAGATAAAGGCCGTCATGGTAAAGCGCAGCGGCAGGTTGGTTATAAATTTATCCCAGTTGCCTCGCATGGTTAACCAGATGTTGGAAACAAAGGCGAACACGGGTACTAGCAGCAGGATGCTGTTGACGGTGGCGAAAGTTTTTAACCAACCGGGGATGGGCGCCTGCAGCAGGTGGTGGTGCCCGACGCCAGTGTAAAAGAAGGCGATACCCCAGAACGAGACCAGCGAGAGTGTGTGGCTGTACAGCGGCGTGTTGGTGATGCGCGGTACCAAATAGTAAGTCAGCGCCACTAGCATGGGCGTCAGCCACAGACCAAATGTGTTGTGGTTCTGCCACCAGTTCAGCATGGCATCTGACATCGGGTTTGGTAAGGCGCCGGAAAGCGCCGCGCCCGGCACGCCGTTGCCCAGCAGGTTGCCAGGCCGCCACATGACGTTGCCGATGATGAAATTGGCCGCCAGCCACATCGGGCTGGCCAGGAACCACCACTGCGAAACGTATAAGGGCCTGACCCGCCGCTCTAAAATGGTCATCACGATGTTATAAATGTTTAGAAGCCAGATAATCACCAACAAAACGTCGATCGGCCAGATAAACTCTGCGTATTCACGCCCCTGAGTGAAGCCCGCAGCCAGGCTGACGGTCGCCAGGGCGAACATGATATTCCAAGCCCAGGCCGACCAGTATCCTAAGCTCTCGCTCCAGATCCTCGAGCGGCCTGACAGGCGGGGCAGAATATAGAAAATTCCGCCGAAATACATGGAGGAGAGCCAGGCGAAAATGACGCCGTTGACGTGAATGGGACGGATGCGGCTGAACAGCAGCCAGGGGATGCCCCCGAACAAATTTGGGGTCACCAGTTCGGTTGCCATGGTCAGCCCGACCAGGTCAACGAAGGTCAGCCAGAAAATCGAACTGAACAACCAGATGCGCGCCGCCCGGTCCTCGTATTGCAGCACGCTTTCGCCTGCCACAGAAATCGAGCGCTCGAAGAGTTTCGAACGCTGGGTTTGTGCGGTATCATGATAAGTAGATTCCGCAGGTGCCATGATTGCCTCCCTTAATTGAGCTGAATATTGAGTTACCCGCTTGAGAATAGTTTTAACCTCCACGATCGAAAGTCGAAAATGGAGGGGGATGGTCGAGGTTGGGGACCTAATTTCGCTGTGCGCTCTATTTCTCCCTAGCGAAGAAGAACCATTAAATTTAGATAAATTAGATATAAATTGTTATTTAAGTTTAGGACTGAACTATTGGCCGCTCAATAGGGAGAATCCCTATCCCCGGGGTAGGGAAATCCCTAATCTAGGCTTAATATTTGTTATCTAAGTACCTTAATTATCTTAATCATCATGGATGCAAATCCTCGAGCGAAACAAGCTTCACAAGTCGGGTAAGGGAGTAAACGGGTAACGAAGTAAACTAGATCGGGATTTGTGGGTAGGCAGCATGCCGGTTGAAACCCTGGAGGTATGCTTGCAAGGGCTGGACTGATTTCGAACTGCCGAGTTGAACTCCCCCTTTCTGGCGATTATTTCCTTTATTTACGTGCCGATCTTTTTGGTGATGTGCTGGGCGGAGGAGCAGGTTTTGGTGCTGCGTTATTCCGACAGCTATGTGCAATACTGGCAGCGCACCGGCGCTTTTCTCTCGCGCAGGTCCTAAGGGCAAAGAAAGCTTGTCAACCTGGCGATCAGGGGCAATCGAGTTCTGCTCTGACCTCCCCGGCGGTAGCGTTAAGCTCTGGGCTCGTATGTGGGTCGTGTTGTAATTGTTGCCAAACGGCGCAAAGCAGATCGCCGGCGGGTGATTTTTCCTGCCCAGCCTGCAGTGCCTGCCGGGTCAGTTCGCGGGCGCGCCAGACCTGACCGGCGTAAGCATAGCCCTCGATGAAAGGCAGTACTTCCCAGGTCCGCTCCAGTCTGGGTTCCCGGCTGAAAGCTTGTTCACCGAGTCGCACGATCTGCTGCCAATCTCCCATCTGGCGAGCCAGATCGGCTTTTTCGTAGAAGTAGCACCAGCTCTCATTCTCGGGTCTGGATTGGAATAGCTTTGCGGGCAGCTCCACCTGCGGGAGGGTGGTTTGAATTTGCGCCAGGTTCGAAAGCGGGGCCGCACCACGCAAGGCCGGATGGATGGCGGCCTGCTTCAATGAGACTAGATCGTTGGCCGGGTCCAGCACGTGCAGGCATTGTGGCTGCGTGTAATCGACCACTAGCACTTGGGAGGTCGAACCATGGAACTCGGTCGTACGGAAGGGTTTGTTGACTGGCAAGCCCGCCTCCAGCCCAGGCAGGCTGCCGATCTCGAGACGGTTGGGCAGGTAGAACAGCATATATTCCAGGGAATAGGGAGGATCTGGATCGTAAACCCAGTTCAAGGCGGCTGTCAGGGAGTTGTCCCCGCTCAATGGTTCATCGAACATGTTGGTTAAAATCAAGCTGCCGGGCTCGAGAGCCGGGACGCGCCAGACAAGCTGCTGGAAAAAATCGCCCTGGCTGCGGTGCACAACGCGATAGGTGTTGGCGTCGATGAAATGCCCTCCCACCGCCAGTCCGGCGAGGGCGGCGATGGCCGCCGCCTTAAAGCTTTGCTTTCTAAAAATCGAGTCCACCAGCCCGGCCAGCAGCAGGCTGGCGCTGAACATGAATGAGATCGTGAAGCGGCTGCCACTTTCCAGCCGGTTGTTGACGGGCAGCCCTACCAGCCAAAAGGGCAGCCCGGAGACCAGCAGTCCGAACAAGCCGATGGCGATAAACTGGCGCGTGGCCGGCCCACTTTCCGGGTTTTCATCCGGTGCAGACAGCCGGCCTAGATAGACGGCCAGGGCCAGCGTGCCCAGCCCGGCCAGGGCGAGCGCGGCCAGCGTCCAGGGGTTGCTGAGCCCAGTGTCGACGAAGGTTGCCAGAGGCTTAAGCCACGCCAGCAAACCCACCTCCAACGCGCTGCGCACGATTGCTTG
>Ga0207752_1000881_pt1 | contig 14131 bp, 11 predicted proteins | sample Pon2CUnioCityCA_6_FD_187272 | JGI IMG/M metagenome (GOLD analysis project Ga0207752, IMG submission 187272) | Marine sediment microbial community from Union City, CA, USA - Pond 2C Sediment 2 (SPAdes) | ecosystem: Environmental > Aquatic > Marine > Intertidal zone > Salt pond sediment ...
CAAGAAAGGCAAGGCCATTGCCTTGGCCGCCAACGGACGCAACAGTTTCGTGATCCGGGGGGTCCTGAAGGCGGCGCAGCGCGCCAATGCCGCCCTCATCATCGAAATCGCCCGCTCGGAAGGCGGCGCCAGCGCTTACTGCGCCGTCAACTACTGGAACATCGCCCGGATCGTGGACAGCTACTGCAATGAACTGGGCATCACCGTTCCGGTTGCCGTCCATGCGGATCATTACGGCATCAAAAAAACGGAGGATGTGGCAGCGGCACGGGTCGAAATTCCGACCGTGTTCGAGGCCGGATTGACTTCCATTGCCATTGACGCGTCGCATCTGCCCGACGATCAAAATCTTCTGGCCAGCATCGAACTCAATCCCTGTGTTCCCAAATGGGCCGGTCTTGAAACCGAGGTGGGCGAGATTAAAGGAAAATCAGGGCTTTCCACCGCATCCGAGGCCCTGTTTCTGATTCAGGGGCTCAATGCCCACGACATTTTCCCGGACTGGATCGCCCTGAACAACGGCACCACCCACGGCATCGAGGAAAGCGACCAGGGAATCCAGGTGGAGCTGACCGCAGACATTCACGAGGCCCTGACGCCCTACAAGGTCTCCGGCGCCCAGCATGGTACATCGGGCAACAGCTCCGACCGGCTTCGGGCCATCGCCGAGCAAACCCGCACCACCAAGGCCAACGTCGCCACGGCGCTCCAGATGATCTCCTGGGGCCTGGAAGTCAATGACTACGGCAACGCCAAGCTGGACGCCGAAAAAAACTTCATCAAGGTGGCAGGGGAAGGCGTCACCGAAGAAATTTGGGACGAGATGGTGTCCTACGCGCAGAGCAAGGAGATCAAGGGGGGCAATTACAAAAAACTGAACCTGCCTTTTGAAAACAAGCTCCTCGGCCAGCCTCAACCGGTGCGGGATCGAATGGCAAAGCGGGTCGAGGATTTCGCCTACAACATGATGGTCAATGTATTCAATGCCGAAGACACGGCCACCCTGGCCGTAGAGGAGATCCTTGCCGCCGGCTCGTACGACCCCGGACCCAAGGCCGACCGCATCGAAGATCCGGCGGACTGGGCGCCGGACAAGATCGTCGAACGCGCCAAAACCATCGAGGGAAGCGGCGGTCCGTCCGGCGACTTCGACGACTAGCGATGAATGGGCTGACGCCCATTCATCGCTGGTGAAAAACTTCCACTTGCTTGAAACATCGTCGAAATCGGGGTTCTTGTAGGGCACGATCTCCGTATCGTGCCGGTATGAAAGGCCCGGAGGCCGTTCACTGCAGAGACCAAGACATCGAGAGGAACAGTAAAGAAGGGGCTTCGGTGGAAGTCCCTTCTTTTATTTGGTTGGAAGCAGAGCGAAATGGGTGATTTGATGGCGGTATACGCTGTCTGAGCCCCAAAGGAACCCTTGCATCAGCGCTTGGTTAGGCTGCCTTCGATGGCGGCTGCTGTTCGAATCGCCATTGATTTCGGTGATATTTTGACCAGCGCTGATGTTAGGGTTCCTTTGGGGCGAGTTCGTATACCGGCAGCAAATTATCCATTTCGCGGCGTCATGGATCATGAAAGTTGAGTTTGCAAGCTCCTTTTTCTCTTGAGGCTCGTTTACACCTTTCATGGCTCCATAATGCGGTTCTTGGCCTTTTGCCAGAGCGCTTCCTTTTCCGGCCGGGGCACCTGATCGAGGGTTCGGCCGGTCTTTTCGGCCTGTGCCTCCATGTCTCGAAAGCGGCTTTCGAACTTCCGGGTGGCCTTTGCCAGCGCCCTTTCCGGATGAATCCGTGCAAACCGGGCAACGTTGACCAGGGTAAACAGCAAATCGCCCATTTCCATCTCCACAGCTTCCGCGTCTGTCGAATCCGCCCCCACAGCTGCTTTGAATTCTTCCCACTCCTCTTCGACCTTATCGGACACCCCCGCCGTATCATCCCAGTCGAATCCGGCCCTGGCCGCCCGCTCCGACACCCGGTAGGCACGCATCAGCGCCGGCAGCCCTGCCGGCACCGAGTCGATCATGGACGGGGAGGCGGAATCCCCCTTTTCCGCCTTTTTGATCTCTCCCCACCGCCGGCGAACCTCCTCGACGCCGCTCACGCTGCTGTCTCCAAAGACATGCGGATGACGGCGGATCATCTTGTCTGCAATTTTTCCGATGGCGTCGGTCAACCGAAAATGACCGGACTCCTGATACAGCCGTGCCACGAACACCAGCTGAAACAGGACATCGCCAAGCTCTTCGCAGACCGCCTCTGCATCACCGCCTTCAATGGCGTCCACCAGTTCGTACATCTCTTCGATCAGGTAAACGGTCAGACTGCGGGGGGTCTGTTTCCGGTCCCACGGGCAGCCGTTTTCACTTCGCAGGCACGCCACCAAACGAATTAGGCGCTCCAGGTCCCCTTTGTCCCCATCGATTGTCTTGCATGGATCTTTCGACACCGCGTTCTCCCAAACCCGCGGAAAGCCGCTTGAGCCTCCGGCCTCCCATACGGAACTGTTTTTTTTTTGGCGGCGCAGCCGCCCCTCATAAAACGGCGCAGCCGTTGATAAATCAACTTTCGGGATTCATGATTTCGCGAAATGGATAATTTGCTGCCGGTATACGAACTCGCGCCAAAGGAACCCTAACATCAGCGCAGGCTAAAACATCATCGAGATCAATGAGGTTTTGAAAGGCATCGGCAATCAAGGAGAGCCCATCGGGCGCTGATGTATGGCTTCCTAAGGCGCTCAGACAGCGCATACCGTCACCAAATCACCCATTTCGCTCCACTGAAGACGCGAAACCCGAAAGTTGAATTATTCTTGTTTTTTGCGGCGCAGCCGCCCTAATAAAACGGCGCAGCCGTTTTATCTCCATTCTTTTTTCAAGGCTTGGATCCCTTCGAGAAACTGCCTTTTCATCTCCGCCGGAACGACCTTGGCCATCTTTTCGGAAACGACCATGACATGAGGGGCCAGAAGCGAATCCCGAACCAGCGGGGTTCCTTTCTGCAAAAAGGCCGTAAGCGTGACCAAAACCACCGATACGATCAATCCCCCCTTCAATACGCCGAATGCCGCCCCACAGATTCGGTCGACCCAGCCTAAAAAGACGATGTTGAGCACGTACTTGATGACCATCCCCATCACGCTGACCGATATGAAGACCGCGCAGAACAAAATGAAAAAACTCGATATATTGCGATATCCATCATCGGCGATCCAACGGTCCAGCAGCCCGGCGATCAGGGGATAATAGGTATATCCCGCATAAAACGCGGCAAGCACACCGACAATGGCTGCCAGCTCCTTGATCAGCCCTCGGAAAATACCGCGTATCAGACAGTAGGCCAGGATGCCGACAATGAAGACGTCCAGCAGATTCATCGGGTCTCCGACATAAAAAAGCGCATCGGCCGCTTGAACCGGCAGGCGGCGTTTCATGCGCATTTTCAGTGTTGTCTTGGGAACGTGAAGTAAAAATTTTTAAAATGTATCAGTAAGTTAAAGTATCAAAGACCCTTCAACCGAGTCAAGGGGTTTTTGGGTCCCCCCGACCGCGCCAAAATCAAACCAGCCGTCTGGCAGCGGTCCGGCCACCGTCACCGCAGTGAAGATTCATGCGCCGCTCAATTGCGGGCGCAGCTCCCATCTCCCGGATTGCATTGTCTGGATTCGGTGTGATAATGAAGACGGTCATGGATTCGATTCGAAACAGTCCCCCCGGCGCCGGGTCGCTCGAAGAAAAACGCCGCTGCTCTTTTCCGGACAACGACCTGGCAAGACAGCTCTTCGGGGAGCACAACAGCAACTTGCAGCGAATCGCCACCGCCTTGGAAGTCAGTATCCACGCAAGGGGCGGAGAGCTGACCATCCAGGGCGATCCGATCATCGCCCAGCTCGCCGACAACATCCTGAGCCAGCTATACGGCCTGCTGGAGAGCGGATATCCGGTGTATCCGCAAGATGTGGACTACGCGGTCCGGGTGCTCAGCGAAGACGACCGGGTCCGCTTGAAAGACATTTTTCTGGATACCGTCTACATCACCGCAAAAAAACACCCGATCACGCCCAAAAGTCCGAATCAGAAAACATACATCGATGCGATGCGCCAATACGACATCGTTTTCGGCATCGGACCGGCCGGGACTGGAAAAACCTACCTGGCCATGGCCATGGCCGTGTCGGCCCTCACCAAAAAGCAGATCAACCGGATCATCCTGACCCGGCCGGCGGTGGAGGCAGGAGAAGAGCTCGGATTTTTGCCCGGTGATCTGGCGGAAAAGGTCGACCCCTATCTCCGGCCCCTTTATGACGCCCTGCATGACATGATGCGGCTGGAAAAGGCGGCGGGCCTCGTTCAGCAGGGGGTGATCGAAGTGGCGCCGCTGGCCTTCATGAGGGGACGAACCCTCAACGATTCGTTCATCATCCTTGACGAGGCCCAAAACACCACCGCGGAACAGATGAAAATGTTTTTGACCCGAATCGGCTACAATTCCAAGGCAGTCATTACCGGCGACATTACCCAGGTCGATTTGCCGGCCGGGCGGACATCCGGCCTCATACAGACCAAAAACATTCTACAGGACATCGAGGGGATCCGTTTCGTCTATTTTTCCAAAAAAGACGTGGTCCGGCATCCGCTCGTTCAAGAGATCATCCGGGCCTACGAAGAGCTGGAGGCCCGGACAAAGGCGGAAACCGATGCCTGAACGCCGGGGTGCATCAACATCGGCAAAGGTTCGGTCCGGGTCGAAGACAATGGCTGAAAAAAGCAAAGAATCAGAAGCGGTCAACCCCCTGCCCCGCCTCCTGCTGCGACTTTTGCTCCTGGTGGGCATCATTTTTGTGTTCACCCTTTCCTTGTATCCAAGCCTCTCTTCGAAGATGCCCTCTTATTCCCTGGGCGATGTGGTCGACCGAGATATCAAGGCGCCTCAGGACTTTTTTATCGAGGATCAGGCGGCGACGGGGAAAAACCGGCAAAACGCCGCCAGCCAGGTCCTCACAGTCTACGACTACAACCCCGGCCTGCGCTCCGAAATCACCGGCCGGGTCGAGCGCGCTTTTTCCGCCGCCCGCGAAGCCATTGACAATGCTGCCGAAGGGGCGGAAGCGCCGAAGCAAACCGTCCCGGCAGAATCCGGATCAATGGAACCGGGCTCGGTGCATGAACGCGTTTGGCAAATGAAGGGCGAGTTTGAGGCGCTTCTTGGCATCGAGGTGAGCGAAGGCGCCTATCGAATCCTTGAAAAAGAGGCGTTCTCGAAGCAGATTTCGGCGCTCATCGTCCAGATCCTGTCTGCCATCTTTGAAAACGGCGTTGTCGCAGACAAAGAAGGGCTGCTGAGGCAAGCCGAAACCGGCGTCACACTGCGGAACATCGGCTCCGGAAACGAGGAGGTGGTCAAAAGCCTTCGCCCCTTTTACGGTCTGGACCAGGCAAAGACCATGGTCCGGGTCATCGGCCAGCCCCTTGTGGAAGGTCTCAACTATAACCTGATCAACCTGATCGTCGATTTTTGCCAGCGGCTTGTTCAACCCAACATCACCTTGAACCGAAGCGAAACCGAAAAGCGAAAGCAAATCGCCGCCGAGGAAGTCAAACCGGTGCTGCATCAGATCAAGGCCGGTGAAATGCTGCTTCGCGAAGGCGAGAGGGTGACCCAGGGGCAGCTGCTGAAGCTCAAGGCCCTGAATAAACGACAGGAAAACGAGCAGATTCTCTCAACGGCCCTCGGAGCGGCGATGATTCTGGCCATCTTTCTGGTCGTTGCCTATCTGCTGTATATCCGGGAGGATCGGCGGCAGCTTCGCGACACGGATAAAAACCTGTTGTTCATCGCCTGCACCCTGCTTTTTTTCTTTCTCTTCGTGCAGATTTCTTCGGCCGTCGGCAACCAGTTGGGCCACGACCATCCATACGCCATATCCGAATCGGCTCTTACCTTCGGCATCCCACTGGCTGCGGCAGGCATGCTTTTTTGCCTGTTTCTCGGTCTTCAAACGGCCATCGCCCTGTCGCTGCTGGTGGCGGCGGGCACGAGCATTGCTTTTGAAAACCGCTTCGAGCTCTTTTTTTATTTTTTCGTCAGCAGCGCCATGGCGGCATACTGGATCCAGAACTGCCGGGAGCGCAAGGCGTTCCTCGCTGCAGGGGCAAAAACCGGACTTCTCAACATCCTGCTGGCAACAGCGGTCGACATTTACACCGGCAACTATCTCGGGGTCACGCTCCTGTGGGATTGGGCGTTTGCCTTTCTGGGCGGAGTCGGGGCATCGATCATCACCCTTGGCCTGGCTCCGGTGATCGAACTGGCATTTGGCTACACCACGGAGATCACGCTCTTGGAGTTGGCCAATCTGGACCGGCCCATTTTGCGCCGTCTCATGATCGAAGCGCCGGGCACGTATCATCATTCGGTCATCGTCGGGTCCATGGTGGAGGCGGCTGCCTCGGAAATCGGCGCCAATCCACTGCTGGCCAAAGTATGCGGGTACTACCACGATATCGGAAAAATCAAAAAGCCGCTTTACTTCATCGAAAATCAAATGGACGGAAAAAACCGCCATGACAAGCTGGCGCCCTCCATGTCCAGCCTCATTCTCATCGCCCATGTGCGGGACGGGGTGGAAATCGCAAAGAAGCATAAGCTTGGCCAGGCGATCGTCGATGCGATCCGTCAGCACCACGGAACCAGCCTGATCAGCTACTTCTACGAAAAAGCAAAGCAGCAGCGGGGAGAAGACGCCGTCAATATCGACGATTTTCGCTATCCCGGCCCCCGGCCCCAGACCAAGGAGGCCGGCCTGGTCATGTTGGCCGATGTGGTCGAAGCGGCCTCCCGCACCCTTTACAACCCGACCCCTTCACGGCTGCAGGGGCTGGTCGGAAACCTGATCAACAAGATCTTTTCCGACAATCAGCTCGACAACTGCGAGTTGACCCTCAAGGACCTGAACTCCATAGCGAAAACGTTCAATAAAATTCTCAACGGCATCCACCACCATCGCATCGAATACAGCGAAACCGTCACCCGGATCGACGGCAAGGGGAAAAATGGCAGTACTCATCGACAATCAGCAAAGCCGTCATCGGATACCGACCGCGAGGATCCGCCGCGAGGCAAAGGCCATCTTAAGCGCCTTGGGCAATCCTGACGATGAGCTTTCCATCGTATTCGTAGACGACGACCGGATCACGGAGCTGAACCGGACCTATCTGCATCGGGAAGGACCGACCAATGTCATCTCGTTTCCCATGCTGGAAGGCGATTTTTCCCATCTATCCCCCCAGCTGCTGGGCGATGTGGTCATTTCCGTGGACACGGCCTTCCGGGAGGCCGAATCGGCGCAGATTCCGATGACGCAGCGGCTGACCGATCTGCTCGTCCACGGAGTGCTTCACCTCTATGGCTACGACCATGAAAGGGAAGGCTCAGACGCCGCCGCCATGGAGGAAAAGACCCGCGAGCTACTGGAGCTGTTGGCGTCCCTGGCGCAAGGAGGAGAACCATGACGGAGCTGATCGCCCGCATCGATTCTGTGGCGACTTTACGCAGCAGCGGTGCAGGAGGCGTTCCCGAGCCGGCTGCGCTGGCCGTGCTGGCGGAGCTGGGCGGGGCCGACGCCGTTTCCGCCCATCTTCGGGAGAACCGCAGCCAGATCCGGGATCGCGATCTTCGCCTCATGCGTGAAATCGTCCATATCCCGGTGGTCCTGGAGATGAGCGCTACATCGGCAATGATCGGCGCCGCCCTCGAGCTCAAACCGAACCGGGTTTTTCTCGTCTCCGAAGACTGGGAGGTGCGATCACCGGAAGGGAGCCTGGACCTGATCGTCCATCGGGAGCAGGCGGCCGAAGCCATTCGAATCCTGACCGACGCCGGGATTTCAGTCGGTGTATGCATCGAGGCAGACCCGGAGCAGATTCGAATCGCTCACCGCATCGAAGCGACAGCGGTCCAGGTGGAAACTGCCTTTCTGGAGCACTCCGAGCACAGCCTGTCGCGGATAATGGATGCGGCCAAACTGGCGCGAAAGCTCAAGATGCCGTTTATCGCGGGAACCGACGTCACCCCTGCCCGGATGAAAAGGCTTCGCGCAATGGAGGAAGTCGACGGCGTCGTGATGGGACACAGCCTTGTCGCCATGGCACTGATGAAGGGAATGCCCGAGGTCGTCCGGGAGATGCTGTCGATGCTAAACGGTCGGCGGTAGGACAAGGAGAAAACACGATGTACCTGGTCACTGCAGCTGAAATGCGCGAGATGGACCGGCGCACCATCGAAGAGTTCGCCCTTCCCGGCCGGGTGCTGATGGAAAATGCCGGCCGCGGCGCCGTGCGCTTTTTCCTGGAATTCTTCGGTGACGCAAAAAAAAAATCGGTCGCCGTGATCGCAGGAAGCGGAAACAACGGAGGCGACGGATTCGTCATGGCCCGCTACCTGCACCAACAAGGGGTTTCCGTCACGGTCTACCTGCTTGCTGAAAAAAACCGCGTCAGGGGCGATGCCCGGGTCAACCTCGACCTGCTCGATGCGCTGACCGTACAGGTAGTCGAAATCACCGACGTCAACGCGCTTCAAGCGGCGGACGCCGCCATTCGTCATCACCACATCTGGATCGACGCCCTGTTGGGCACCGGGCTCAACTCCGATGTCCGAGGGCTTTTCCAGCACGCCATCGACCGGATCAACGAACTGAATCGGCCGGTATTTTCCGTGGACATCCCGTCGGGCATCAACTCCGATACCGGGCAAATCTGCGGCACCTGCATTCATGCTTCGGCAACGGCCACCTTTGCCTTTGCCAAGAGCGGACACCTCCTGCATCCCGGAACGGAGCACACCGGCCGGCTTCGGATCGTCGACATCGGGGTGCCGCCAAAAATCGCCGAAGCCGTTGGGGCGCGCTGCCGTCTGCTGACGCCGACCGATATCGCCGGCCGGCTTCCGCGCCGGCATCGCGCCGCCCATAAAGGAACCACCGGACACCTGATGGTGGTGGCCGGCTCTTTCGGCAAAACCGGCGCTGCAGCCATGACCGCCCTGTCGGCGATGCGGGCCGGGGCCGGCCTGGTCACCCTGGCCGTTGCCAAAAGTCTGAACCCGGTGTTGGAGCCTCAGGTGACCGAGGTGATGACGAGCCCGCTGCCGGAGACCGTGGACGGGACCCTGGATGAATCGGCTCTGGACAGAATCCTTTCCCTGGCGGCTGACAAAAAATGCATTGCACTGGGGCCGGGCCTCGGCACTGCCGAAGAAACAACCAACCTGGTGCGTCGGTTGGTCGCAGAAAGCCCGGTACCGCTAATCATCGATGCAGACGGGCTCAACTGCCTCGCCGGCGGACTCGATGCGGTCGCCAATGCCCGGGTGCCGGTGGTGTTGACCCCTCATCCGGGGGAAATGTCCCGTCTCTCCGGCGTTTCGAGCGCAGAAGTCCAGGCGGATCGAGTCGGCTCCGCCCGCTCATTTGCCCAAAAATACGGCGTCTTTCTGGTTCTTAAGGGAGCGGCCACGGTGGTGGCCGATCCGGACGGCACCTGCTTTATCAACCCTACCGGAAACTCCGGCATGGCGTCAGGCGGGATGGGCGACGTGCTGACCGGACTGATTGCCGGCCTGCTCGCCCAGGGCGCAACGCCGATAGACGCCGCATGCACGGGCGTATTCCTGCACGGCAGATCGGCGGACGTATTGGCCGGCGACATCGGCCCCTTCGGGTACCTCGCCACCGATGTCATGGACGAAATCCCTTCCCGGCTCGGGGAATTAATGAGCGGTCAACCGTTCACCCCCGGGAGCTGGCCCGTGACCGGCATTCCTTTTTTGCCGCTCCGCGGCAGTGGTTGAGTGGTTAAATGGTCAAGTGGTCGATTCGTCAAGTCGGAAAAGCAAATACGGCTCATTGGACAGTCTGCTTCTTGACCCGCCAATCAACCAATCAACCATTCAACCAATCAACCATTCAACCCTCCGCCAAATGATCATCACTACTAAAAGTGAAAATGAGACCCGTAGACTAGGGCGGCACATCGGCAAGCTGGCCGAACCCGGCCTCGTGCTGGCCCTTTACGGGGACCTTGGCAGCGGAAAAACCGTCCTGGTCCGGGGGTTGGCCCGGGGTCTGGGAGTATCCGAACAAACGCCGATCACCAGTCCGACCTTTACCCTGATCAACGAATACGCCGGACGCCTTTTGCTGTTCCATGCCGACCTTTACCGCATTGCCCACTGTGCCGAACTCGAGGAGATCGGGTTCGATGAAGTGTTCAGCGGAAAAGGCGTCGTGGCCGTTGAATGGGCTGAGAATTGTGAACGCCTTCTGCCTGCCGACCGGCTGGAAATTCGCTTCCACGACCCGGAGCCGGAGATTCGCATCCTGACTCTGAACGCCTGTGGACAGCATTCGGAGGATCTGTTACAAGCGCTTCGGAAACAAATGGAAGCGTGCCGAGGCGATGATGCGCCCCCGGCAGACGTCCAAAAACGGGACCGAGGCTGAGCTGAGAAGCACCGGACACCTTGATCCAGTAACCCCCGCAAGAGTGGAGCAGGAAAGGAACCATGGCACTGATCGTTCAGAAATACGGGGGCACCTCGGTGGCCGACTCGGATCGAATGCGGAACGTGGCCCGGCGGGCGGCCAAGGCCTATGACGAGGGAAACGACCTGGTCATCATCCTGTCTGCCATGGCCGGCGTGACCGACCGCCTGATCCAAATGGCCAAGGAGGCCGCGCCGGAGCCGGATCGCAGGGAGCTTGACGTGCTGCTCGCCACCGGAGAACAGACCACCGTGGCCCTGCTGGCCATGATGCTCAGGGCAATCGGCTACCCGGCGCTTTCTATGCTCGGATATCAGGCCGAGGTCCTGACTGACTGCTCTTTTGGAAACGCCCGGATCCTGGAGGTCGGCGCTGCCCGTATCCAGCAGCATTTGAAGAACCGGCAAATCGTCGTCGTCGCCGGATTTCAGGGCTTTGACCCGAGAGGAAACATCACCACCCTTGGCCGCGGCGGATCGGATACCTCTGCCGTGGCCATCGCCGCCGCCCTAAAGGCGGACATCTGCGAAATATATACGGATGTGGACGGCATCTATACCGCCGATCCGAACATCTGCCCAAAGGCACAGAAGCTCGATGCCGTATGCTACGATGAAATGCTCAACATGGCGAGCCTCGGTGCCAAAGTGCTGCAGATCCGCTCGGTGGGCTTTGCCAAAAAGTTCAACGTTCCGCTCCACGTCCGCTCATCATTTTCCGAGGAGGAAGGCACGATGGTCATCAGCGAAGAACCGGGCATGGAAACGGTGGTGGTCTCGGCGGTCACCCACGACAAGGACCAGGCGCGCATCACGCTGAAAAAAGTTCCCGATCAACCCGGCACCGCAGCCAAGATCTTTTCCCCGATCACCGAGGCCGGAATCGTCGTCGATATGATCATCCAGAACACCCGGGCCGCGGGTCAGACCGACCTGACCTTCACGGTGCCCCGCTCCGATTTTAAGAAGGCCATGTCCATCGAAGAAAGGGTGGCAGAAGAAATCGGTGCAGAAGAGGTCTTCGGCGACGAAAACATCGCCAAAGTGTCGGTCATCGGCGTCGGCATGCGCAACCACTCCGGTGTGGCGTCTCTGATGTTCTCCACCCTGGCCAAAGAGGGGATCAACATCGCGATGATTTCCACCTCGGAAATCCGGATCTCCTGCATCATCGAAGAAAAATACACGGAGCTTGCCGTCCGGGTCCTGCACACCGCCTTCGGCCTCGACCGGGAAGATTGACCGCTTCCATGAAGCATTTTTCTCCGGATCAGATTCTGTTCACCCTCCTGCTGGGCGGTGCGATCGCAGCAGCCATTTTCTTCCGGCAGTGCACGCTTTAAACGGCAAAACTGCCATAAGTGTCAGGGTTTTTGAGTCGATCAACTCAGGCAAAGAGAAGAAGCACGGGCTTTCGAATCAGCAAAAACCGGTGGAGCCGAGCAAATCCGCGGTGAACCGCCCGAATGTTTTCGGCGATCGGCCGGTCGTCGCCGCAGAAACTCAATACGCACTTTTCCGGCCGGATGCCGTCGGGAAAGATACAGGGGCCGACGCCGTTTTTCAAAAACATGCAGTCTGCGGTAAACAGGGATTCTTTTTCCGCCAAAGGCAGCAGATCCTCAGGGCCAAGCGAAGAGGCCCCCAGGATGAAGATCATGTCCCGCAGAGTGATCAGCTCGTCTGCGATCACGTTTTTGCAGCAAAGACCTTCACATCCGGCAATGCAGCGCACAAACAACGACCGGCCGTTCTTCTTCAGACGAAGCTGCTCCTTTTTGATCCCCTCGCAGATCCCTTCAACCCCGCTTCGTTCTTCCGAAGAAAGGCGCTGTAGGATCGTCTCGGCTTTCCGTATTTTATATCGGATACCCATGGCAAGCCGCTTTCTTGAGGGCGCAGTGCTCGGTGGCATTCTTTCGGCAACGGATTTCAGATCAAAAAAGATTCACCGCCGAGTTCATCCGTTTGTGAAACTGCATTCAATACCGGTCTCGGTTTTTGAGGCACACGGATTACCTAAAAAAGACCAGATTTACTGCTAATTGCGCCGGCGATTTCATCGGCGATTTTTGCCGCCGCTGCCGCCGGGTCGTCTGCATCCCGGATGGGTCTGCCGATCACCAGGTAATCGGCGCCGGCGGCCACCGCCCAGGCCGGGGTGGCCACCCGCTGCTGGTCGTCGCCGGCCACCGCCTCCCAGGACGGGCGAACCCCGGGAGTGACCGCTAAAAACCTCCGGCCAAGCTTCTCTTTGATCCCTTTGACCTCCAGCGGCGAGCAGACGACCCCGGCGCACCCTGCCTGCCGGGCCATGTTCGCCCTGTGCCGCACCAACGCTTCCATGTCGCGGGAAAGTTCGGGACGAAAGCCGGCAGAACGCAGGTCTTCGGTCGAAACGCTGGTCAGCACGGTCACCCCCAGAACCGCCACTTTCCCATCGGCGCCTGCCACGGCCGCTTCGAGCATCCGCAGCGATTCGCCGCAGTGAACCGTGGCAAGCGACGCGCCAAGATCAGCGGCCCGGGCCATGGCCCGGCCTACCGTGGCCGGTATGTCGTGAAGCTTGAGGTCCAAAAACACCTGCCCTCCAGCGGCGACGATCCGCCGCACGATGGAAGGTCCGGCTTCGATGAAAAGCTCCAATCCCACCTTGAACACCCCTACGCGGCCGGCAAGAAGTTCGATGTATTTTTCAGCCTCCTTTACGGACGGCACGTCCAGCGGAAAGATGATGTAGTCGGATGCAGATCGCTTGGTCAAGATCTCAGTCCCGGTGTATGTTTTTGGTTCAAGATTGCCTATCCTCAGAAAATTGGATCTGCTGGGAGGCTGGGAAGCTGGGAAGCCAGGAGGCTAAAAGCAATGCTAAGTAAACGCGTATTGCGAATGCCCCGGCACCAGATTTCTCGCCCCACCCCAACAGCCGCTTTTCTACTTTCTTTTTTTTGTATTGGCCTCCCAGCTTTCCAGCTTCATAGCCTCCCAGCGGGGCTGAGCGCTTCATTCAGCCCCATAGTGCTTTCGGATCCACTGCCGGTATTCTCCTCCCCTGACCCGGTCGACCCAGGTCATGTGGTCCAGGTACCAGGTAATCGTCTTGTCGATGCCGGTTTCAAAGCTCTCTTCCGCAGCCCATCCCAGCTCCGTTTCGATCTTGGCGCAGTCTATGGCATATCTTCGGTCATGGCCGGGGCGGTCCTTGACAAAATCGATCAACGCCCGCCGGGGTCGTCCGGTCGCCGCCGGCCAACTTCACTTGCACGCTTTTTGGCTCGACGACGAAGCCGGCCGGCGCGGTGATCTCCAGCGTCCCTTCGAACGCCTTCTCCCGCAGGTTGGCCAACCGCAGCTCGCCCCCTTTGGCGGGCTGGAGGGTGCTGAGCAGGAAGTCGGGTGCCGAACAGCCGAGGCTGACCATCTGCTCCCGGATCGCTTCCACGCCCTGCAGGATGGGCGCCTGCTCGGGCAACGGGTTGGGCGTCTTCGGCACCAGCTCGATCAGCAGCTTGTCGCTGATCTGCCCCAGCCGCTGCAGCAACAGCTGCGCCTCCTGCCGCGGCAGTTCGTGCAGCAACAAG
>Ga0207752_1000882_pt1 | contig 14118 bp, 10 predicted proteins | sample Pon2CUnioCityCA_6_FD_187272 | JGI IMG/M metagenome (GOLD analysis project Ga0207752, IMG submission 187272) | Marine sediment microbial community from Union City, CA, USA - Pond 2C Sediment 2 (SPAdes) | ecosystem: Environmental > Aquatic > Marine > Intertidal zone > Salt pond sediment ...
TCTCCAACCAGTGCAAGATATCCGGCCAACGCTGCAATGCAGCTCGCCAATCCCCCGACCACCACTCGATTTTGGCCAGCTCGACCAGGCTGCCTCCCGCATACAATGGCGCCTGAACTTGAGCAGCGTACCGGTAGAGTTTTTCGAGAACTAGATGCGCTTCTGTATAAAGGCCCAGACCGGTTAATCCTTCTCCCAAATTAACCAAAGCCCGGCAGGCGTCGTGCGGTAGACCTAGCGCCTTGGCACGCCGGGCGCTTTCCTCCAGCATGGGACGTGCCACGTCTACGTCCCCAGTGTTAAGATAGGATGTACCTACATTCGTCAGTGCGTGGACGGCCACATCCTGCGCTCCCAGGCGCAAAGCCTGTTCCAGGGCACGGTCACCCCAGGTGATGGCTGCCTGGTAATCGCCGGCCAGCATGTGCATTTGGGAGATGGAACTGACCGCCCAAGCCAGTTCGGCGCTCTCCGGAACCTGTTCCAGGATGGAAAGGGCGTGTTGGTAGTGCGCCAGCGCTTGTTCCCGGTCGCCCATTTCCCAATATAAGCGCCCGATCATGCGTTGTACCGCGCCAGCTCCATGGCGGTCTTCCAAATAGTCAAATAATTTGAAGCTATCCGTAAGGGTTTCCAAGGCTATTTTGGGATGGCCGGTAACCCAGTAGCATTCCCCGAGCTTGCGTAACAAGCTGGCGCGTTGGGCGTGATCTTCGGGAGGCAGGATTTCCAGGGCAGCCTGATAATAACGGCTGGCTTCTTCCAGGGCTGCAGAATGGCGCGCCTGGTCGCCGGCGCGCTGTAAGTAGACCAGAGCCTTTTCCGGAATTTGTGCTTCACCAAAATGGCGCGCCAGTTGAACGGCTGCTTCATCCAACTGGTCCTCAAACAGGGCTTCCATCGCTGTGCCAACTGATTCGTGCAGATAGACTCGTTCCACAGAATCTAAAAGCCCATACATGTAACGTTGAATTAAGTTGTGTCGAAAGCGATAGCGGGATAGTCGCTGCGCGCCGACCCTATGGGTAGCCAGTGCTTGCACCAGGCGGTGGGTCTTGTCCAGCTCTTGGCTCAAGCGTTGTATCATCTCCTGGCGGTTGCTTTCCAAGACCCGCGCCAGCAATTCGGCCGTGAATTCTTCACCTTCTACACTGGCGACCTGAAGTATCTCCCGTAATGCGGGCTCCAATCGATTGGTGCGTTCTCCAATGGCGCCTTCCACTCGCGCCGGCAGTTTCTCCCAATCCAGGTCAGGTTGTTCGATCCAGCGCCCTTGCTCGTCTTGGACCAGGTCGCCGCGCTCCTGCATTCCCCGCAACAATTCGACCGTGAATAAGGCCTGCCCCTGAGTTTGGTGGAATAAGGTCTGGCGAAATTCTGGACTGAAAAGATTGGGTTGGCTGTCCAGCAGGGCAGTCACGAAATCCTGGCCTTCAGACTGGTCCAGGTCGATAAAAATATCGCCGAAATCACGCTGAAACTCATGAATCACCCGCCCAAGAGGATGGCGCTCGGCGTCTTGAACGGCAGCTACCTCGTCTGGGCGGTAGGTTCCTAGGATCAGGATGCGCTGCCTGCGCAACCGCCGCCCTAAGTGAAATAACAGGCTGATCGATCCCAAGTCCGCCCAGTGCAAATCCTCCAGCACTAAGAGCAACGGCGCCTGCTTGGATAGTGATTGGATCAGGTGGCTGTATTGTTCGAATAAGGCCGCCTGTTGCACACCTGTGCGCCCATTTGTTTTTAAACGCCGGCCGGCAAGTTCTCTAAGCAGGTCCCATCCGCTGCCGCCTGGGGAAGCGGCAGCCCGGTCGACTAACTTTTGGGCGGCAATCAGCGTGCCTACCAGGTCCGGAGCGCTTTCCACCAGAGCCTGGGCGGTAGCCGGAGAGATTTCCCAAAGCCGTCGGGCGTGTCCTGCATGCAAGCTGGCCGCTAGCGCTCCCGACTCGATATCGCCGCTGAGCAACGACAGGATTTCTCGGAAGGGCAGATAAGGGTCCCCTAAGCCGGTATAGGCATTACAATTTCCACCCGCTACGACCAAATTGGGATGTTCCTGGTAAGACTTTTGAATAAATGCCTGTATGAGCGCCGTTTTGCCTTGCCCGGCGGCGCCGGTCACGAAGGCGACCTGCCCCCTTCCGGTTAAGGCGGCCTGCAGAAATGCGTTCAACTGCTCCAATTCCTCTTGGCGACCGACGAATGGCTGGGGTTCTTGCCTCTCCAGGGTCAAATTGTCAAAATCAGGCGCAGCGGGTGCATTCGGAAAAGGATGTGCGGCGAACGTTGTGGATGGAAACCCGCCTGTGGATTGCGATGGGCCTCGTTTGAATTTGATGGCCTCAAATAGGGAGGTTGTGATTTCTTCTGGCGGTAAACCCAACTCTTGATCCAGCAAGGATTTTAGCTGTTCGTATTGGCGCAGCGCAGCAGCTTGTTGGCCTGCATCCGCGTAGAGTTGCATCAGGGCGCGTTGTGCGGGTTCGTGCAGTGTATCCATGGACACCCAGCGCCGGGCGTACGCGATTGCTGCATCGAACTCTCCCTGGCCGGAATGCCAGGCGATCAATTTTTGTAGGACTTGCGCCAGGGAGCTTCGCAAACTCTCATTCTGGTAAAACTGCCAGTCGTCGAACTCCGTGCTATCCGGTAATCCGAAACCGGCCATAAAATCGCTGTGATACGTACCGGCAGCCCGTGTGAGCGCCTGCAGACATTCGCGACAAAGACTCTCTTGAGAATGATTGTGCTGTTGAGCTTCTTCGATCCAGCGCTGGAAATCGACGACATCGACTTTTGTATCCCCTTGAAGTTCCAGGAACACCCGTTCGCGTTCGACGTGGAGGGCTTCTTCCCCAAGTGTTTTTTTAAGCCGGAAAAGGTCTCGACGCAGGTTGGCGCGGGCGCCCGACCGGTCCGACTCGGGCCAGAGCAAAACGGCCAGCGCATCGCGGTTGTGAGGCTGGTCGTGGTTAATTGCCAGATAGGCTAGCAAGGCGATGACTTTTCGCCGGCTGAAGGAGATAGCTTTGCCGTCCCGCTCGACGTACGGATCGCCGAACAGATGGATTCTCAGGGAGGCCATGATGAATTTATTGTACACTAATGGGACAATTATTGTTTAAATAAAGAACGAAATTAAAGAATCCCGGCGATTCCCAGGGCAATCGCCGCCATTACGAATGAGATAAATCCGATGGCTTGCATAAATAGAATGGCCTGTACCGCGCGGCGCTGATCCTGGCGCAGCTTGAGATAGTAACGGTCCATGAACCAGCGCACCACCCGTCCCGTCCGGCTTTGAGGGAGCTCCAGGTAGCGCTTAATATTCTGCAGCCAATTCTTGATAACCTCACGCACCGACTCTGCCAGATCTGCATCTTCGTCCTTAACGTTAAAAGTTTCCTCGTACAGGATGCGGGTGCCTGAAGCAGAGTCTTGGATATTCCAGGTAATGTGCGAATTGCGCTCCACCAACAGCCTATAGGATAATTTGCGCAGCGGTTGTAACTCGGTAATCTGCGTGTCGTACTCAATCTGCTCACCCTTAACCACCCGTACGTGATAGTGGCTGCCGGGGTTGGGGTAATCTGCGGAGAGTCCACTGATCTCGGCGATGCCCCACAGCGGGCTCAACTGCATGCGCCTTTCCAGGTTAAGCACCAGATCAAAAACTAGCTCTCTGGGCGCAGCGACGTCGATCCACTCGGTTACTTTTTGATTACGATCTCCGCTCATCAGAACACTCGAATCCTATCCTCACATGCAGGGAAGGATTGTAGATCGCATTGTCTAAATCTAGCCAGTCCCCCTGACCTTCTTATTTTAACCTTAATCTTATCAGGCGGGGACTTTTCTAATCTGAGATTTTCAAGATTGCTCTTGATGGATCAGGTATGCGCCGGATTCGTAGTGGCGCCCAAAGCGAATTGCCATTCTAAGAATGCCTCGATTGGGCCTTAGAAAGTGCTTGACAATTTCTTTATGTATGGAATAATGTTAATTGAAGTTCGATAGCGAGCATATAATTTCTGTCCTGCTTACTGTGAGTTGTACTTGAAATTGCGGCCGATGCAATATCCATTGCAAGGTGGTCATTTAGATGGCGTCGCAATGGGTTCATTACGCGAATTTAGATTGGCGCCTGCCATCGATCCACCGGTTTATCATTTATAGGATTTTTCATCACACTATCCTATAAAGGAAGCACTGCCGAAGAACATCCAATGAAATCCTATAATTATTCGAAGGGTGTCTCCAATCTCAGCCAGCTTGGCCCCCCATTTTCCTCCGATTACCAGGGGAAAACGTTCCCCGGAATGGGTCCGGTTGAGATGGGAGGCTTCTTATTTTAAGGGTTATTAAGACCAATCGCGTTGGGGATGAGAAGGAGGTGATCGAATATCATTGGATACCCTGCATGGATTTCGTTCAAGAAGAGTATAAATCGTCCGGTAAGTTCTGATGGAGGCAAAAATGAATAAGATCGCAAAATTTGGGTTGGCAGTGGTCATGATTTTGAGCTTGTTGCTTAGCGCCTGTGGACAACAAGCTGCCCAGACCCCGGAAGTGATTGAAAAAGAGGTGGTCAAAACGGTCGAAGTGGTTAAGACCGTAATTGTGGCAGGTACACCGCAAGTCGAGGTGCAGGTGATTACCGCTACACCCGAACCTCAACAGGAGAAGCTGGAAATCTTCCACTGGTGGACAGCCCCCGGCGAGCGCGAAGCGGCGGATGCCATGTTCGCGGCGTTCAAGGACAAATATCCCAACATCGAGGTGGTTGAGAACCCGGTGCCTGGCGGCGGCGGCACTGAGCACCGCATCGTATTGAAAGCCCGTATTACCGCCGGTATCCCACCGGACACGTTCCAGACCTTGGGCGGCGCCGAGCTGAAAGATTACGTAGACAGCAATGTCCTACAACCTCTGGATGATTTTTACCAGGAAATGGACTACGCTTCTGTAATCCCCAAGCCGCTGCTCAATGCAGTCACTATTGATGGGCGCCCCTATTCCGTTCCGTTGAACATGCACCTCGAAAACATTTTGTACTATAACCAAAAGCTGTTCGACGAACTGGGTCTCGACGCGCCCGCTGGTTACGATGACCTGATCGCGGCTTGCGAGGCCATCAAGGCTGCCCAACCGGATATGGCCTGCCTGGCAGTAGGGTCCAAGGACAACTGGTCAGATGTTTTTGTGCTCGATACCATCATGATGGAGTTGGGCGGCCCTGAGTACTACGTCAATTTCTTTAAGGGTGATGTGGATGTCACTAACGATCCCATCTTCCAAGAATCGCTGGACAAATTCGCCAAACTGCAGCCGTATATCAACAGCGATCACTCCAGCCTGACCTGGGACCAGGCCGTCGGCGCAGTCGGCGCGGAGCAAGCTGCCATGACGATCATGGGTACCTGGGCGATCGGCGCTTTTACCAAGGGCTCAAATTGGGAACCGGGTGTTGATTTCGGCGCAGTAAATTATCCCACCATACCTGAGCGCATCCTGCTCTTCCACCCGGATACTTATGGCTGTACGGTCGGCGCCCCCGATCAACAGGCTTGCCTGGACTGGCTGTCGGTGGTCGCTTCACCTGAACTGCAGATTCCAACTGACGTGACCCAGGGCGGCATGTTCGCTCGCACCGATATCGATCCGATGGAATTTCCCGATCCCATCCGCCAGGAGATGCAGGAGTACGTGAGCAATAACCCTGACAAGCTCATTCTCGACCAGCATGGCAGTATCCTGCCCAATCCTGCCCAGGTTCAATACCGGGTCGTCGTCTCGACCTTCTTTTCTTCGGCAAACCCGGATATTGAAGGGACCATCCAGGAAGTGGCCAATATGATGACAACCTTCAACGTCAAGGAAGGCGCGGCCTGGTATCAATGGCCGTAAAAGCTCAATCATCGCCGGTGGACTGTTAAGCTCGCTTTCTGCCGCGTAGTTCTACCAGATTAACAGCATACGCAGGTAGGGATACGTGCCAATCATGTATCCCTACCTCACTTTGACGGGCAAAGGTGCAAGGGCTCCTTTGCTACAGGTTTATGATCGATGACTGCAAATCCCTACACATCAAAGAGGTGAACGAAGTGATCTCCTTAAGGGCACAAAAGCGACGGAGGATAAGGGCATCGATTGTCGAGTTCCTGGTTTTTACACTGCCTCTGCTGGTTTTCTTGTCCATTCTTTACGGGACGCTAGTTTGGAACGTGTACGTTTCCATGGCGGATTGGGTCAGTACGGCAGCAGATTACACCTTTACCGGTTTGAAGTGGTACAACTACTTGTTCTCCCAGGGCCGCTTCTGGGTCGATGTCCAGAACAACTTGAAATGGTTGATCTTAGGCGTGGTTCCGACAACGATATTGGCGATATTTCTGGCTTATATGTTGGAGTTGGCTCCCTTCCCAGGCGTTGAATCGTACGTCAGGACGCTTATCCTTTATCCGGTCGCGATGTCGTTTGTGGTGACCGGCACGATCTGGTCCTGGATGTACCAACCGGAGAGAGGGGTGTTCAATACGATCCTGGGCAGCCTGGGAATCGATTCCCCGCTGACGTATACCAATAACCCTTCCACGGCCACTTATTGGTTGATCGTGATTTTTATCTGGCAGTACCTGGGATTTTCCGTCATCATTATCCAGTCCTCTTTTCGCACTTCCGAACTGCAGGAGATGGTTGAAGCTGCCATCGTGGATGGGGCTTCCAGGCTCAGAATTCTGTTCTCGGTCATTCTCCCCAATATCCGCGCCGGTCTGCTGGTGCTGGTATCTCTTTTGCTGATCAACACCTTGAAAGTGTTCGATATTGTGTGGATCGTCACGAGGTCCGGCCCAGGCATCGCCACCGATGTATTGGCAACCAATATGATCGTCACTGCTTATGACCAGCGCTTGGCGTCGGCTGGCGCCGCCATCGGTGTGATCATCTTTCTTCTGGCTTTTATCCTCGTCATTCCCTATACCATCTATGCCCTAAGGAAGTGGTTTGAATGAAAAGCAAGAGCCCCACCATCAAAATCATTGTATTATTGGTTCTTCTGATGTTGACTTTTGTGTATATTTTGCCCATTTACGTGATGATCATGAATTCGCTTAAGACACTGCCGGAGATCCAACAGCGAACCTATCTGGCATTTCCCAAACAACCGCAATTTCAGAATTACGCCACCGCGCTGTTTGGCAGTAAGGATTTCCTGATCCCGATGCGGCGGCCAATCATCAACTCTACGATCATCACTGTCACCGTAACAATCTTGGCTGCATTTTTTGGAGGGTTGGGGGGATATTATCTGAGCCGCACGCGCACGGCCTTTGCTCGGGTGATCTTCGTCCTGGTCGGTATTGCTCTTTACTTGCCTTACCAGACCGTGATCATTCCCTTAACCACCATTACGGCCCGGAGCGGTTTGGCAAATTCCCACCTGGGTTTAATCCTAAGTTATCTGATTATCAACCTGCCCCTATCCTCTGTGCTGATGGGCACTTTCTTCTTAGGGATCCCCCGGGAGTTAGAGGAAGCCGCCGAGGTGGATGGAGCCAACAAAATCCAGATTTTCTTCCGGGTCATTTCCCCCATCTCGATGCCGGCTTATGCTTCCGTAGCGATCATCATTTTTACGCAAGTGTGGAATGAATTCTTCATCTCACTGACGCTCAGCACGCCCAAGACACAGACCGCCCAGGTAGCCATGGCGATGACTCAGGGCAGCACAATTTCTCCCTATAATCTACAAATGGCGGCGGCTTTATTGACCGTCGCGGTACCCTTGCTGATCTTCTTGTTCCTGGGACGCTACTTCATCCGCGGCATCCTGGCTGGCGCTTTGAAAGGTTGAGGCCGCGCTTTGGATTTCAGCGGCCAAGAACTACTCCTGCCAGGCCCAACCCTGTGGCCGCGACCAGAAAAGTAACACAAGCCACCAATTGAAGGCCGATTAATACCACGATCACCCGGCGTTGGTCGGCACGCAGTTTGAGCACGTAACGATCCAGGGTCCATTTCATCCAGCGTTGTATGCGGCTATCACCTAATTCGGCGTAACGTTTGATATTCGTCAGCCACTCCCGAGTATGCCGCTCCAGCATCTGTTCGCGCGTCAGGCTGGGTTCCGAGAAGAGCTCATCTTCCGGGGTTTGTACCTGCGGCTGTATCTCCGGACTGGGTTCGTCCGGCTCCATCATTAACTGCTGGCTGCACGTCAGACGCACGCCCTGGCTAGAAGGTTCCAGAAGCCAGGTTACGGAAGCCTGCGAGTCGTCCAGGATCAAATAGGCGAACTCTCTGGCGGGAATGTGTCGAGTGATCTGCACCTTATAAGTTGGCTGCTGTTCCTTGGAAGAGTTCAACTGGTAAAAACTGCCTGCGCTTGGATAGGCGCTGTCGATGTGGGCAATGCTGGTCTTCCCCCAGGTAGGGTGCAATTGCATGCGCCGTTCGATATCCACCAGCAGCTCAAAAACCGTCTCAGCCGCAGCGTTAATCTCAATACTTTCTTCCAGGGTCAATGATTGTTTGTCAACTGCCATAAGTTTGCGCATCCCATTCGTTCGATAGCTCAAGTCCAAAAAGCTGCTCCATCAACGAGATAAGCTCCTCCTGGGACCTTTCTTCAGGCGCTCGCCTCAGGAACGTGATCGGTTCGTGCAGCAGCTTGCCGATGATCGCCTCTAACATAACTTCCAGGTTGTTTTGCTGTTGGGGTGTGATCTCACCCATGCGACCCAGCGTATGCTCGAGCTGTTCCTTGCAGATGGCCTCTGCCTTTTCGCGCAAGGCGCGGATGATCGGCGCGCAGCGCCTGGCGTGGCGCCATTGCTCGAAAGCCTCTAATTCCTCAGAGACGATGCCTTGAGCGGCAACCAGGGCCTGGGCAGTCAGCGGGTGCCGGCGGTGGGCCAGTTCCTGCAGATCGTCAACGCAGGTCAGGTTCACATTTGGAAGATTTGCGATATCCGGGTCGGCGTCGCGCGGCACCGCCAGGTCTACGACCAGCAGCGGTTTATCCGGGCGGGTGGTCATGGCTTCGCGCACGTCCCCCAAATATAACACCAAGTGAGGCGCTCCGGTAGAGCAAATGACGATATCGGCTTCTACCAGGCTGTCAGACAGCGAGTCGAAGTGCACTGCCCGGGCACGATCACCACCGCCCAACCTGTAGGCCAGTTCTTGGGCGCGTTCAAAGGTGCGGTTGGCGATCAGCACACAGTGTAAGCCGGCTTTTACCAGCTCACGGGCAGCCAGGTTGCTAATTTTACCCGCTCCCACCAGTAATGCGGTGCGGCCGTTCAAGGAACCCATGAGTTCCTCGGCCAACTCCACCACAACCGTCGCCACAGAAAGGCTGGTTTTACCGATCTCCGTCTCGCTGCGCACACGCTTACCGGTAGTAGCTGCGCTTCTGAAGAGGGCCTCCAGTACCGGCCCGCAAGCGCCGCTGCGGTTAGCGATTTCGTGTGCTTGTTTAACCTGTCCCAGGATTTCGTCCTCGCCTACCACCAGCGAGTCCAGGCTGGAGGCGACTTGCAGGAGATGGCGGGCAGCTTGCATTCCGGAATGGGTGTAGAAGAGCGGGTTAAGGACCTGGGGCGACATCTGCGCATAGCCTATAAGAGTACGCCGTAGGCACAGCTCGGCGCGCGCCCGGTCGGCAGCACAGGCATAAATCTCGGTACGATTGCAGGTGGATAGAAGCACGGCGCCGCTATCCTCGGGACAGTTTTCGCCCGGAGCGAAGGTCGCCAGGGTTTCTGTAATCTCTTTTAGTGCCGGTGGGATACGCTCGCTGCTAAACGCCAGCCGCTCTCGCACCGCCAGAGGGGCGACTTTGTGATTGACACCGATCGTCAGAATTTCATTCATCATCATACCCCGTACATCTTATAGCAATATCGGCAAGGTTCGGGTGGGGGAGGCAAAGCATGATTCTCCCAGTCGGTTTGGATGGAGAAATGCATCCAGGGACTGGACAAATCCTTGCGCTCCTTGAGGGGCGCCAGAAAAGATCGTCTGGGTGGTCCTTCAAGGACCTGTGCCAGTCCTTGGGAGACGTGACCGAAACTCACGCCCACCGTCGGATGGGATTCTCCCTGAAAGTAACGCGCGATTTCACCATTGGGATTCAGGCCCAGGAATACACACGGGGAGGTTTCACCCTTATGGCTGATATACAGGCTTTCTCCCGGTTCGGAGTCGCAAACCAGCGTGTTGCAATCCATGACCAATGGATAGGAGCGGAAGGGAATGCCAGCCTGTTTGGCGATCTGTTCCGTTTGGACCAGGATCTCAATCGGGACATCGTGGTTTGAAACCGAGTCAAAGACGCGCATCCGGTCCAATTCCAGCGTGGGTGTATAGGCCAGATTGGTGGCGACAACCTCATCGGCGCCCAGTTCTTTTGCTAGTTTCACGAAATCGGGTAACTCCTGTAGATTGGCCTGGGTCATTAGAAAGTGCAGCTCCAACCAGGGTCCAGGATAGCCGCCGCGCTGCTTTTGACTGCTGAGGGTCTCCAACTTTTGGCAGAGCTGCTCGAAATTGGAATTGCGCCGCAGCGAGGTATGGGTGTCCGCCTTGGCGCCGGCAAAGGATACCGAAAGGATATCCACGCCCGTATCTAAGAGCATCTGTACGGTGCGGGCGTGTAACATTGCTCCATTGGTGGTAAAACCCGTCCGGCAGCCCCGATCCTGAGCCAGGGAGATCATCTCCCAGAAATTTGGATGCAGCAGCGGTTCACCCCAACCTTGCAAGTAGACCAGATCGAAGGCTTCCAGGCCGGGTGCAATGGCGCTTTCATAAAGTTCGAAGGAAAGATTCCCCCGGGATGGGTCTTTTTCCAGGACCGCAACCGGGCAAAAGATGCAGTCCAGATGACATTGGCCGGCGACCTCGATTTGAACCACTTTATACGGGCGATTCGCCCGATTCGAGGCGTCCGAATGGGTTCGAGGAGTTGGCCAAAGGGAAGCCAGCCATTTTCTTAACAAGGCATTACTCCCAGGCGCCTGGACCGGAACTGCCTCGTGCAGCAGCCACAAAGCAGGCAGCCCAATCTGGTGCGCCATGTGCGTGTAGATGGGTATAGCTGGCCAAGACGTTGCGGTAGACCAGCCCATCGCGACCGTCACCCAACCCCTTTCCTTTCGTCAGGTGGTAGGCGGCGGGTAGATGGGGGTCCAAATCCACCAGACGGGAGTGGTGGAATTCATGACCGCGCAGCCGGCTGCCGGCCGGGAAGAGTGGGTTTTTCCAGCGGGTCTCCGCCAGCACGTAGCCATGCCCTTGTGGCCGGTCATAAAGCGCTACATCGACCGGCAGCACCCCCGCCATTTGCGCTGAGGTGCGGTGTGTTTGACCAGGGAGGCCAGCCGGACGGTTTTGCCAGTGAATGGCGCGCGCAAGATACATCAAGCCCCCGCATTCTGCGTACACGGGCAATCCGGCCTGTGCCGCCCGGTGGACTTCCCGGCGCAAGGAGCCGTTGGCTTCTAGCTTTTCCATAAATACTTCCGGAAAGCCACCGCCGATATAAAGTCCATCTACGGCGGGCAGATGTGGTTCGTTCAACGAATCGATAAAGACCAGGTCAGCTCCGGCATATTGCAGGGCTTCCAGGTTTTCGGGGTAATAGAAGCTGAAGGCCTGGTCGCGAAATACGCCGATCACGATGGATGCAAGTCCGGCTTCCTTGGGCGTGGGTGGTTGAGGTGGCCTCGATTCAGATGATAAGTGCAGCGCACCGGCCTGGCGGGCAATCTCTAAAATGGTATCCAGAGCGACGTTTTGCTCCACCGCCTGGCGGCAGGCTTCAATGGCCGGCATGAGCGCCTCATCTTCACCAGGCGGCACCAAGCCCAGGTGGCGGTCTGGAATGGACAGGTTGGCTGCGCGCGGCAGGGCGCCCACCACCGGGATATCGCAGGAGTTTCGGATCGCCCGGCTCAAACTGGCTGCGTGCCGGGGGTGGGCCACGTTATTTAAGATCACCCCTGCGATATGTGTATCCGGCTCGAACTGCACATAGCCCAAAACCATCGCCGCCGCACTGCGTGCCATGCGCGCCGCATTGATCACCAGCAGCACCGGCGCGCCTAGCGCCCGTGCCACAGCGGCAGTGCTGCCGGCGCCATCTCCGTGGCTGTCGTCGTACAGGCCGTGGTTGCCTTCGATGACCGTCACGTCTGCATCCCGGCTGCCTCTAAACAAGGCAACCCTCAAGCGTTGCTTGCCGTGCTGGACCGTATCCGCCTCCAGAAAATACGGGTCCAGCGAGCGGCAAGCCCGCCCGGCTGCGGCGCTGAGCCAGGAGGGATCGATAAAATCGGGGCCCTTCTTAAACGGTTGTACTTGTAAGCCGCGCCGGGAAAGCGCGGCGCATACCCCCAGGGTTAAGGTGGTTTTTCCACTACGGCCCTGTGGCGCGGCTACAACCAGACGTGGGACGATCGAAGTCGTTTCTTGCATGCATCCTGGCCTGAGCGTTAATATTCGGTGACGGTGATGGCGCCTTCCTCGCACACAGCCTCGCAAGACATGCACCCCAGGCAGTCGTCCGGCTCACCGGTGAACATGGCGTGCTTTTTGCCATTCTCCTCGATAATGCCAATAGCTTCGGTGGCGCAAGTGTCGATACAATCCTCGCAGGCTTCACATAAATCAATGTCGATGGTGACGATGTACATGCTACCCTCCAGTTCTTCTTGGTTCGTTGCTGGATGGTATTACCATCCAGCAATTCAAATCGATCGATTACCCTTTTAAAAATTCAACACCAGGTCAGACTCTAATCCTTGCGTGATTAAGAAATTGGGACCGACCAGGTTATCCACTTCTTGGATCAGATCGGATGGACGCATACCGTTCATTTTCAAGGCCGCATCACAGGCGAATAACTCAACTCCGGCCTGCAAAGCAGCGTCGAGAAAATCGCGCACCGGCCGGCCGCCCTCTTTGGCGAAGACATTCTCCGCCACGCCTTCTTTGAGCAGCAGGGCGCTGTGCAGGATAAAGCAAATGCGCACACGTGCGCCCAACCGGGCTGCTTTCTGTCCGAAGTAGAACGGCGCCGTGCAGCGATCGGGCGCTTCAGGGCCGCACGTGGCGACGATAAACACTCGTTTGGACTCCGCTTGCATGGCGCTCAGTCCTTTTCCCACACGATTGCTTCGGCCACCAACTCGCTCAGGTTCTGAATTTTCACGCCTAATTTGTAATGGCGCTTGATCTCATCGAGCTGGTCGAGGCAGTTGTGGCAGGAGGTGGCGACGATTTCGGCGCCTGTGGCTTGGATCTGGTCGGCTTTAGCCTTGCCGGCTGCAATGCGCTCCTTGGCAAATTCAGTCATCGAGAGCATGCCGCCGCCGCCGCTACAGCAGTAATTTTCTGCGCCGTGGGGCTGCATCTCAACGAAATCCATCACCGTGTTGCGCAGGATGTAGCGTGGCTCTTCGATAATGCCACCGTTGCGGGCCTGGTTGCAGGGGTCGTGATAAGTGACTCGCTGAGTATTAACGGAGGGGTCGAGTTTAAATCGGCCTTCCTGTATATATTGAGCTTGCAGCTCGACGAAGCTCATCACCTTGAAGGGATAACGATGGCCGATCCAATTTTCGGCTTCCCAGCGTTGCGAGCGAAACCCATGCCCGCACTCCGCCATCACCAATACATCTGCAGCTAGGTTATTCACGGCTTTTTCAAGGTTTTGAGCGATGCCCCTGGCAGCCTGGTCGTCGCCGTTGAACAGCGCGTAATTGGTTGCGTCCCAGCTTTCCGTGCTCAGGGTCCAACTTTCTCCGGCGGCATTGAAAATCTTCGCCGCCGCTTGGATCAGATAGGGGAAATACTTGACCTCTCGGGGGTTGAAGGTGTAGACCACGCGGGCGTGCTTCTCATTAAAGGGAATTTTGATAGAATCGTCCTCGAGCTCGTCTTGAAGCTCTTCTTCCATCCATTCGACGGTTTCGACGTAATCCTCTTCGCTGACGCCCATGTTGTTGCCGCTCTCCAGGTGTATATCTACTGTGGCTTTGAGACCTTCTGGAGTCATATCCATGGCGGTCAGCATAGCCCGGGCGGTGCGAATAATGCGGCGGGGGT
>Ga0207752_1000883_pt1 | contig 14116 bp, 14 predicted proteins | sample Pon2CUnioCityCA_6_FD_187272 | JGI IMG/M metagenome (GOLD analysis project Ga0207752, IMG submission 187272) | Marine sediment microbial community from Union City, CA, USA - Pond 2C Sediment 2 (SPAdes) | ecosystem: Environmental > Aquatic > Marine > Intertidal zone > Salt pond sediment ...
TCAGCAGGCCCCTGCCATCCTGCACGACCAGCCCCATATTGGAGCCGCCCTGCAGGTGAAAGACGCCGGGGGCCAGTTCCACCTGTTTCAGAGCCATGCTCTACCTCTTTGCGGCATCAAGGTGACCGGCACTTCCACAATCGCCCTCAATAACACCCCTTTTTGTTATGACCAGGTGCCATTTCCATCAAAATCAGCATATACGTGCCGGTCACCTGCGTGTATGCATTTTCTGAACGAAAAACCCCTTCGCTCAGGGGCGAAGGGGCAAGCTACGCGGTACCACCCTGATTGGAGGACGTCCCGGCGCGCAAAGGCTATCGCGAGACGGCTCCCACTCTTGGCCCGGTAACGGGGGCAAACCGTCGCCGGTTACTTGCGGGGCACAAACGCCCCTGCTTTCTCCGGCGCAGCTCCCAGGCGAGTTCGGCCTGTGTCGGTATGGCGCTCCCCGTGGGCACCGGTCGCCGGGCTTCCACCTGGTTTTTCCCGGCTCGCTGCGGGGATGGCCTACTACTCCTGTTCGCAGCCTTGCGATTCGATTTCAACGACGCACGAGGTGGACCCGGAGGGACTTGAACCCTCGACCCCCACAATGCCATTGTGGTGCGCTCCCAACTGCGCTACGGGCCCACGCTGGGATGATACTGGTGGACCCGGAGGGACTCGAACCCTCGACCCCCACAATGCCATTGTGGTGCGCTCCCAACTGCGCTACGGGCCCACGCTGTGCTGATAATGGTACTGGTGGAGCTGAGGGGACTCGAACCCCTGGCCTCTACAGTGCGATTGTAGCGCTCTCCCATCTGAGCTACAGCCCCACGGCGACCGGTACACTGTGCCAAGCCGCACATGTAGTATACGAGAATCCCCTAAGTTGTCAAGTGGAAGGGTTCGGAGCATCCCACCGATTGGTGACTTCAGGCCTCTAAGGAAAGGTTCGGCGCATCAGGTCGGCAACCCGGTCCACGTCGGCGACGCCGAGAAAGCCGTGTTTGAGATGCTCACATAGTATACGGTGACTCTGGACGGAGGGCAAATCCGACGTCACCACGTCCGGGTACAACCTATCCCGCGCGAGGGCGGCATCAAACGCGATTTGTGATGCTGGTTTCTTGACTTGCAATGCATTTTATCCTGTGGTAGAATATAATTGTATGTTGTGCTCACGTGTTCATCGATGCTATCGTGGCAGCGTATAGACTTAGCGTAAGGAGATGAGACGATGTTCCGAGAGAGGATACAGGACAAGTACGATCAGCTGACGCCCAGTTTCCGTAAGCTTGCGGATTTCATCCTGCAAAGGCAGCTGGATGTGACTTTCATGACCGCTACGGAGCTGGCCAACAGCGTAAGCGTGGACGCGGCCACCGTGGTTCGCTTCGCTCAAAACCTGGGCTATTCCGGCTTCCGCCAACTGATCAAGGAGGTACAACAGGTCATGAAGGAGGAATTGACGACTTCCTACAGCCCTGACCTGAGCGCGCCCGATGACGTTGGGGTCTTCCGCAGCCTCCTGGAGAACGAGCGGCACAACCTGGCGTCGGCCCAGGCTCAGTTGACCGAGCAGGCCAATACGATCTTGCCGACACTGTTGGAGGCCAAGCACGTATGGGTCCTGGGGCAGGGCCACGGTTTCTACCTGGCCGCTCTGTGCGCGTCTGTCTTGCGGGAGCTGGGGCTGCCGGCCGTGGCCATCGCTTCCGATCCGCTGGAGGCGGCGCAGAACCTCAAGCGCGTGGGCGCGGAGGACGCGGTGGTCGGTTTCTCCCTGACGGGGATGGACCTCACCGTGGCCGACGCGGTCAAGTTCGCGCGCGAGCGTGGGGCGAAGACGATCGTTTTCACCGCTTCTACGGTCGCGGCGCCGGCCCTGGTGGCAGAGACGACCGTGACCTGCCCTGGCCCCACCAAGACGCACGTGCCCTCCTTCGCCGGGCTGGCCGCGATGATCTCTGTGCTGGCTGCAGGATTCATGGCCCGGTACGAGGAACAGGCGGAGGGGATGACGGCGGATCTGAAGCAGAGTTTCCGCGAGCTGCTGGACCTTCAGACCACGAGCACGTCCGAGATCGAGGTCGAGGAGTTGTGGCGCCAGTTCTGAGGTAGTGCCGCTGTCTCACATCGTGGTTTCACGCCGCCCGGCCTGGGGTGTGATGGAGCTTCACACCTGGGCCAGCGCGGCTGGTCTCCCCTTGCCTGAGAGCGCGGGGGGAACGATGTGACGCGAGTTGCAGAGGCCCGGCCGATTTGGCCGGGCCTCTTTTTCGGGAGCAGGTGGGGGCAAGATGTTGGTGGTCTCCTCCCATCGTATTGGACGCAGCGCAGACCCGCTATCGGGGTCGTATGTGTGAATGCGTTTCTCCGTGGTCACGAGAAGGCACCAACTGCCGCTCAAGGCGGGAGGGTGGAGTCGGTCACCGTTCTCCACCGTCATGGCAACGGAGCTCTCAGCACGAGCGCGGTCGCCAGTGTACAACACGTCTGACCACCACCCACCTGTCCCCGATGTGCTCACTGGCGCTCAGTATCTCCTCGTCTCAACCGTTGACTCTGCACTGAGCAGTGTCAGTTATGTCATATCAGTCATCTGACAATCCCAAGGAATTCTCGCAGGCCGCTCTGGCGGCAGCCGTGCACTGTTCCGCATCACCGGCGAGCTCAAGGCCACCGACCCCGACGTGATCATCAGCTTCGGTGGGGGGAGCACGATCGACGCGACCAAGGCCGCCGAGGTGCTGCGCACGCTGGGCGGCGACATCGACGGGTACTTCGGCACGGGGCTGGTGACCCAGGCTGTGGAGGAGAGGGGCAAGTCGCTGACCCCTCACGTCGCCATCCAGACCGCGGCCAGCTCTGGCGCACACCTGACCAAGTACTCGAACATCACGGATGTCTCGACCGGTCAGAAGAAGCTGATCGTCGACGCATCGATCGTTCCTGCCCGTCCCATCTTTGACTACGAGGTGACGTACGGCGCGCCCCTTTCGTTGACCGCTGACGGGGCGTTGGACGGCATCGCCCACTCGCTCGAGGTGCTGTTCGGGGCCGTCGGCAAGCCCCACTATGACAAGGTTGCCCCTGTGGCCCGCACAGGCATCGGCCTGGTGGTCAGCTACTTGCCGCGCGTCGTGGACAATCCACAGGACCGGGAGGCTCGCGAAGCTCTGTGTCTGGCGACAGACCTCGGTGGGTACGCGATCATGATCGGCGGCACCAATGGCGGGCACCTGACCAGCTTCTCATTGGTCGACGTAACCAGCCACGGCCGTGCCTGCGCGTTGATGAACCCCTACTATACCGTCTTTTTCGCCCCGGCCATCGAACCCGCCCTCCGCCTGGTCGGCAAGGTGTACAAAGACGCCGGGCTGACCGATGCCGACCTGGACAGCTTGAGCGGTCGTGCTCTGGGCGGGGCCGTCGCCGAGGCGATGTTCGAGCTGAGCCGCCGCATCGGCTTCCCGACCCGCTTGGCCGATCTACCCGCCTTTACCGACGCACACATTGAACGCGCGCTGACCGCGGCCAAGAATCCGCAGCTCAAGATGAAGCTGGAGAATATGCCGGTGCCGCTAACCGCCGACATGATCGACGAGTACATGGGGCCGGTGTTGCGGGCGGCCAAGACGGGAGACCTGAGCCTGATCAAGAATGTGTAGTCACCCAGCATTTCTCGGCGCAAGGCATGCGGCGCAAGGCATGCGGGTTGGTTCTTGAAGACGGTATGTCAGGCAGGCGAATCATAAGCACCAATGAAAATACGACATTGAGGAAGGAGACACATTCCGCCTGGTAGATCTGGATGGCATCTTTGTGATCACGCCGATGGTGCCTATGGTGCCAGAACTCGCGCGCGAGATCGAGCGATTGCGGCTGGAAGCTGGCATAAGCACCGATTTCCTGCGTTGTGCATCTGCGCCAGGCCCGCAGAAGGCCGAGGTGTGGTCTACTTCCAGGCGGGCACATAGGCGGCCGCCCTGACTTCGCCATCTTCATTGGATATCTCTGCCCTGCCGATGAAGATATAGTGAGGCTTAAACTGCTTCTGTACTTCCGCCGTCCCTACAGGTCCCTCGAAATACCCCAGTGCAACCTCAGTGACGGTGAAGATACCATACTCTGGGAACGTAGGGCCCTCGAAGTCAAAAAAGGCAGGCCCCCTTCTTTGCAGTTCCTGCCATGCTGCCTCCACATCCTTTATGGGTACGAATCGGTCTGCCTCAACTTCACGATGGACATAGAGTATGCCATCAACGTAGCCCCGAGTGTCTAATGTCAGACAGATACCGCCCCTCCCGTCCCAGCGGCGCCCTACACCTACTGGCAGGCCATCCAGATGGCGGCGGAAGCACACTTCCCAACCACCCCGATACGCCCAGGCCTGGGCATCGTCGGCACAGTCGGCCGGCAGGAGATCCCGCGCTGTCAGCCAGGCCCGTGCCGCAGCGACGGCCGCCTCGGCCGTCTCCGGGGGGCCAGCACCAGTATCCCTATCCAGGGGTGTACCCGCAAAAGCGACGTTCCCAAATACTTCCAGACTTTGGTCGCTACGCGGTCCCGCCCATGTCCACTCCGGTTGGGCGGCGGCTTCGCTGTAGTCAACGGGCTCGCCTTCAAAACCCAAGGCCGCAGCCACTTGCCGTGCCCAGTCGGCCACCGGCGTTGGCGACTCGACGACGCGGTAGATGGGGGCTTGATCCGGCAGCCCCTGAGGCAGCTCCGTGTCCAACTGGTAGCCGGCTATGTGCGGGGGGGCGAAAATACCTCTGCCTCCACAAGCACCCAGGATACAAGTCAGAGCCAGGAACAAGATCAATCCCCCCGCAATTCTCGCTGCCGCATGCTGCATTTTTCACCTCTCCAACAACGATAAGGCGATGGCCGGGCTACTGCAGGTATCCGGCCATCGCCCCACACGGTCATTGCTGCATATTACTCTCCGCCCTGGGCTTCAATTGGCTGCCCTACCGCTGCGGTTACTTGAGGGATCAACTCAGCAGGCGCGTAGCGCTTGAGGTTCTCCACCCCCGGCAGAGCCCCTCCGTAGGCTGTGAGGGGGATGAGAGTCTCCTCTCCATCGCTCTCAGTAAAAGCGAAGTAGCCCCCTATCTCGTACACCCTGACTAGCCTGATCCTACGGCCGGCTTCCTTCTCCCCGGTAACAGGGGTAGCAGCCCAATCGGTGGCGAACGATTGCCACCGTTTCGCAAGCAGCCCAAAGTGCTCCTCACGTGCCAGGGCCGATAGTCGCCGGGGCACCTGAAAGCCCCGGCCGTCGTCGGTGACAGTCAAGATGATGCCGGAGTCGTCGTGGACGAGCTCCAGCCATGCCTGCCCCGCGCCGCTGTGCCGCGCTGCGTTGGCCAGCGCCTCCTGCGCCACGCGGAACAGCGTCACCGCGACGGCGTCGGGCAGGTGGTCTACGCCGCCGCGGGTGCGCAATGTGACGGCGAGGCCGTGCATATCCTCGCACTCGATGGCCAGCGCGCGCAACGCTCCGCGCAGGCCCAACTCGTCCAGTGTGCCAGGACGCAACTGGACGCACAATTGCCGCAGCGTGTGGATCTGCTCAATCACCGCCCGGCGCAGTTCGGCCAGTTCCGGCGCGTGATCTTCTACCTCCATCCCCAAAGCCGCCAACCGGTGGCTGATGGCCATCAGGTCCTGGATGGGGCCGTCGTGCAACGACCAACCCAACTGCCGCCGCTCGTCCTCGCGGGCCAGGATCAACTGCCCGTGGGCGCGGGCCAGCTCCGCCCGGCTGGCGCGCAGCGCGTCGGCCAGGCGCACGTTCTCGGCCGCCAGCGTCGCCTGGTGGGCCACGCTGCGCAGGATGCGCCGGTCCTGCCCGTCCAGCAGGTCGCCCCCCGGGCGGGGGCCCAGCAGCAGCACGCCCAGCAGCTCGCCTTCGCGACCCAGCGGCAGCCAGGTCTCGACGGCGGTGTTCTCCAACCAGGCTGCTTCCGCTGGCCCCAGGGGGACGCCCGCGAGCTGCGCGCGCAGCCCGGCAGCGGCGATAGGCCCTTCCCGCCGGGCCAGCGCGTGGGCCAGGGCGCCCTCCGCCGGCAGCGCGGTGAGCGCTCCCACCGCCAGCGTGGATGGCGGTTCCAGGTGCAGGTCGCCATCCTCGTCGTCCTCACGCTCCAGCAGGAGCGCCGCGCCCTCGAGAGGCATCACCTCCGGGAGCCGCTCGACCAGCAGGCGCCGCAGCGTGGGGCGGTCGAGGGTGCGCGCCAGTTGCTCGCCCAGGGAGGAGACCACGCTGGCGTAGTCATAGCGCATGTCAAAGAGCACCCGATCGGTCACGCGCCGGGCGGCGCGCGTCAGGGGCCAGAAGGCCAGCCCGGCCGCCAGCGCCAGGACGGCGGGCAGCCAGCGGGCTGGCCGTGCACCCAGGCGCTGCATGGCCAGCCCGTAGGCGCTCAACAGCAGGATGCCGGCGGAGGCCGCTGCCAGGAGGCGGGCGACGGCCCGGTCCCAGTGGCTCAGCCGCGCCCGTGCCAGGGTGTAGCCGTAGGCCAGCGGGAGTGTCAGCAAGAAGGGGAACGTGTACTGGTAGGGCCACCAGGGGCGGCCGGTGAGCAGTTCGGGCAGGAGCGCCATCAGCAGGAACGGCGCCAGCCCGAGCGCGGCACTGGTGGCCAACAGGCGCGCGTGGCGCCGGGCGCGAGGGTGGTCGCCGCGAGCGGCCGTGGCCAACAGGGCGACCTGTCCCGCCAGGGAGAAGCCCAGGGCGAGGTGGAGTCCCCACTTCAGGCCGGGATACCAGGGCTGCCAGCGCCACGCCACCCAGCCGGGCAGCAGGAAGAAGAGGGCAAACGGGCCAGCCAGCCCGTAGGCGCACCTGAGCACCCACCGCGCGGCCGGTCCGCCCCGCGCCTGGAGAAAGCGGAGATGGAGGTGGAGACCCAACGCAGCGACGGGCCCCAGGAAGGCGTTGAACAGGCGGGAGGCGAGCGGGATTTTGAAGGTGGAAAGGGTGCCAGCGGCCAGGATGCCGGCCACGACCAGGCACTCGAGGGCGAAGAGTGCGGCCGGGGGTTGGCGTCGGGAAAGCAGGCAGGTCGCCAGGCCGATGATGCCAAAGCCCAGCCCGACGCCGGGCGGGATCAGCCGGTCGAGCAGGGTTGAGGGGGACGGCCGTTGCAGGGTAAGCGACACAGTGCGCATCTCCCCGTCCCCTCGCACGGTCACCGACAGCGTTTCACTGGCGCGCTTGCCGTTGGTCGCGTCGGGCAGGGCCGCCGGGGGAAGACCGTCAATCGCCAGGACCTGGTACCCGGTGCACAGGCCCGCCTGCGCGGCGGGGCCGCCGATCGCTACCGCCGTTACCTGGCCGGAGTGCGTGTCCCAGCGCATGTCGTCTTCGGGCTGGACGGCGGCCACGGCGGCGCTGGCACCTAGCCCGAGCAGGCTGAGCAGGTAGAGGACGAGCAGCAGGTACGTGGCCGCTTGCGCGCGCCGGCGCGCTTTCTGGGCTTTCAAGATCACCGTTGCACCTCCTCCGGAGCCAGCGTGACGCGCCGCGCCAGCGCGACCAGCGTGCGGCGGGCCTCGGAGTCGTCCAAAGGCTTCAGCGCCGCTTCCGCCAGGTGGCGCTGCTCCTCCGCCGCCAGGATCATCGCCAGGGGCACGTCCAACTGGACCAGCAGCGCCCGCGCCGCCGCTTCGGCTGCGGGGTCGTCCGGCGCGCGTCGCATCAATGTCCACAGGCGCGCACGCTGGTCGGCGTCCGCCAATGCCTCGGCGTACAGCAGCGGCCAGGTGGGCCTGCCGGTCGCCAGGTCGCCCCTCCCGCGGGGGCGCCAGACGCCGTTGAAGTCGTCCGCCAGTTGGAGCATCAGGCCCAGGTGGTGGCCGTAGTCTGCCAACGCCTGGACGTGGGCCGGCGCACCTCTGGCCCTTCCCCCTTCGTCGGGACGTCCGCACTGCTGCAGAAGCGCACCGGCACGCATGGCCAGGGCGAAGGGGCTGCCGCTGCGCCGGGCGACGAGCGCCTGATAGTCCGCCCACGACCGGCCCGCATCTCCTCGCAGTCGCGTGTGCTGGGCAGTGGCTGCCTGCAGGCCGGCGCGCGCGAATTCCGCCTGCAGCGTCAGCGCTACGGGGGGCGGGACGTCGCTGGCGGTCGCTTCGGCCAGGATGGCCTGGGCCAGAAAGATGAGGCTCACTCCGGCGTTGAGCACGCCGGGTGGGCGCTCGTTGGGGAGCAGCGTGCTGGGACGGCCGTTGCCGGCATCGTTCAGCAGTTTGCCCGCCAGGTGCAGCGAGCGCCAGGCCGCGGCGATCCCCACGGCCTGCTGCGGGTCGCGGCCTCCCACCGCGGCGTAGCTCCACACCGGCAGGAGCGCCAGCGGGAGCGCGTCGTCCTGGGCCCGCGCCGTGCGGCACAGTCGCTCCAGCGTGATGCCCAGCTCACCCTTGAGTTCAACCGCACGCAACCAGCCCAGGAGAAGATTGTAGAGCGCGTCCAGCGCCGCGCGCGTCTGGCAGGAGGCGGTCACCAGGCTACAGTGGGCTCCGGTGGCACGCCCTCCCACACTGGAGGGTCCTCCTGCAGGATGGCTGTGAGGATTTCCTCAGGTGAACGGCTCAGTAGCGCGCGCAGGGAGCCTGCCAGTGCCTCCGCCGTCTCCGAACCCGCCAGCCCCCAGCGGGCCAGTGCTGCCGGGGGATCGTCCTGGAGGGCGCGGCGGAACTGGGGGTCGGTCCGGCACAGCCAGCGCATCTTCTGGATGGTTTGTACGTTCATTTCGTACATCTCCTTTCGTAGATTTGTGTGAGCGGTTGCACGGCAGCCCGGATGGTGTGTGGCCGTCTGTGCATTGATTGCTACCAGGGTTCTGGAAACTCACGCAGGGACAAGAGATTGAACGTGATGCTTTCACCATTTTGACTGGTGAAGTCGGCCAGGTACATCATAGATCCAAGGAATATAAGTCGTACTTCCACGTCGCCTGGGCTTGTTCCCAGTCTCTGTGCGGCCAATTCACGCGCTTGAGGGAGGTTGTGAGCGGGCGAGGGCCCTAGCCCCGATCCTAAAACGGTGCAGCGGCCAAATCGCATGTCAACGGTCACGTACCCTACTTCCTCTTGATCTCTAATCACTGGAAAGACCAGAGCGGATAGATACCCTCCACCATCCGTGAACTGCGTGCACTCGCCGATAGTAGTGTCCTTCCAGATCTCCCAGTCGGTAACATGCTGAGAAGCCTCGGCAATCCATTCCAATGCACTCTGGCGGGCTTCGTCCAGCCCCTGTGGTGTCTGTGTAGCTCGTGCCTGCGGTGATGATGAATCTTGAGGAGCCACTGTTGCGATCACCACAGCACTCAATACAAGCGCTACCGGCACAAGTACTGGTAGCAATTCAACCTTACGCATCGCTACTCTGAGATCCTGCAATGTCAATCCCCTGGATATTATCCCACAGGGCAATCGCATTTAGGTTCGTAGCTGTCGCCTTCGGAGGCGGCCCTGTTCGGTCAGCTCAACAAGCCGCGAACCGTCGGGGGAGATAAGGGCCAGGTGCTCCTCGGGGGTGAGGAAAGCAATCCATCCGCCGGGCGGAGGCGTGAGATCGGGAAAGGTGGCAGGGAAAAGAGAAGGAGTAGGCGTGGCAGTCGGAGCGAGGGCCCGCTTGAGTTCCTCGGGTGATTCCTCGCGGAAAGGAGCGGGAGTGGGCTCCCGGGTCAAGGTCGAGGGGGGAGTGGGGGAGAGGGACGGTGATGGACTCGCGCTCGGAGGAGGTTTGGTGAACTGCTCACCCCGCTCTCGAAGCCAGGCGGCGCGATGGACCAGGATGCGGGCGGCCTCAACAAGAACCCTAATCAGCTTCATTACGCCTTTGGGCCTGAAGCGGGCTCAGGGAGCCCTGAATGTGATACATGCTACCCCGCGACTATGAACCACAGCCAGATGCCACATCATGTCACTATTGCGTGGCAGCAAAGTCCCCTCTATAAGGAACGTACCATCGGCTTTAACGCTCTGCGCTGGACGTAACTCAAGGCGAATGCTTCGTCGCCCTTCGGTCGTCTCTGTTTCAGCGGTGAACACCAGAAGCAATTGCTCTCCGGGCTCAAAACCTTGACCGATCACCCGAACTCCCTGGCTCCCCAATGAGTGGACATCGAGCACCAGCCCCACAGGGTTCTCGGTGCAGACAATAGCAGTGGGAGATGGCGGGGGTGGCCTGACGCTCATTGTCACCGCTGGTGTGGACTGACTACAAGCGACTAGGCTCGCAGCTATGGCACATGCCTCGACCAACTTGGCAATTCTCTGCATAGGGCCTCTCCTTGCCTCTTCGGAGAAGTTCGCTCAACAGGCGGCGGGTGGGCGAAGTGCCCCCGGAGCGACCGCAGATAGCACGGGCGACACTGGTTCTCGATACTCAATTACTCGGAACGTGACCTGCTGTCCGCGCTCGTCGTAGTATTTGGACGTCTCATCCCGCACTACAATCCAATCTTCGGGTGGCTGTGGCACATCTTTCGAGATCGCCGCGATGACTTGAGGGGGTAGTGGCTCCTGAGCCATCACCGCACCTGGGCCAGCGCTCAACAACAGCGCCAGCAATACGAACACTGAGAGAAACTTGATCCTACGCATTTTCAAACCTCCTGTGGTTGATACTCACCGGACTCCCCGATGGCAAGTTTAGTCTACCACACATCTTGAGGTCTGTCACTAGGGAAAACACCAGTCTTCACCCAGGGGATTCTCCCAGGGCCTCCTGGCGGCTGCCGCGCAGGTCGTCCGGCCCTCCAGCCGTGAAGCGACGCCCAGTCTGCTCAAGATGTTCGTGACAGCGGAAGGTCAATCCCTCGCCCTGCTGCTCGACAGCCGTCACGGTTTCGGTGACCCGCCCGGTCCAATGGCCGATGACGTCCTCATCCAGGGTGACGCTGCAGACCCAGGTGGTTCCGACGGCCAGCGGGTAGACGTCCAGGATGGCGGGCGTCGCCGTGATCCGCGCGGGCCGCCAAGCCAGCGAAGTTCCCTCAGCCAGGCGGCAGGGAAGCGCTCCGTACATCAGTGTGCACGTCCTGAATGTCAACGGTCTGAAGCGAATCCAACCAAGGGGTTGCATCAGCACATGAACTTCTTCCTGAGCACGCTGGACGAACATCAGCGGCGACTGTACGTCGGTTTGGAATCGAAGAAACTCAGGCATGGTGGTGACCGATGGCTGGCAGAGATCACCGGTCTCAGCGTGGACACGATAGCCAGAGGCCGTTGTGAGCTGGAACCGGCACAGCCCGCCGACCGCATTCGCGCGCCTGGCGGCGGACGCCGCCGGGTTGAAAAAAAGACCCCGCGATCCTGACTGCACTTGAACATCTCTTGGAAGACGCAGTTGGATTATTCACCGAAGGTCAATCGCAAGCAATTGACCAGTTCCAGTCCTCATCGAGAGGAGCAATTCCAGTACCTGCAAGGCCGAAGACAGGCCTTTCTGGAACATGGTTGGCCGGTGATTTCCGTGGATACCAAGAAGCGGGAACTGAAATCCTGACCTCCTCGTACTCTTGCTGCCTCGGACCAATGCCCCAGCGTCGAGGCTTCTTCAGGTCACACGCACATAGTATATGGCAAGTCTGGGTGGAAGGCAAATGGGGATGCTGAAGCTTATCAAAGACCCAGTAGGCGCCGCATCTCGGCTTCCAACTGTTGAAGGTGATGCCGTTCAAGTCGTCCAACTTTGTTATCAAGACGCCTTTATCCCACTTGCTCATGCCCTGCACGCCCTGAAGGAGCAGGGAGACCAACGGTCAGAACATCACCACGGGCTATGCCTACTCTAGCCCTTGCTCGAAATTCCTCAAGGCTTCATCGCTCAGAACATCCCAGGCCTGGAGTTCCATTTCAAGCTGAGGTTCTAGAGTTGCAGCACGTCTCATCGGAAGTGGTACGCTTATCTTTCTCAGTGCCTCGTAGAGGTTTTCACTCGGAGAGGGCCTTTCACGGAGGCTCAACGTCGACATACGACTCTCGATGTATGTCCTGATTCTTATTCCCTTGCTCGCCTCAAGCCAAGTCCTTGTGTTCGCCTCATCTGTTTCCTGTGCTATGCGAACCTCCCAAATGCTATCCCACACCACTCTCTTTTGTCCGACAATCGTCTTCTGTTGAACTGGTCGTGGCTGTTCGGGGACGGCTTATGTCAAGCACCGTTATTGCGTGGAATGACCCCGAGATGGGATCCGCGGGCTCTACGTGCGAAACGTGACCGCACACACCTCCAATTGACCTGCTTCGTTCGACCGGAGGCGGACAGACCTCCCTTGCAGGCCTTCAAATGATCAACTGCCGGTAAACCGCCACGTATCGCCTGGCAATCCCCATCCAGCTATACTCCTCCCGGATGAGCGCCAGCGCGTTGTCGCCGCGGCGCTTTCTCTCTCCCTCACCGGTCAGCGCTTCGTACAGCACCTGGGCCAGAGAATCCACGTCGTCCACCTCGCAGAACCAACCGTTGGCCTCTGCGCCCAAATCAACGACGTAGCTCAGCGGGCCTCCGCTGCGCGTGGCGATCACCGGCAACCCCGTCGCCATCGCCTCCAGGAACACCTGGCCGAACGGCTCGTAGTAGGAAGGCGCGACGAACACGTCGACCAGGTTCAGCCCCTTCGACAGCACGTCGTGCGGCAGCCAACCGGTGAAAAACACGTTCGGCAGGCCCAGCTCACGGGCCACCGTGTGCGGGTGCTGGCCCTCCCACTCACCCGGCATGCCGCCCCACACGATGAGGTTGAACGGCGGCCCGTCGTCGCTGGCCTCAAATCGGCGATTCACTTCGGCCACGGCCCGGATCAGAAGCGGCACCCGTTTGAAGCCGAGGAAACGCCCCACAAACATGGCCACCGGCTTGAGCGCGCCCGACCGGGTTCGAAACCGGTCCAGATCAGCCTCGGCGTAGCCCACACTCCCCGGGACCCCGCTCTCGCCCCATCCCCGCGGCTCGTCGACGAGGATCTTTCGCAGGAAGGCCAGCTTCTGATCGTCCGCCCAGTCCAGGGGCCTGAAGAGCGAGACGTCGACGCCGTTCGGTATGGTTGTGACGTCGTCGTCCGCTACAGGAAACTGCGCCACCGCCCTCTGACGAACGTCGGGGCTGATGGCGAAGTAATGGCTCATAAGGCGGGTGGCGTCGGTCAGGATCCCGCGGCACAGGTCGTGCCCATCGCCCGGGACACCCGCCTCCTGTTCGAGGAGGTCGAGGTTCTCCAGCATCTTGATCTCGGTCCCGTGAAACTGCGTCGCCTTCGGGACAGCGGGGAACACGTGAGCGGCGGCCAGGTGCATATGGTTCGCGTGGTGCAGATGGATCACGTCTGGCTGAAAGCGTCGACTGAGATCGTGGAACACGTTCTGCCAGCAGCGGAGGAGCGCGGCATATCCATGCCGATCGACCTCGTAGAACACCCGATCCGGGACATGGGGCTTATCCTCGTAGCTCGGATGAAAGGGGGCCTCCCACTCCGCCGAGATCGGATCGCGGCCCTGGTTGAACCCGTGCCAGGCTTCCGTGTAATCGACCGTCGTCAGCGGCAGGTCGTCGTAGAACACACCGGCGTCGTGTTGCGGGTCACCGTCGCGCAGCGAACCGGCCACCAGATGCACCTGGTGCCCTAACGCGATCAAGGCCCGCGAGAGATAGCGCGAGACGTGCGCGCTGCCCCCGCGCGGATAGAAGATGATGCTCATCAAGATCCGCAGCGGATCTTCCCTTCCCATCTCCGCGTTGTTCTCCATTCCGATTTCCTCAACATTCATCGCGTCTGGCGAGGCAATGCCAACAGCACCGCTGGAGGAGCAACCCACAGTGGATTTCAGCTTTGCGTAGAGGTCGGGACGCACACGCATAACTTCCCTCACCGGGATCGCGCTCTCATCATACGCCACCGACGTGCACAGCCTGTGAAAAGGGCGTCAAGAATGCGCTAGAATCCGACCCCCTCTCTCAGCGACTGTCGGCCCAACCCGTCTCTCCTCGACCCAGCGCGTTCCGACGAAATCTCTGGCATTCTCACTGCGTCTGCCACCAGCGGGCCACGCCGGCGCGCTCGTCGTGCGCCACCCGGCCCTCGACCTCCAGCCATTGCAGGTG
>Ga0207752_1000884_pt1 | contig 14105 bp, 16 predicted proteins | sample Pon2CUnioCityCA_6_FD_187272 | JGI IMG/M metagenome (GOLD analysis project Ga0207752, IMG submission 187272) | Marine sediment microbial community from Union City, CA, USA - Pond 2C Sediment 2 (SPAdes) | ecosystem: Environmental > Aquatic > Marine > Intertidal zone > Salt pond sediment ...
TGTCGGTGGGCGTGGCCTTCACCCTGCAGGTGCTCGGCCAGCGCGAGGCACCGGCCTCGCACGCCGCGATTCTGCTCAGTCTGGAGGCCTTTTTCGCCGCCCTCGGCGGCATGCTGATTCTCGACGAGAGCCTCGGCGCCCGCGGCGCTGCCGGCTGCGCGCTGATGCTCGCCGGGATGCTGATCTCGCAGGGGCTGCTGGGGCGTCGCCGCGGCGCTGCCGGCTAGTCGCCCGGCTGGTCGCCCGACCGGCGAAAGCGGTGGATCTGCCGGCGCTGCTTTTTGCTCGGCCGCAGGCTGCGCTCGCTGCCGGCCATCTGCGCGCGAAAGCGGCGCTCCTCGGCCAGCGCCTCACGGCGCGCGCGGCTGTCCGCGGATTCGGCGTACAGCAGTGCCGCTTCGCTGGCCGGGCGGCGCTGGGCGTTGAGGCCGAGCACCTCGATCTCAAATTCGTAAGCGCCCTTGCGGATGCTCAGCCGATCGCCGACGCGCAGCCCGCGAGCGGGCTTGACGCGCGCCCCGGCGAGATGCACCTTGCCGCCGTTGATGGCTTCCACCGCGGCCGCGCGGGTCTTGAAAAAGCGCGCCGCCCACAGCCATTTGTCGATGCGCAGCGACTCCGGCTCGCCGCCGTCCCGTTTAGCCATCTCGCTCTCTCCGCTCGCGGTCAAAGCCCGCCGGCGACGATTGTCCCCGCAGCCACGGCCGCGGGACAAGCCGCGCGGCCACCGCCACCACAGGAGTTCTCATGTCCATCGAACTGATCAGCTTCAAGCTCTGCCCCTACGTCCAGCGTTCGCTCATCACCCTGCTGCACAAGGGCGTCGAGCACCGCATCACCTATATCGACCTCGCCGACCCACCGGACTGGTTCGTCGACATCTCGCCGCTGCAGAAGGTACCGCTGCTGCGCGTCGATGGCGCGGTGCTGTTCGAATCCGCGGTGATCAACGAATACCTCGACGAGACCACCGGCGCGCCGCTGATGCCAGCGGATGCGCTGAGCCGCGCCGTGCACCGCGGCTGGATCGAATTCGGCTCCGAGCTGCTCGGCGACCAGTGGCGTCTGTCCACCCAGTCCGGCGAGCGCTACAGCCGCGCGCGCGAAAGCCTGCTCGGCAAGCTGCGCACGCTGCAGTCGCAGCTCGATCAGCGCGGCGGCGACGGCCCCTTTTTCGCCGGCGATCAGCTGTCGCTGGTGGACACCGCCTACGCGCCGTTCTTCATGCGCCACGCGCTGCTCGACGGGCCGCTGGCGCTGACCGCCGCCGGCGAATTGCCGCGGCTGGAGCGCTGGAGCGCGGCGCTGCTGGCGCTGCCGGCGGTGCGGCAATCGGTGGTGGCGGAGTTCGAATCACTGTTTCGCGATTACGTGCGCGATGCCGGGGGCTGCGCCGGCGAGTTGATCTGACCTTGCGCAGCGACCTGCCCGGCGGCTGCGGCCAGTCCGGCGGTTGGGGCCAGCCCGGGATACGCGCCGAGCCGTGCCAGATCCTGCGGCCGATCCACATCCCACAGCGTTTCGCCCCGCCAGTGGGTCAGGCCCAGCCGGTGCAATCGGCGGCGGGTTTCGGCCATCACCGCGGCGCTGCTCCAGGGCATCTGGCGGAACAGCGCGCCGCGCGCGCGGCGCAGGCCGATCAGCGCGTAGCCGCCGTCGGCCACCGGGGCGAAGGCGGCGTCCTGTGTGCGCAGCGCCGCGGCGGCGGCGCGCAGATAGCCCGGGGTCAGCGGCGGGCAGTCGCTGCCCAGCAGCAGCGCGCCGTCCGGCGAGCGGCGCAGGGCGTCGCGCAGGGCGCCGTGCATGCGCGCGCCGAGATCGCCGCGGCACTGCAGGCGCAGATTTGCACCGAACTCGGCGGCCAGCGCCTGCCACAGCGGGTCGATGGTGTCGTCGCCCGAGTCGCCGCCCGGGTCGCTGCCCGAGTCGTTGCCCGAGTCGCTGCCCGGGTCGCCGGCCAGCTGATCCACCCACAGTTCCAGCCGGCCGAGTCGCGCGGCGCGCGCGCTGGCCAGCGCGTGGCGCAGCAGTCGCGCGTGCAGTTCGGCGGCGCCGGCGGCGCCGAGGGCGGGGATCAGTCGGGTCTTGCAGCGGCCGGGCACCGGCCGCCGGGCGAAGATCAGCAGGCGCACCGGATTCAGCCGCCGGCGGCTTCGCCGTCGCCAGCGCGGTAGCGGCGCGCCAGCCGCGCCGGGTCGGCGCCGAAAAACCAGGCCAGCCGCAGCCGCCACATCAGCAGCATGGTGCGCAGCACGCCGTGGCGCTCCCAGCGGCGGCTGGAGGTGAGCAGCGGGCCGCGCAGGCAGGCCGGTCGGGCGCGGCGGCGCAGCGACTTGCTCAGCGCCAGATCCTCCATCAGCGCGATCTCCGGGTAGCCGCCGGCGGCGTCAAAATCCGCGCGCCGCACGAAGATGCCTTGATCCCCGGTGGCCATTGCGGTGAACCGCGAGCGCCGGTTCATCGCCCACTCAATGAGCCGCAGCAGTGCCGCGTCGCCGGACAGGCGCACGTCGAAACGGCCCCAGCGGGCGTCGCTGCCGATGGCCGCGTCGAGCTGGTCGAGCAGCGCCGCGTCGACGCGGCTGTCGGCGTGCACGAACCACAGCCACTGGCCGCGCGCCGCGGCGGCGCCGGCGTTCATCTGCCGCGCGCGGCCGCGGGCGCTGTGCAGCAGGCGGTCGACCAGCGGTTCGGCGATGGCCGCGGTGGCGTCGCGGCTGCCGCCGTCGACCACGATCAGCTCGCTGCGGCCAAGCGGGCTGTCGGGCTGGCGCAGGGCTTGCAGATCGCCCAGCAGAGCGGCGATCTGCGCGGCTTCGTCCAGCGCGGGAATGATCACCGAGAGCCGTGGGCGGGGCGGCCGCTGCGCTGCGCTCGGCGACATTTCAGCCCAGCGCCCCGCCGCAGCTCGAACCCTGCCCGGCGGTGCAGCCGTAGCAGTGGTCGGCGATGGCGATCGGTTGGCCGGCGAGGTCGGCGGCCTTCAGATCGGCGATGTGGCGGCGTTGCAGACGGCCGTCGGCGGTGTGGCGAACGCCCAGCGGGATGCCCAGCATCTGGTTGAAATCACAGTCGAAAAGGTAGCCGTCGTACTCTATCGATAGGGTGTTGCGGCACATCACTGTGGCGATGTTTTCGTCGCGGTGGGCGCCGCGCAGCAGGGCCATGTAATCGTGAAACTGGCCGCGCGAGACCAGCGTGCTGCCAAAGCGCTGGATGGGCATGTTGGCGATCGTCAGCAGGGCGTTGAATTCGACCCCGTAGCGCTCGCGCAGATGCGCTTTGTAGTCCGCTTCCAGCGCCTGTTGCGGCGGCGGCAGCACCGGCCCCTGCGGGTTGTAGACCAGATCCAGGCGCAGCCCGGAATCCGCCTGGCCATAGCCCAGTGCGTTGAGCTGCTGCAGGCAGCGGATCGAGGTTTCGAACACCCCGTCGCCGCGCTGGGCATCGACGTTGTCCTCCATGTAGCAGGGCAGCGAGGCGGTGATGTCGATGCGGTTGGCGGCGAGAAATTCGCCCAGATCCTCCTGCCCCGGCTCTTCGAGCACGGTCAGATTGCAGCGGTCGATGACCCGCAGGCCCTGCTCGCGCCCGGCCAGCGCGAGGCGCCGGAACTGGGGCATCAGCTCCGGTGCGCCGCCGGTCAGATCCAGCGTGTGCACGCCGCTGCGGGACATGAAATCGATCACCTGATCGGCGGTTTCGGCGCTCATCATCTCGCTGCGTTTGGGGCCGGCGTTGACATGGCAGTGCAGGCAGCTTTGGTTGCAGTAGTAGCCCAGATTGACCTGCAGAATTTCCAGCGCGCCGCGGCGCAGGGGCGGAAAATCGGTCTCGGCGAGCAGGGGAAAAGTGGGGTGCATGGGGCTTGGGCTCCGGATCGTCGTGGGTGCCTGAGGCGCGCGGCTCAGGGCGTGGTCGGTGTGTCGCGCCGGCGCTCTGCGGTGAAAGGCAGGCGCAGCAGCCCGGCGAGACTGGCGCAGCGTGCGCTGTCGCGCGGCGATTCGAGGCCGATGCGCATCAGCGCGTGGCCGTCGGCCGGCTGCGCGCGGTAGCTGGCGAAGAGGTGATCCCAGCAGCTCAGGCTGAAGCCGTAGTTGCTGTCGTGCTCGGCGCGCCGCGTGGAGTGGTGCACGCGGTGCATGTCCGGGGTGACCAGCAGGCGGCGCAGGGCGGCGTCGGTGCGCGCCGGCAGGCGCAGATTGCTGTGGTTGAACATGGCGCAGCCGGTGAGCAGTATTTCAAACAGCAGCACCGCCAGCGGCGGTGCGCCGAGCAGGTAGACGATGGCGATCTTGTAGAGCATCGACAGCAGGATCTCCAGCGGATGAAAGCGCAGCGCGGTGCTGACGTCGATATCCAGATCGCAGTGGTGGACGCGGTGCAGACGCCACAGCGGCGGCCAGGCGTGGCTCAGCCGGTGCTGGCCGTAGATCGCCAGATCCAGCGCCAGCATGGCCAGTGGCACCGCCAGCCAGGCGGGCGCGTCGAGCTGTTGCAGCAGGCCCCAGCCGTTGGCCGCGGCGTCCGCGGCGGCGCCCACCGCGGCGGCCGGAAAGACCAGCCGCAGCAGCAGGGTGTCGATGACCACGATGCCCAGGTTGGCCGGCCAGCGGCGGCCGCGGCCGAGCGCGCTGCGGCGTCGCGGGCGCAGCCACTCGGCCAGTGCGCAGGCGGCGAATACGGCGATGAAAGCGCTCAGGCGCAGGCTCGCCTCGTGCTGTTCGATGAAGGTTTGCAGAGCGTCTCTCCCGCGTCTGTCGCCGCCGCGCGTCGCTGGCGCCTATAATGCCCGCCCGTTTACCTCAGGGCGCTTCGACCGCAGATGCAGTGTTTCGTTTACAAGAGTACCAGCAAGGACGGCGCCTACCTGTACCTGGCCGCCGAGGATGATTTCGATTGCCTGCCGCAGGCGCTGCGCCACCAGCTCGGCCGGCTGGAGCTGGCGCTGCAGTTCGAGCTGAGCGCCGAGCGCCGCTTGAATCGCGAGAATCCGGCACAGGTGCTGGCCAATCTGCGCCAGCGCGGCTACCACCTGCAGATGCCGGAGACCGTCGAGTCGCTGCTCGCCCGTCATCGCAGCGCGCAGACGGGCGGCGATGGCGCGGCCGGATCGGGCGACTGAGTTGGGCGTCGAGCTGCTCTACAAGACCGGCCTGTCGATGGCCATCGTCATCGGCCTGTCGCTGGTCGCCGAGCGGGTGCGGCCGCGGGTCGCCGGCATTCTCGCCGGCTTTCCGCTGGGGCTGGCGTTGTCGCTGTTTTTCTACGGCCACGAGCAGGGTGCGGATTTCGTCGGCCGCGCGGCGCCCTTCGCGCTGCTCGGACTGGTCTGCATCCAGTGCTTTATCGGCGGCTACTACCTGGGTTCGCTGCGCCCGGCCGACGCTGCCGCGCCGCAGGCGCGGCTGCGCGGGCTGCTGACTGCCTCGCTGGCAGCGCTGGCGGCCTTCTTCGCCGGCAGTGCGCTGCTGCGACCACTGGAGCTGCCAGTGCCGGCGGCGCTGGCGGTGGCGATCGCCTCGGTGCTCGGCTTCCACTGGCTGTTCCGCCACATTCCCGACGCCGCGAGCATCGACCGACGGGTGCGCTTCGGCCCCGGCGTGCTGCTGTTTCGCGCCGCGCTGGCGGCGGCGGTGATCGTGCTGGTGACCAGCGTCGCGCACCTCATCGGCAGCAGCTGGGCGGGGCTGTTCGCGGCCTTTCCGTACACCCTCTACCCGCTGCTGCTGATCGTCCACTACAGCTACGGGCCGCGCCACGTGCACAGCATCGTGCGCGTCTATCCGCAGGGATTGAGCGCCTGTCTGGTGTACGTGCCGGCGGTGGCGTTGTGCTATCCGCGCTTTGGCGTCTACTGGGGTACCGCGCTGTCGCTGGCGGCGGCGGCGCTGTGGCTGGCGCTGTGGAGCGCACTGCTGCGCCGCCGCGCGGCTCGCACCGCTGCCGGATAGCCGCGGCGCTGTGCGCATCAGCGCCGCCGCTTCAGGTATTGCCGGCTTCAGATGCCCATATTGCTCAGCGTCATCAGGATCTGATTGAGCACCCCGGTGGCGCGCGGGTGCTCGACCTCGTACTCGCGGATCGCGTCGCGCAGATCATCCGCCAGACCGCCGCCCTCATCGGCGCTGCCGCTGCCCTCCAGCTTCATCTCGATCTCGTGCGCCAGCGCCAGCAGCTTGGTGCGCGCCGCGGCGTCGGCTTCGTCGAGATCGCCGATTTCGGCGCGCAGGGCTTCCAGGTGTTCGTCCAGTTGCGGCTCGCTCAAGGCCTTTCTCCGTGGGGGATGGATATCGCCGGCAAGCATGCCGCAGGGTCGCGGTGGCGGCAAGCGGGTGCTCGCGGCGGCGGCCGGGCCGGGCGGTGGTCGCTCAGTCGGGCAGATAGCTGCGCGAATCGCCGGGGTGCTCCGCGTGGCGCCAGACCGGCACCCTGGCGCGCGCCAGCGGGGTGTTGCCGAGGATCAGGTCGGCGGCCTTTTCGGCGAGCATGATGGTCGGTGCGTTGAGGTTGCCGGAGACGATGCTCGGCATGATCGACGAATCCACCACCCGCAGCCCCTCGACGCCGTGCACGCGGGTGTCGGCGCCGACCACCGCCAGCTCGTCGCCGCCCATTTTGCAGGCGCAGCTGGGGTGGTAGGCGCTCTCCACGTGGGCGCGCACGAAGGCGTCCAGCTCGGCGTCGGATTCGACCGCCGCGCCGGGCAGGATCTCGTCGCCGCGCAGTTCGTCGAAGGCCGGCTGGGCGAGGATTTCGCGGGTGGCGCGGATGCCCTCGCGGAATTCGCGGCGGTCATCCTCGCTGTGCAGGTAGTTGAACAGGATCGACGGCGCCTGGCGCGGATCGGCGCTGCGCAGGCGGATCTGGCCGCGGCTGGTCGGACGCATCGGCCCGACGTGGGCCTGAAAACCGTGGCCGTCGAACATCTCGCTGCCGTCGTAGTTCATCGCCACCGGCACGAAGTGGTACTGGATGTTGGGGTGCGGCACCTGCGCGTTGCTGCGGATGAAGCCGCCGGCCTCCATCTGGTTGGAGGTGCCGAGGCCGCGGCGCAACAGCCACTGCAGGCCGATCCACGGCTGGTTGTACCACTTGGTCGCCGGGTAGATCGACACCGGCTGCCGGCACTCGTGCTGCAGGTAGATTTCCAGGTGATCCTGCAGGTTGTCGCCGACGCCGGGCAGCTCGGCGACCACTTCGATGTCCAGTGCCTCCAGCTCCGCGGCGCGGCCGACGCCGGAGCGCATCAGCAGCTGCGGCGAGTTGATCGCTCCGCCGCTGCAGATTATCTCGCCGGCGCGGGCGCTGCGCGGGCTGCCCTTGAGCGCGTAATCGACGCCCACCGCGCGGCGCCCTTCGAAGACGATCCGCGCCGCCAGGGCGCGGGTCTCGATGCTCAGATTCGGCCGGTGCCGGCACAAATCCAGATAGGCCCGCGAGGTCGAGCAGCGGCGGCCGTCGCGGGTGGTCATGTCCATCACCCCGAGGCCCTCCTGGCGGTAGCCGTTCATGTCGGGCGTTGCCGGGTAGCCGGCCTGCTCGCCGGCGGCGATGAAGGCGCGGAACAGCGGATTCTGCGCCGGGCAGGTGGTGACCGTCAGCGGCCCGGCGTCGCCGTGGTAGTCGTCGCCGCCGGCGATGCGCGTCTCGGCCTTTTTGAAATAGGGCAGGCAGTCGGCGTAGGACCAGTCGGCCAGTGCCGGGTCGCCGGCCCAGCGGTCGTAATCCAGCGCGTGGCCGCGGATGTAGGCCATGCCGTTGATGGTCGAGGAGCCACCCAGCGCGCGGCCGCGCGGGCAGAACATGCGCCGGCCGTCGAGATGCGGCTCCGGCTCGCTGTGGTAGTACCAGTTGTAGGCGCGCCCGCCCGCCGAGTGGGCCAGCGCGGCCGGCATCTGGATGCGCCAGTCCCAGCGGTGGTCGCGCGGCCCGGCCTCCAGCAGCAGCACGCGGGTGGATGGATTCTCGCTCAGCCGGTGGGCCAGCACGGCACCGGCCGATCCGGCACCGATGATGATGAAGTCGTAGTCGCTCATGCCTTGGTGTTCTCGTTGCCGGGTGGATTCACCGCCCGCAGTTCGCCGAGCTGCAGGTGGAGGTAGTCGCGGCACAGCCGCCGCGCGTGGTCGGCGTCGATGCCGCCGGGTTCGAAGGCGCCGCGCAGCCACAGTCCGTCGATCAGCGCCGCGCAGCCGTCCGCCACCAGCCGTGCGCGCGCCGCCGGCAGCAGCTGGCGCAGGTGGTAGCGCAGGTTGGATTGCAGGCGGCGCATGTTGACCCGTTGCAGCCGCGCCAGCGCCGGCACGTGCATGGCCTGTGCCCAGAAGGCCAGCCAGGTGGTCACCGAGCGCGGCGCCACCTGCTCGAAGGCGAAGTTGCCTTCGATGATCGCGTGCAGGTGCTCGCGGGCGCTGCCGGCGCCGGTGGCGCGCGCGGCGACGCCGGCGCCGAGATCGCGCAGCATCTGCCGCATGCTGGCTTCCAGCAGGCCGTCCTTGCCGCCGAAGTAGTGGCTGATGATGCCGCTGGAGACCCCCGCCTCACGGCTGATTTTCGCGATGGTGGTGTCCGCCAGGCCGTAGCGGTGCACGCAGGTCAGCGTCGCCTCGATCAGCTGCGCGTGACGCAAAGGCTGCATTCCGACTTTCGGCACTTTCCCCCTCCATTGCTCGTCCGGTGTTCTGTGTGCGCAGCAGGTGTGCTTGCGGTCACACTTTAATTCAAAGTATATTGAACGTTCAATTAATAAAGAGGCGGTAGCATCGCCGCCCTGTCGTGGAGGAAAACCCCATGCAAGCCAACCCCGCCCGCGCGCTGCCCGGTGCCGCGCTCACCGCCTCACTCGCCGCCACCCTGATCTGTGGATTGATCGGCGCCAGCCCGCTGCAGGCCGCCGAGGCGCAGAGCTGCCAGAAGGTACGCTTCTCCGACGTCGGCTGGACCGACATCACCGCCACCACTGCCGCCACTTCGGTGGTGCTGGAAGGCCTCGGCTACCAGCCGGAGACGCAGATCCTCTCCGTGCCGGTGACCTACGCCAGCCTGAAGAACGGCGACATCGATGTCTTCCTCGGCAACTGGATGCCGACCATGGAGGGCGACATCGCAGCCTATCGCGAGGACGGCAGCGTGGAGACGCTGCGCGCCAATCTGCACGGCGCCAAATACACCCTCGCGGTGCCCAGCTACCTGGCCGAGCAGGGTCTGCAGAGCTTTGCCGACATCGCCGGATTCAGCGAGCAGCTGGACGGCAAGATCTACGGCATCGAGCCGGGCAACGACGGCAACCGCCTGATCCAGGAGATGATCGACCAGGATGCCTTTGGCCTGGCCGGCTTCAAGGTGGTTGAATCCTCCGAGCAGGGCATGCTGGCGCAGGTAGCGCGCGCAACCCGCCGCGAGGAAGCAGTGGTGTTCCTCGGCTGGGAGCCGCACCCGATGAACGCCAATTTCGAACTCACCTACCTGGCCGGCGGTGACGACTGGTTCGGCCCCGACTTCGGCGGCGCCACGGTTTACACCAACGTCCGCGCCGGCTACACCAGCGAGTGCGCCAATGTCGGCAAGCTGCTCGGCAACCTCGAATTCTCGCTGGCGATGGAAAACCAGATCATGGGTGCCATCCTCAACGACGGCGAGGAGCCGGCAGACGCGGCGGCCGCCTGGCTGCAGGTCAACCCGGGCATCCTCGACGACTGGCTGGCCGGTGTCGCCAGCTTCACCGGTGGCGACGGCGTCGCGGCGGTGAAGGCTCACCTCGGACTCTAATCCCCCGAAACCCGCCGGCGGGGGATTTCGCGCCCCCGTCGGTGGCGTCGCGCAGCACAAAACACGAGGTGGATATGGACTGGCTGACCGATTACAAGATTCCCCTCGGCGACTGGATCAGCAGCTTCGTCGACTTCCTCAACCAACACGCAGCCGGCTTCTTCGACCTGATCGCCGACGTCCTCGGCTTCCTCATCGAGGGCAGTATCGAGATCATGCTGTGGCTGCCGCCGTTGCTGCTCATCGCCCTGTTCACCGCGCTGGCCAAGTGGCTGCACCGCGGCTGGGCGCTGCCCGCCGGCACCGCGCTGTCGCTGCTGCTGATCGTCAACCTCGGCTACTGGGAGGCCACCGTCGAAACCCTGGCGCTGGTCATCTTCGCCACCGCGGTGTGCATGCTGGTCGGCGTGCCGCTGGGCATCGCCGCGGCGCACCGGCCGTGGCTGTACACCGCGATCCGCCCGGTGCTCGACCTGATGCAGACCATCCCCACCTTCGTCTACCTAATTCCGACGCTGATCCTCTTCGGCCTCGGCGTGGTGCCGGGGCTGATTTCCACGGTGATCTTCGCTCTACCCGCCCCGGTGCGCCTGACCTGGCTGGGCGTATCCTCGGTGCCGACAGCGCTGATCGAGGCCGGCGAGGCCTTCGGTGCGACCCGCCGGCAACTGCTGTGGAAGGTCGAGTTGCCGCACGCCATGCCGACCATCATGGCCGGCTTGACGCAGTGCATCATGCTGTCGCTGTCGATGGTGGTGATCGCCGCGCTGGTCGGCGCCGACGGCCTCGGCAAGCCGGTGGTGCGCGCGCTGAATACGGTGAACATCGAAAAGGGCTTCGAGGCCGGGCTGGCGATCGTCATCGTCGCCATCCTGCTCGACCGCATCTGCAAGCGGCCGCCCGCTCCCGGACGCGGCGCCAGCGGGGAGCAGTGACATGGCAGTGGTCGAATTCAAAGGCGTCGATGTGGTCTTCGGTGGCCGCCAGCGCGAGGCACTGGCGCTGCTCGACGCCGGCCAAACGCGCGAGGAAATCCACGCCGCCAGCGATGCGGTGATCGGTGTCGCCGGCGCCGAACTGGCCGTCGAAGAGGGCCGGATCTGCGTGCTGATGGGTCTCTCCGGCTCCGGCAAATCCTCGCTGCTGCGCTGTGTCAACGGCCTCAACAAGGTCTCGCGCGGCACCCTGCTGGTGAGCCGTGGCGGCGGTGGCGAGGCGGTCGACGTCGCCAGCTGTAGCGCCGACGCACTTCGCCAGCTGCGCATGAACCGCATCGCCATGGTCTTCCAGCAGTTCGGTCTGCTGCCTTGGCGCACGGTGCGCGAAAACGTCGGCTTCGGCCTCGAACTGAAAGGTCTGCCAAAGAGTGAGATCGACCGCATCGTCGATGAAAAGCTCGCTCTGGTACATCTGGAACAGTGGTCGGAAAAGCTGATCGCCGAACTCTCCGGCGGCATGCAGCAGCGCGTCGGCCTGGCGCGCGCCTTCGCCACTGACGGCGATATTCTGCTGATGGACGAGCCCTTCTCGGCACTCGACCCGCTGATCCGCCACCACCTGCAGGACGAGCTGCTGGCCCTGCAGCGGCGGCTGAAAAAAACCATCATTTTCGTCAGCCACGACCTCGACGAAGCGCTCAAGCTGGGCAACCACATCGCCATCATGGACGGTGGGCACATCGTCCAGCAGGGGCCACCGGAGCAGATCGTGCTACAACCCGCCAATGAGTACGTGCGCCAGTTCGTCGCCAACATGAACCCGCTGCAGGTGCTCAACGCCACGGCGCTGATGACCCCGCTGGCAGCGCTGCCGCGCGACGGTGAGTTGCTGCTGCTTGAAGGAGGCATCCGCCTCTCTCTGGACGCCGACGGTGGCATCGCCAGCATCGCCAGCGGCGCTGGAAAAGCGTTGCCGCTTTGCGATATCGAGCGCTTCGACGGCGCCGCCGGTGAGGGCGAGGCCCCGCTGCTGCGTGCCGGCGCAGACACCGGCATGCGCGCGCTGGTCGCCGCGCGGCGGCGCACGCGGCGGCCGATCCTGATCGCCGACGGCCCCCGCCTGCTCGGCGCCATCGGCGAGCGCGAGCTCTACGACGGCCTGCTGCGCCAAGGCGCCGAGCACAGCTAGCTGACGCGGCGCGCGGCAACTCGGCGCCTGTCGCCGGGGTGTGCAACAGCGTGTACAACGCGACCGCGAGCGGGCGGGATGTGGGGTATGACGGGCTTCGGGAAACCGGGTGCGCTGCCGGCCCGCTGCGCACCCCGGCGGCAGAAAATATTAGTGTTGCGGATCGACCAGCAGGCGCCCGGTGACCTTGCGCGCGAGCAGATCGGCGCAGGCCGCCGGCAGCTCGTCGAGGCCGAGCACGCGGCTGCCGATCTTCTCCAGCAGCTCGCGCGGCAGATCGCTGTCGAGGCGCTGCCAGGCTTCGATGCGGCGCTCGCGCGGGGCCATCACCGAGTCCACGCCGAGCAGCTTGACGCCGCGCAGGATGAACGGCATCACCGTCGCCGGCAGGTCGAAACCACCGGCCAGTCCGCAGGCGGCGACCGCGCCGTCGTAGTGCATCTGGGCCAGCGCGCGCACCAGCACCTGGCTGCCGACGGTGTCCACCGCGCCGGCCCAGTGCTGCTTCTCCAGCGGCCGCGGTGCCTGGCCCCACTCCTCGCCGGAGACGATTTCACTGGCGCCCAGTCCGCGCAGATAATCCGCCGCGTCCGGCTTGCCGGTCAGCGCGTGGACTTCGTAGCCCAGTTTCGCCAGCAGCGCGACCGCCACCGAGCCGACTCCGCCGGTGCTGCCGGTGACCAGAATCGCGCCGCGATCCGGGCTGATACCGTCCTTTTGCAGCGCCATCACGCACAGCATCGCGGTGTAGCCGGCGGTGCCGATGGCCATCGCCTCGCGGCTGGAGATGCCGTCCGGCAGCGGCACCAGCCACTCCGGTTTGACCCGCTGCTGGGTCGCAAAGCCGCCCCAGTGGCTCTCGCCGACGCCCCAGCCGTTGAGCACCACGCGGTCGCCGGCGCTGAATTCGTCGCTGGCCGATTCGAGCACCGTGCCGGCCAGATCGATGCCCGGCACCAGCGGCCACTGGCGGACGATCTTGCCTTTGCCGGTCACCGCCAGCGCGTCTTTGTAATTGATCGTCGAGTAGTCGATGGCGACGCGCACCGGCTCGTCGGGCAGATCGCTGGCGGCGAGGTTTTCGACGGCGGCCAAAGTCGTGGCTTTGCCTGTGGACTTGTCCTCGCCCTGACGCAGGACGAGCGCGCGGATCGGATCGCTGTTTTGGTCGGACATGGGCTTGCTCCGTTGGCGTGGCTGGTGGGCTGAGTGGGGGAGCCTATTTAAGCGCCCGTCGATTTGTCAAACAAATATCTAAAATAACCTTTGCGCCGGCTATGCTAGGCTGCGCCGCAGATCGATTCCGGATAGCGCCGATGCCCCTGCAATACGACAAAGTGGTCACCCAGAGCCTCGCCAGGCAGATCGCCGAGAACATCCGCGATGCGATCATCAGCGGCGATCTGCAGGTCGACGAGCGACTGCCCACCGAGGACGAGCTGGCGGCGCGCTTTGCGGTCTCGCGGCCGACGGTGCGCGAGGCGCTCAAGCGGCTGGCGGCGCAGAACCTGATCCGCTCGCAGCGCGGCCCGGCCGGCGGCACCTTCGTCAACCGGCCGAGCGTCGAGGAGGTCAGCGCCTCGCTGACCACCGCGACCACGCTGCTGGTGTCGATGGGCGAGTTTTCGCTGGCGCAGATCGCCGAGGCGCGCCGCGAGCTGGAGCTGCTCTGCTGCCGGCTGGCGGTGGCCAATCGCGACGCGGCGCAGCTGGCGCGGATGGCCGCGGAGGTCGAGCGACAGGCCGATCCGGCGCTCGGCGACGAGGAGTTCTGCGCCTCGGATGTGGCCTTCCACCGCGCGCTGGCGGACGCCAGCGGCAACCCGGTGCTGCGCTTTGTGATGTTCGCGGTGATCGAGGCGCTGCAGCCGATCACCAATCTGGTGGTGTTCCGCTTTCGCGACCGCACCGCCATCGTCGATCAGCACCGCCGCCTGCTGGCGGCGATCGATGAGCGCGACGAGGCCGCGGCGCTGGCGGCGCTGACCGAGCAGATGGACTATCTGCGCGAGCAGCACCAGCGCGCCCAGGCCTGGCAGAGCAACCGCTGAAGAGGGCTGCTCTACAGCTCGACGCGCAGTGATTTGCCGCGCGCCCGGGCCAGTTCGACGGCGCGAAAGGCATCGTCGCGGCCGATGAGTTCGGCGCAGACGGATTCGGGGACGATGATCATCGCTGCATTCCTCAGTAGGCCTTGCCGCGCGCGG